>Ga0172380_10003803_pt1 | contig 20203 bp, 10 predicted proteins | sample Leawe162metaG_FD_119747 | JGI IMG/M metagenome (GOLD analysis project Ga0172380, IMG submission 119747) | Leachate microbial communities from a municipal landfill in Southern Ontario, Canada - Leachate well 162 metaG | ecosystem: Engineered > Solid waste > Landfill > Unclassified | place... | reverse complement strand
TATGTACTTATACGTTGTGTTTTCTATAAGTCCGGTATCCGTTATAGCAATCTCCGAACTACTAGCCGGTACGCTTATTACTCTTCTTCCGTTTCTCTCTATTACAAATTCCTTAGTGTGGTAAGGGTTAGCTATATTCACATTCAAATACGTCTCACCTACTGCCGCATCAATAACCGATAGGGATATGGCATCATCCATCAGCACCGGCTCGTTACTCTCACACGAAAAATTCATTATTTGTATCGCTATCAGTACGGTTATTGCTATTTTTTTCATTATCTGTTCCAACAAAATAATTTGAGAATATACTGTCATTTTAATTAGGAGCTCGTAATCTTATTTAGAAATTAAATCTATAAAAAATAAAAGTCAATAGAGTTGTAGTGCAAAAATTTTTACCTTTTTTATATGTTTAAAAGCTCTGTTTGAAGGTTTGAGCGTAATGCAGATTTGTTAATTTAAGAAAATATTTATATATTTTAATCAGAGTTTTTAATCTGATTAGTGAGAAGTATGTTAAGAAAAATTATAGAAATAAATGAAGATAAATGCACCGGATGCGGTGAGTGTGTGCCGGAATGCCACGAAGGCGCATTACAGGTTATCGATGGTAAAGTACGCTTAATTAGCGACCTCTTTTGTGATGGTCTCGGTGCGTGTATCGGTTATTGCCCCGAAGGTGCGCTAACTGTTATCGAAAGAGAAGCAGAACCATACAACGAAACAAAGGTAATGGATTACATAGTAAAAGGGGGCGAGAATGTGATTAAAGCTCATCTAAAGCATCTTGCCGAGCATGGGGAATTTGCTTTCCTCGCCGAAGCTAAAGAATATCTCACTGCAATGGGAATGGCAATCCCTTTTTATGAAATAGCCGAAAAAGAAAAGCACGGATGCGGAGAACAGAATATTAGCATCTCAGGCAAAGATCTCCATGCTAAAGATGAGTGTGGTAAGGTAGGTTGCGGAGAAGAACAAATGACAATTAATAAGAGATCAGAAGTTGGGAATAATGGAAGCGGTGCAAACGATATTGATAGAAGCGGAAATGGCGGCGACCGAATTACAGCCGAAAGTGGAAAAATTACTGCCGGCGACAGCAATTTTGATAATGAGAATAATGGGGATAACAAAAATGTCGGAGGGAACGAGCATAAAAATAATACTCCCATACGTATAGACACTGAACTCACTCATTGGCCCATTCAGCTTCATCTTATTAATCCCTCCGCAGGACATTTCAGAGACGCAGACCTACTGCTTGCTGCCGATTGTAGTGGTTTCTCTTATCCGAACTTTCATACCGATTTCCTTAAAGAAAAAACACTCGCTATCGCATGTCCTAAACTTGATACTAATAAACAAGTCTATCTCGATAAACTAATCGCTATGATCGATTCCTCTAATATCAAATCAATTACTGTGCTGGTTATGCAAGTCCCCTGCTGTAATGGATTAGTAAAATTAGCTCAACAAGCAGTGGAATTTGCCAATCGTGAAATTCCTGTAAGAGTTATTGTTATAGGAATTGACGGTGGCATATTAAATGATATTATGCTAAATTAGCCGGAATGGATAAAGAGAACTTTTACGATTCTATATCGAAGTTTTATGACGAGATGATCGATTTCGATAAAGCACTAATTAGAAGGAAGGAGCTGCTCTCCGGATTTTTATCTCACGATATAGCTAAAGCAAATTTTTATTGGCGAAGACTATATGCGGCGGATCTGGGTTGCGCTACCGGCATTGATTCTATTGCTTTATCTCAACTCGGTATAGAAGTTACCTCTATTGATATTTCAGGCGAAATGATTAAGAAAGCAAAAGCCAATGCAGAAAAATTCCGTATTAAATTAAAAACTGCTAAGACCGATCTCGCAGAGATCGCACCCGAATTTGATGATAATTTCGATCTTATAATTTCCTCTTCCAACACACCTGCTAACATCCCATTTGATAAAATTCAGTTAGTACTCGATAATTTTTATCGGATATTAAAACCGGCAGGGAAATTTATTATTCAGCTCCTTAATTATGATAAGATGCTAAAAGAAAAGACTCCTACCTTCGCTCGCACGAAAATTAATAATGAAGAGATCACTCGCGGTTATACTTACGGTGAAGATGAAATGAAGTTCAATGTAAAAAATTCTTCTTCAGAATTTTCCTCATCGATCTTTCCGCACCGAAAAGCTGAAATGAAACAATATCTTCATAATTCCGGTTTCACAAAATTAGAATTCTTTGGCGGACTAAATAAATCACCATTCGATATCCAAACCTCTAAAGACTTAGTAATAACCGGTATTAAACCAGAATAATCACGATTGCAATAGAAATATTTTGCTTCCGCAACCACCCGGTTTAATATCAACTATCCAAGAAGTAACTTTTCCAACCCTTCCATAAAATTTTTCACTGAATTAGAATTAGTCCTAAAATAAAGTGATGGCTCAATCATCTCTAATTCCATTAGCTCAAACTCATCATCTTTATTTCGTACTAAATCTACTCTCACTTGGAACGGTATTTCTCCATTTATTGATTTTCTTGAATCATCGTGCGAGTGCGCAGTAGAAATCTTTCCTTGAGAGAAAATCTTACCAAGTGCGGCAATAACGTTCTCCGCTGTTTTAATTATTTTCTCTGATGGCTCGATTGCCCTTATAATTCCGCCATGCTCTTCCTGAACTCTAAAATCATTCGTCTTAGGAGTTTTAAGTACTGTATGACTTAATTTTCCTCCGAAATGAATTAGTGAATATTCACCCTCTTTGATCACATTCTCTAAAAAGGGTTGAATAAAAAATTCACGATTACGGAAACTCTCTTTAATCTTCGGTAATAGCTCTTTTAAATTATCCGGAGTAAACCAATAAGTATGATCCGCATTAGCACTGACGGTCGGTTTTATTATAAGTGAATCCGACCCCTCAACATCAAATATTGTATCAAAGTTAATTTCATCAATATGAAAACCATGAACGGTCGGCGGAATCCTCACTCCCCTTTCTGCTAAATCGAGAAGATATTTTTTATTAATATTCCAGCGTACGATTTCGAGCGGGTTAATAAGTAAAGCATTCGAGCGATCGATGGTTTCGAGAACGCTAAAAAATTCTTCGGGATACTGCTGATAATCCCAAGTAGTTCGGATCATTACCGCATCATAATTATTCCAATCGACACTTTTATCGTGCCACGATTTTACATCCAAATTCCAATTTTTTTCTTTAATTGATTCATAAACGAGTTCATCATCAACTACAAAATTTTCGAGATTGTCTGTGGAAAGCAGACAGAAATTTTTTCCATTACTCAATTACAAACTCCTTTTTAATAAAATTATTACCTGTTCCATCAAAGTGGAGGTTCATCTTCTTTCCTCCTCTAATACCAATTTCATAATCTCTCGCGGCAAGCCCCTCGGCTTCAAGAATCAATTTCCCTTTAGAAATTTTTTGTGAGATTATTTTTATTCCTTCGTTTGTGCTGCCGACTTTTGTCTTATTCGCCAAAAGATAAATTTCTGGTCCTGATTTATATTTAATTACTGTTTCATATCTGTCTGCTAATTCAAAAGATTTACTTATGGTAACTGATTGATCATTTTGGATTAATTCAGCATCTTCGGAAATGAGCACAGAACCAAGCGCTGCATCGGGTTTGAAAATAACTTTAATTTTATCCCCATTATTATTGACTGCAATCAATTTAATTTCGTTATCACTTTTGTAATAATAGAAATCAACTGAAGCATTTTTGCCCGAACTAAATCCTCTATATTTTACATTCTTAACGATTAGACTATCCCAATCGGCAGGAATCTTCGGTGCAAATATAATAGTTTTATCTTCAGAATTTACATCTATACCTGCAAGTCCGCGAATTATCGGCAGCATATACCCGCTCGTACTAAAGCCCTGATTATGATATGCCTCGCCGAGTTTATTATTAATATCGCCTGAATAAACTTCGGGACAAACACCGAGCCCGTAATTAAACGCATGTTGATATGTATTGCGAATGACTTCAAACCCCTGCAAATTAAAGTGATTATTGAACAGAGCAGTGCCTGCAAAATTGGAATTGAATCCCCACACAGTGCCGTAATTATAATTAACAGGATCGTAATACTTTGAATCTTTCGAGAGATTTCTTACACCCCAATCGGTAACCATATCGGAATGATTGAAAAATTTTAATGTTCTCAAAACTCTTTCTTGATTAAGAAAATCGAATAGCATCACGGCAGTAGGGAAAAGAGATTTTTCTTTTACCTGTTCGCCGGCTTCATTCGCACCGAAGCTGTAAAAGCCAAGATCATTCATCCAATATATTTTTTCTAATGCCGCTGCTGCAAGGGGAAATTGTTTTTCAGTTTTTTTCCTCAATGCGGGATCATCAATTGCTCGAGCTAAATTATTGACTTCCTTAATTGCTTGCACCCAAAGCCCTTGTGTATAAATATCATTATGAATTTTTACTAATTCACCAAATTCGAGCACTCCAAGTCCGGCACCTTTCAAATCCATCAAGCCATCATTATTGCTATCCTTGCTCATGCACCATTGATATGCCTGCATAATGGAAGTCCAACTCTTATGAATAAAATCCAAATCACCGCTTCTTCTATAATATTCGCCTATTGCCACAAGGTACCATGGAGTAGTATCGGCATGATTATATCCGTAATGATAATCATTCCACCAATCGATAAGTCCATTGCTTTGCGAAAGTTCGTGCGACATTTTTCCGATGTCATTATTTATTTCATCAATCGATTTTTTACGAATCGGGAAATTTTCTTGCCTCTGCCATTTTTGTGCGAATGATAAGAGGTCTTTTGCGGCACTATAATCACCGTAACCAATAATAGAGAGAGCGTTAATATAAGCATCGCCTCCGAAATACCATGCAAATCCGGGCCTCCCGCCGCCACTTGATAAACCGTATCCCGCAACTAATCCTTTTCCAAGTTTTGGATTTTCTACCATCAAATTATTGAGAGCAACTTTCCCCCATTCATAAGCCAGATTGAATTTTTTATCGGGAGAAATTATCTCCATCGTATTATGCCGGAGATTATTATAGTAATCGTAATTTTTTCTATAGAGATTTTCTGTGTTGCTTAATAATCTATTATATAACGCATAAGCGGAATCTCGGCTTAAACCAGTGCCTCCGGCTATTACTATCGGAATAAAATTTTCGTTTGCTTGATTTGGACAGATTTCGATTTTGAATTGAATAGGAGTATCGGCAAACATGTGTGCTGGTGGAGTTGCCATCTGTTTCGCTATCGGAGAGCCGACATAAAAACTCGCTCTTCGCTGTGATTCGGAAATGAGATAAGCATTTGCTTTGGCATCCCAAAAGCTATACTGACCACCAATGCCTGCGGGCCATTGAGGCTGCATAACAGGTACAAATCCGGGTACGATTGAAAGTGGAGTTGTGGAATAAACATCTAATAATACTACCGCTCCTTCTTCTTCATAAGGGACATAAATTATCTCTTTTACCGTGAATGATTCATATACGAATGTTATGGTTGTTGCTTCGGGCGTAACTGAAATATCGCTAACTATATCCTTGCTCAAAATCGGAGTAGTAGATGTACCAATGAAAAACTGCAGATCGAATCCACGGAGTACTTTCCATTCCCAAATCCACATTTCAAAGTTGCCGCTTTCATTACCCATGAGTGCCGCTTTAAGTCCAATTTTATCCATATATTGATTTGCTGAGGCAGTGCGGCAAAGTTCCAAATCATTTTTTGTAAGATCAAACTTTTTGATAAGTCCTTTCTCTTGAGCAAAATTTAACTCCTGAAACGAGAAACTTATGATTAGCAATAGTAGTAATATATTTAGTGATTTCATTGTAATCTCACATATTTATCGATTAATAATTTCGCTAATATGGAATCCCAAATATAATTCGGCGGAGAATTTAGTACTTCATTATCGGGACTATATGATTCCCAAAAATTATGGTTCTTCCTTAATTGTACCGCCGCCACATTTATCATTTTATCAGCTAGTTGATTCGCAATATCGTCATACCCGTAATTTCGTAAACCATCATAAACCAGATAATCCCATAATAGCCATACAGGTCCATTCCATTTACAGCAATAATCCACATAAGGAGTAAACCACTCATCATCAGCCGCGAGAGTCGGCACTCCATACCTTCGCCAAAACTTAGTTGTATCGGTGAGTTTATCTATAAGAAATGCGGCTCTCTCATTATCGACCGCCTCCGCCCAAAGTGGAAGAAAACCGATAATCTCTTCACGTCTAAGATCACGACTCATAAATTTAAAACTATGATCCTCCTTATTAATCGAGAAGAAAAACTTTTTCTCATTATCCCACATTCTTTCATTTACCAATTGACTTATAGTATCTGCTTTCGACTCATAATATTTTGCATCTTCGGGGAGTGAAAATGCGCCGGCAATTTTACTAAGTGATCGAAGTTCTTTTATTATCATCACAGTTAAATCGAGACACTCGAGTTCATCTGAAATATCTTCTTTATCCACATCAAGATAACGTTCGGCAGATACTTGAAAAACTGCGTTATACCAATCACGTACATTTTCAATAATCCCATACGGTCCCCATTCAAAAGTGCCATCGTGATCTAAATCCCGATTTTCAAAAAGCCAATTGATATATTTTCTGCCTGACTTATAAGCATCCGCAAGAAACTTTTTATCCTTACTTACAGAATAGATTTCCCAATTAATCCAATTGAAAAAAGGAGCGGAGGTGGAGGACATATCACGATTAAGGGCTTTAGAAAAATGAGGATAATCCTGCATCCCACGCGGTCCGTGCCGATAAGCAATCAATCCATCTTCTCTCTGCTGCTCCATATAAACATATTGAGAACCTTGAGCTGAAACGAGATCGAGATAAGCATAAGCGAGCATACTAAGAGATTCATGAAGCACTTGATGACCGTGTCCCCAGCCCCAAAGCGGCTCGCGAGAGAACACATAATAATTATATTTCGTCTCCCCTTCGGGCGGCAGCATACATCCTCTTACTAAATTAAACGCTCCAAGATAGATAAGTTTTTCATCTTCACTTTTGAATTTTATTCTTGGAATGCGTGAGAATAATCTGATATTATCATCTAGATATTTTTGGAGCGATTCCTGTTTTAATTTATTTATTTGATTAATTAATTCTTTGCTATCCTCTTTCTCATCCTGCCATCCCCTAAAATATTTTATATTTATTTCTTCACCGGCTTGGAGCGATAATTTACCATGTAATGCAATGAAATCTTTATTCCCTTCAACTGAATGATTCAATGAATCATTTCTATTCTCGGAATAGAAATCAGTTTTTATTGTATTATAAAAATCATTCATATCACCATTATATGCACCGAAAGAATAGAGATCAAAACCTGCCGAGAAAATGTCTCGTGTATTGGTAGGATAAGGAGCGTTTTTATATAATCCACTAATTAATCGGTATTTTGATTCATGGTGATTAGTGAAATAAGCAGCGTTTGGTTTATCAAAATTATTTATGCTGAGTGAATCATTTCCGAGTTCGAGTACGGGATATATTTCGATATCATGTTTTATTCTGTCTTCGTTTTTAATATTAATACTAACTACCGCAATTGATGAGCTATATACAAAAAATGTTTCCTGAATTTTTATACCTCGAAATGGTGAGTATTCTAATACAGCCATATCTGAGAATGAAGCAGTAACTATCGGCTTCTCATAATATTCACTAATATTATTTACCACAACTTGATCAATTTTCCATATTGAAAAAAATCTGCCCGCTTTATCTCCGCTATATGTAATCGGAGCGCAATCAGAATAGTAATCCATCTTGTAGCCCTTATCGCCATAAAGCCGAGAGCGTTCCATAGCCGCTGTATAGGTAGTATATAAAGGGTCATCCCACTCTGCGCTAATTTTTAGATAGTCATCAGAAACAGTTAATCTTTGTGCTGAGACAAGAGCAATGGGAAGAAACAAAAATATCATGAGTAATTTATTTCTCATAAATATCTACTCCCCTTTCTTCATATTATCAATATCAAGGAGGAATTTTGCTGCCATACCGCTCCATATATAAGTTTTATTCTTGCCCGCACGTGCATCATCCGCAGAATAAAATTCCCAAAAATAATGATCCCGTTTTAATTGATTTGCGACCGCATCTAGAACCTTATCACTAAGTTCAATTGCCTCCTTTTTATATCCATAATCTAGCAGTCCTTGAAAAACAAGATACTGCCACGGCACCCAGATAGGTCCATTCCAATATCCGAGTGGATTATAATATTTATTCTTTGCTGAAAGAGTTGGAACACCGTTCTTTCGCCAAAATTCTGATTTATTGAATAATGATTTCGTCAATGCCTTGGCACGTTTAGCATTCGGCACTCCCGCCCACATCGGCAGAAATCCTATTATCTCCTTTATTTTTAAATCATCATTTTTCTTGTAGCTAAATTTGCCTGTATTCCTATTAATATTGAAATAAAAATTCTGTCTGCTATCCCATAATTTTTTATCAATTAGTTTTGTTAAATTATTTGCTTTATCTGTCCATTCATGCGCTTCAACAAATTTACCAAGCATAAGAGCCATCTTGCTTAATGACTGCGCCTCTTTGACGAGCATTGAATTAACATCCGGTCCTTCAAAATTAGAAGCCCATCCTACATTATCCCAAACTGCAACGAGTGCATCGCGAACACTTTCAAGCTCCGCATGTCCACCCCATGAATACAAGCCATTATTGTTCGAGTCCCGAACAGCAGTATAAAAATTATAGAATTTCGTGCCCGATTCGTACGCCTCCTGAAGAAATTGCATATCCTTTGTGATCATAAAGAGTTCGTAATTCTGATAATTAAACCAAGGGGCAGAACTCGTAAGCGCACCGTTATACTCAATTTTTTCATTGAGATAGGGACCGGTTCTATAATTTATATATCCATTTGGATACTGCCTTTCAAAATATACCCGTTGAGAATTGAGTGCTCCTTCCGGATCCATATAAGCATAAGCTAGCATCGTAAGCGATTCGTGGAATACCTGTCCCCCATAACCCCATCCCCATTTCGGTTCACGAGAAAATACATAATAATTATAATTGCATTCACCTTCAGGCGGCATCATACACTGCCTGATTAATGAGAACGCACTATAATAAAGCAACTCTCTTTCTTTATTCTCGAATTCTAATCTCGGAATTTGCGAATATGCTTTTTCATCTGCGGTTATTAATTCTTTTTTATCAACATTGAGCAAATTATTGAAAACTGTTTTTAGCGAATCATCACTTATCGATACATCATTCAATATGCGAACTGTTCTGAAATTAAATGACTCATCGGGCTTTAATTTTATATTTTGTATATATTCAATGCGCTTTCCTACTGCTACAATTGTATCGGGAATAGATGATGTAGAAAATAAATTCTTGAAATTTTCTACTAACGGTATATCATGGGAGACCATCCAGCTATCACGTTTACGAAGATGTTCAAAGAAAAAGAATTTACCTCTATTCCTTCCGTTTTCAATTTTTTTATCAGAGCTGAATTTATTGATTATATTGAACGAAATATCTTTATCGGTTTCATTTGTAATGGTATAATCTTGGAATGCAGAGGAAGAAGAATAAACTGAATAAAAAGCATCAACCCGGAGGCTATCAATAGGATAAAAATAAAAACCAACTATATCGCTATATGACAAAGTAATTATCGGCTCTTTAAAGAATTCGTTTACAGAACTAATTCTTTTACCGGCGATATTAAAAGCGATTTCTAATTTGCCTGCATCTTTAGAATCAAAACCGATTCCTTTAATTGGGTTATACCAAAGCAATTGATATCCTTGATCGATTTTATATTCGGTGCGTTGCATAGGTGCGGCATAGACTGTAAATAATGGGGAATCTTTATCTGCGTGTAAACTCGACAGATAATTTATATCTGTGGTCTGCCCCGAAATTCGCACAGAAAATTGAACTGCAAGGAATAGTATCCATGCAGTAATTATTTTTATTTTCCTCATTTACTTCCTTTCTTCATCTGCTTCCTTTTCTCACTTACTACTTTTCTTCAACCAAATCATTTCTTATTTCGCTTCCTCAAGTAAAATTACTGCACTGTCATAAATCTTATTCATCTTCAACGTAATTCCTTTGTTCATTAAATACTCACCCATATAGACACCATTATTTTCTACTAAGTGAGCCGTGTTTCCACTCTTATCATCCGGCTCATAAATTTTATATTTTTTATCGGAAGTAAGTCCCTGAAGTTTTACTGATTGTGCATTCATTCCCATAAAATAATTTACGAGATATGCTGTTACTAAACCTTTTGATTTATCTTCACTTAAGTATTGATTAGAAATAAAATAACTATCATAAGGAGAAGCTAATCGATAGAGATCGCCAAATTGCGTAATTTCCCTCACACCTTTATAAAATTCCAATTTTGTTTTAGAATAAGATTTTTCTTCGGCGGTCATTTTTGATGGATCGAGTTCGAGACCTAGCCGACCGCTAAACGCTACATCGAAACGAAATTTGAGTGGCGTGATCCTACTCGTCTGATGATTAGGAGATGCTGATACATGGCAAGCCATTGTATTTGCAGGATAAAACAGCGATGCACCATATTGAATGAATAGTCTTTGATATGCATCTGTATTATCGCTCGTCCAAAATTCACTTGCCCGGCTAAGTGCTCCATAATCAGTTCTTCCACCACCTGATGAACATGACTGCCATAAAATATTCGGATATTTTGCGCGTAACTGATCGAATAATTTATAATAACCATCAATCTGTCTGATCCAAAATTCACTCTGTCTTTCAACCGAAAGATATGGCGAGCCCGGTTCGGTAACAGATCTGTTATAATCCCATTTTATATATTCAATCCCTTTATTCTCGGTAAGGATTTTATCTAACTGGTTATAAATATTTTCCACAACTGCGGGATTAGAAAAATCGAGTATCAATTGAGTTCTTCCGAGAGTGCGTTCTCTTTGCGGAACGGAAATCACCCAATCAGGATGCGCTTCATAAAGCTCACTTTTGGGATTTACCATTTCTGCCTCAATCCAAAGCCCGAACTTCAATCCTTTTGAATTAGTATAATCAATAATTTTTTGTAATCCCCCTTCGAGCTTATCGTAATTTACTATCCAATCCCCCAAACCTGCTCTATCATTATTGCGTGGATACTTACGTGCAAACCAACCATCATCAAGTACGAACATTTCGACACCAATCTCAGCTGCGGCATCCACCATTGTCATAAGCTTCGGATTAGTAAAATCAAAATATGCCGCTTCCCATGAATTTAATACTACAGGACGTACTTCATCAGATTTTGGGACTATATAACGGCGAGCGAATCTATGTAATATTCTCGATGCCTCTCCCTTGCCTTTATTTGTAATACTGAAATAAAATTTTGGTGTGGTGAATGTTTTGCCCTGGTCTAATAAGTACTCTGCATCAAAATCATTTATACCCGATGTAACCGTCAACCTCTTATCATTATTTTGATTGAAATTTAACTTCCAGTTTCCGCTCCATGCAATAGAGCCAATCAATACTTCCCCTTCGGTTTCTGTTGCCGGTTTATCGAATGATATCATAAAAGATGGACTTGCGAGACTTGATGTATGTCCCACTCTCGAATCTAAAACAGTCGTGCCTACCGGAAGTCTATTATCTTCTGCATGAAATTCATTGCCCCATGCTCCATATAAATTTGTAAGCCAATACTCTTTCTTATTAAAACTGATTTGTGATGAAGCGAAATTTTGAAGTCTAACACCATCCTCTTCATTATTTGTTATTTCGGTAAATGCTTCAATAATATTTTCATTGAAGTAAGTTTTATAGTGGAGTTTTACTTCAAATGGATAAACGCCATCTATCAATGAGAAAATATATTCGGTGATATTTTTATTGATCTGCTTCACTTCGTGAGATACATAATAAAGATCGGTACTCCTATTACCATCCGAATGAACCGCTTTTATTGCAGGGTCGGTTATTCCTTTTACGCCATAAGCGGAGTATTCGAGAAATTGCGGATTAAGTCGATTTAATTGATTTCCATCACCTAATTCTGCTCCAAGATAATAAGTATATAATTTTTTGTTCTGATTTACACCCATTATTAAATTAAAATCTTTGACTGCAATATTTATCAATTCCTTTGTACCGAAGAGATCGTCTATATAAATTTTCTTGTTGTGTTGATCGATAAAATAAACATCTGCCCAATCTGCATGATCGCTATTCATTCCGTCATCGCCATCGTCAGTTAGTAGTTCAATCGTTTTATTCTTTTCTAATTTTAGATCGATAATGTGCGCCGGGTTTCCACCTCTCATAATCGGACTGCGATAAATCTCTTTTCCATTACCCAAAATTATAAATCGTGCCGACCCTGATTTACCAGTCTCGGAATCGATTCCCACTTCTGCATAAAATCGTTGAAAATCTTTTGTGCCTTCTAATTTTATTGTCGATGGCGAATGAGTGCCAATGCCTCTTTCGTATTTTTTTGCGCCTATTGAGAGGACATTTTTTTCGACAGAAGTACGTACTCCAAGATCACCCCACCCCTGATTATTAGATACATTCACTTGTGCAAAAGTGATAGAAAAAGAAAATAACAGAATAGAAAGTAGCTGTTTCATAGCCGACCCTGATATAATGAAAAGATTATCTTTAAAAATTCATATATAGGATATGAATGTCAAGTAATTAAATCCTAACCGGTAATCAAAATTCTCTGTTTCATTTAGAAAAAGAATATTAACTTAAGCTCAAAAATTTGGCATGCAACTTCGGGCTTAAGCCGGGAGTCTAATTTATTATTAAATAACTATTTACCAATTTTCCTTGGGGGAAAAAAGATGAAAAAACTTATCTTTACTTCTTTACTAATTTTACTATGTGTCCTATTTATGAATCAAAACATTAATGCCCAAGTCGATAACCCATTTTTTACAGAATGGACAACTCCATTCAAAGCTCCACCTTTCGATAAGATTAAAAACGAGCATTATATGCCCGCTTATATCGAAGGTATGAAAAAGCAAAATACCGAAATAGACGCAATTACTTCAAATACTGAAAAACCCACTTTTGAAAACACATTAGTCGCTCTCGAAAAAAGCGGCGAACTTCTTACCAGAGTAGGTGGTGTATTTAATAATCTTATGCAGGCAAATGCAGATGAAGAGATGCAGAAAATTTCGCAGGAACTTTCTCCTCTTCTTTCAAAACATTACGACGACATTAATCTAAACGAAAATTTATTCGCACGCATTAAATCCGTTCACGATTCCCCTGATGCAAAAAAACTAAATCCTGAACAGAAAGTATTACTTGATAAGTATTACAAGGATTTCGTAAAACGTGGGGCAAATTTATCGGAATCCGATAAAGATAAACTTCGTAAAATAAATGAAGAGCTTTCTTTATTAACAATCAAATTCGACGAAAACGATTTAAAAGAAACCAATGCTTTTGAATTGGTAATTGATAATGAAGAGCATTTATCAGGGCTTCCGGCTTCAGCAATTGCCGCAGCCAAGGAAGCTGCTGTGAGCAAAGGGTATGAAGGTAAATGGCTTTTTACACTTCACGCACCAAGTTACCGAGCATTTATTCGTTATGCAGATAACCGCTCGCTAAGAGAAAAAATTTATAACGCTTCAAAGAATATTGCAAATAACAATAATGATAACGATAATAAAAATATTGTAGAAAAAATCGTTTCGCTTCGCCTCCAAAAATCTAATCTGCTTGGTTATAAATCTCTAGCCGATATGACACTTGAAGATTATATGGCAAAGGACAGCAAGACGGTTGATGATTTTCTAATCAAACTTTGGGAACCGACTGTAAAAAAAGCTAGTACCGAAATTGATGCTTTGAAAGAATTAGCCCGCTCCGAAGGAATGGCAGATAAATTCCAACCGTGGGATATGCCTTACTATGCTCAAAAATTAAAAGTTGCAAAATATTCTCTCGATGATGAAATGGTAAAACCTTATTTCAAACTCGATAATGTTCTCGATGGTCTTTTTACGGTGGTAAACAAGTTATATGGTTTGAAATTCGAGGAAAGGAAAGATATTCCGGCATATCATCCGGACGTGAAAGTTATTGAAATAAAAGAAGCTGATGGAAGGCATCTCGGTTTGCTTTATGCAGATTATTTTCCTCGCGAAACTAAGCAGGGTGGCGCATGGTGTAACGTAATCCGCGATCAAAATAATATCGGTGGAAACTTTGTTTCGCCGATAATTATTAATTGTGGTAATTTTTCTAAACCGACCGCAGATAAACCCGCGCTACTTAGTTTAAGTGAAGTAGAAACTATTTTCCATGAATTTGGTCATGGACTTCATGCTTTATTTACTAACGTTACTTACCCTCGTCTAACGGGTTTTAATGTTGCTTGGGATTTCGTTGAGCTTCCTTCGCAGATAATGGAAAACTGGGCTAAAGACCCGACCGTACTAAAAATGTTTGCTAAGCATTATAAAACCGGTGATGTAATTCCTGATGAACTATTAGAGAAAATTAAGAAAGCCGACCTTTATAATACGGGCATTCTTCATGTTAGCAGTTACTTATTCCCTGCTCTTATCGATATGGAATTTCACGCTCGCACAAAGGATACTCCATTTGATGTAACTGAATTTGATAATGCTGCGCTTGCAAAATATCATGTGCCTTATGAATTATCATCTCCATATCCGAGTACACAGAATGGACATATTTTTACAGGCGGCTATGCGGCTGGTTATTATAGCTATATCTGGGCTGCGGTATTAGATGCTGATGCATTTAGTGCATTCAAAGAAAGTGGCGATCTTTTTAATCCGGCACTTTCTGCTTCGTTTAGAAAAAATATTCTTTCACGCGGTGCGACGGATGAACCGATGACGTTATTCAAAAATTTCAGAGGTCGCGAACCAAAAGTAGAACCGCTAATTGAAAGAAATGGGCTGAACTGATATTTTATGTCATTTCCATTAAGGGAAATGATTTTTGAGTAAGATGATGATTGAGAATGTTGTTACTGTTACAGTCTGGTATAACGATAGAAAATACGAAGTGTCGGAGTAGGGAATATGGGGCTGTTTAAGCAAATAAAACTGTTATTGGTGCACATACTTTGCTCACGTTTCGTTCGGTAGATATATCAACTGAAACAAGGCGCTAAGAAATAAAGTTATAAGTAATAATTAAGCATTAAAAAACCCCGCTTCGGCGGGGTTTTTCTTTGAAATATATTTCGTATTAAACTCGGTTTTTTCGTAGAGCTATTTTGCCCGTTCGCCTACGCTAAATCCTTATATTTCTTTTCTATCTCTTCAACTTTATTTTTACTATAATCAGAAACACCAACCATCAAGCCCGCTGTTACAATTACTGCTCCGGCTATCTGATAACCTGTAACGTTCTTACCGAATAAAAACATAATAAATGGAAGAAGAGCTAAATAAATATTTGTATAAGGTACCCAGAAATGTGCTGCAAATTTTGATAACTTAAAAAATCCAAAACTATATATATATCCTGTTAAACCTGCAAGTATAACAAAGAATATCGGCATCCAATTATTTGGGAATATGCTTCCTGAGAATAATGAGAAGAATCTGTTCTCTTCGCCTGCACCAACCATCTTTCCGATAATCGGAATCGAAAAAAGTGCAATCGAAATAAAAAGCATTTTCCATATTTCACGCCATACTACTAATGCGTTTGGTCCTACATTTGGTAATGCAGTCTGAACCGTTTTATTATTCAATATCTGTTGTGAGCATAAACAAAGATTAATAATTATAATCCATATAATTCCAGTAAAATCAAGAACAGCTTTTGGATCATACTCTTTTCCCAACATAACAGGTAAGTGAGGGGTTGCAAGACCAATAATAACAAGCGTTATACCTATCCAATGCTCTTTTCGCACTTGGGCATTAAAAAGAAATTTACCTAAGAAAGGAAGAAATGCTAAATAAATATTTACATAAGGAGCATAAATATGAGGTGAGTAATATCGCGGTAAATAAAAGAAACCAATATTTTCTATAACGCCGGTGAATGCTGCGGTTACGATTGTAATCATCGATAGAGCACCGGGCCATAAATATTTTGCCGGCTTCCCTTTTATTAATTCTACTGTAACAGCAATTGCCGCCCAAACAAATTTGGAAACTTCGCGCCAGAAAGTCATTACACCCGGCGATACATCTACCGGCTGACCACCTGTATATTTGGGCTGATTGCCCATCCAATTTAGTATATACTGCCCGCCTAAAGCCCCATTAATTATAGAGAGCCATAGTATTAGAACTAACCATTCCATAGTGTACCTATTTTAGAAATTGAATGATAAAGAAAATAATTAATACAAGGCAAATACATCTGAATTTTTATTCTCTTTTTATACCAAAGCAGCATTCACTTTTTCGAGTAATTCAGCAGCTTGAAGATTGCTTTCGTCATTCTTAACTGCCCATTCGAGCATAACCTTAGCTCCTTCAAGTTCATCGGATGCAATAAATACCTGACCAAGCCCAAAACACGCACTTGATGAATTTGGATCTTCATTCAATTCTTTTTCAAAATACTCTTTTGCAGACTCTAAATTATTATTCGCAAACGCTAAGTTACCCGCAAGATTATATAGCTCTGCTAATGCTATTTCTTCAACTTCATTTGTATAATTTTCTATTGCAGATTTAATTGCTTCTTCTGCAAAGAGCGGTTCATTATCTGAAAGATGTATTTTCGCACGCTCAAAATATTGTATAAATAAATTTTTATTCACTGGATAATACCTCTGATGTGGTTTAACTTCTTTATTTTGAATCCAGATCTCATCGGGAGTTGCTCCCCATTTATCGATGAAGATCTCTCTATTGATATTAAGTCTTTCTTTATATGCTTCAATTCCATTTGCCTTAAAACTCTTTGATCCGAAATGATGAATAAACACGTCTTTCGCAATTACGGTTTTATATCCTGCCATTTGAGTACGGAGACAGAAATCATCATCCTCATAATTACCGGGAGAAAATCGCTCATCCAGACCGCCAATTTCATTTATTACTTCTCTTTTTATTAGTGTACATAGGAATGCAACGCGCGGAAAATTAAATAACTCTCCGGCATTCTTTTCTTTTACCTTGCCCGCATATTGGGACATCTCTTCGATAGTTTCATACTTCGCATCATTATCTTTTTGCAAACCGCTTACTTCATTTGATATCGGTCCCACAATACCAATCTTAGGATCAGATTCTGCGGCTTCAATCATCCTCTCAAGCCAACCTGCCGTTACAACCGTATCATTATTTAAAATAAGTATATAATCTCCCTTCGCCTCGGCAATGCCTTGATTGACTGCCTTTGGGAAACCACGATTCTCTTTATTTGAAATAACATGTATCCCATTAAAATCTTTATTGATCTTATTAGCCGAATCATCCTTTGAAGCATTATCAACAACAATTACTTCAAAACTCTCATGGGTGTATTTAAAAAGCGAAGATATACATTTAGCACTATATTCGTATTGGTTGTAGGTGATGATAATGATTGATACTTTTGGTGGATTTGGAAATTCCATTGCAAATTTCGAATTAAATTTTGCACGACTATTAAAACTAAGAATATAATCTAATCTCTTTCTCATTAATTCGCTTGAATATATACTTGCGATTAATTCCTTACCGGAAATAGAAAATGTTTCCCAAAGAGATTTATCATTATATAATTTTATTGCTCTTTCCGCAAATTCCTTTGGGTCATCGGTTACAAAAGAATGTTCACCATCAATTATATTCATTCCTTCAGCACCAATTGTAGTAGAAACCATTGGCAAACCGTAAGATAGTGTCTCACCAACTTTTCCTTTATTACCTGCACCATATCTTAATGGTACCACCGATACTCTGCTTTTTTCTAAATACGGTTCTACTTCTGGAACCCAGCCAGTAACAATAATATTTTCAGAATCGAGAGCTTTTATTTTTTCTGTGGGATTATTTCCTACAACTAAAAATTTTGCATCAGGCAATTTGGTTTTTATTAATGGGAAAATTTCATCAACAAAATATAACACAGCGTCTTCATTAGGATTATGATTAAAATTCCCAACAAAAACAAAACCGTTTCTATCTTCAAATTTTGTCTTTGTTTCTTTTGGATCATGAACGTCTGTTAATATTAAGACTGATTTCTCAGGTAGATATTTTTTTAACTCTAATCGGTCGTTTTCAGTAACTGTGGTTATACAGTCAACCTTCTTATATAAAGCTATTTCCTTCTTCTTATTAAGTTCGGCACTCTTTTTTAATTCAGTTTTTCCGCTCATTTCTGCTTGCCGTAATTCACGCAAATAGTGTATATCCATAGTATCAACAAGAATTGGGACTTCCGGTATTTCTCTTCTTATTATATCAACAAAATATTCAGCTATGTGCCAAAAAGCGATATATACTAAATCAAATCCACGCTTTCCGAGGTCTAAACTTTCGATTAAAGAATTAGTAATTTCCGGTAGGTTTGAACTATTCCTCATATTCCACCACGATTCATAATTAAACCAAATAAACTCTACTCCCTTCATCCTGAAATAGGTTAGATATTTTTTTGCATTGCTATCCGAGAATTGTTTGCCCATTAAATGCACATAAGTTACTTTATAACCAAGTTCTAACATTTGATTTAAGGTATGATAATGTCTTAGAGCACCAGCCGCTCTATCTGGTAATGGGGGTATGTCATCTATTATAAGTACCCGTTTCCCTTTATTCCTATCTGTAAAATGGTACATTAAATCTGCATTGTTTGGACACTGTAGTTTTAATTCATTTTCCCATTTATCTATAAATTTAGGACCATTTATCACTTGGAATTTTTTAAATCCTGAATTTAAATCAGTTCCTGATGTAGCACCTTCAAAATGAGTTACCTTAGAAAATGGGGTATAATAAACCTTATATCCAAGTTTTCTTATTCCGAAACATAAATCAGTATCTTCATAATATGCGGGGGCATATCTTTCATCGAATCCGCCTAAAGAATCAAATAGATTTTTCTTAACCATTAATGCAGCACCACTGCAATAATCTACTTCTCTTACGTATCGATACCTGGAATCTAATTGATTGTCGTTTTTACCATAATTCCATCCGCTTGCATCATTGAATATTACTCCACCTGCTTCTTGAAGTTTTCCATCAGGATAAACCAACATTGCCCCAGCAGCTCCGGCTTTTGGATAATATCGAAAAACTAATAATAAATTTTCAAGCCAATTTTCTTCAACCTCTGTATCGTTATTTAAGAATACTAAGTATTCTCCTTTTGCGAAATTGGCTGCATAATTATTACCCCCCACGAATCCTAAATTAGTCATCGATTTAAGGAATATAATTCTATCGCCATAACTCTCTAATAATCCGGAAGTATCATCTATTGATGCATTGTCTACTACTACTACCTCATAGTTATCATTATTTGTATTCTTAAATAATGATTCTAAACACTTTTCGGTAAATTCGATTTTATTATAGCATAATATAATAACTGAAACTAAAGGACTATTTTCTGTCTCTTTAATGTGTTCATTATTTTGTAATATTAATTCTTCTATTTCTTTGTCATCATGTTTTAATTCTGAGATTAGTTCTTTAATAAAATAAATGAGATGATCTCTATTCTTATTTGTGTTATAAACATTCTTTAATAACTTCATTGCAGATTTTGGTTTTCCCTCTTTTTCCAAAATTCGAGCTAAGAATATTCTTGCATAAAAATCAATGGGATCAATATCTAATATATTCATACAGCTTTTTCTTGCTTCTTTAATTCTATTACTATAAAAATGTATTTTCCCAATTTGGGAGATAACTTCTTTTTTAAAATCTGTATCTAGATTTCCATTTGAATTGAATCCTTCAAGATATTTTAACGCATCATCATATTGATTATTGTTGAAATACTCTTGAAGTTTTTTTTCATAATCACTTGGCTTAAGCATTTGCAACCTGTCTTTTTGTAATTAGATTAAAACTATCGATAACTTCTTCCAGAGAAATTGAAGTAATTGCATTCTCATCAAAATC
>Ga0172380_10003802_pt1 | contig 20204 bp, 22 predicted proteins | sample Leawe162metaG_FD_119747 | JGI IMG/M metagenome (GOLD analysis project Ga0172380, IMG submission 119747) | Leachate microbial communities from a municipal landfill in Southern Ontario, Canada - Leachate well 162 metaG | ecosystem: Engineered > Solid waste > Landfill > Unclassified | place... | reverse complement strand
GGCGCCTTTAGGCGCCAGCCGGTATTTCTTATTTAATTTTCCTCCTTCACAACTAATTAATCTTCCTCTCGTACTCCGCGGGCTTTCTTGATTTCTGCCTCAACGTTTGGTGGGACGATTTCGTAGTGGTCAAATTCCATAGTCATGGAAGCGCGACCTTGAGTCATGGAGCGAAGAGTGTTGGTATAACCAAACATTTCTGACAAAGGTACTTTGGCATGGATGATAGTCTTACCACCCATCTCCTCTGTTCCTTCCACTTGTCCACGCTTTGATGAAATGTTTCCGTTGATGTCTCCCATGTAGTCATCTGGTGTACGCACTTCAATCTTCATGATTGGTTCAAGGATAACCGCTCGCGCACGCTTGGCCGCTTCTTTGAAGGCGTTGATACCTGCTAGCTTGAAAGCGATTTCAGAAGAGTCGACATCATGGAATGAACCGTCGAATAGTTCGACTGACACATCTTCCATTTTGTAACCAGCCACGAAACCTCGTCCCATCGCTTCTTTACAACCCTTCATTACCGCTGGGATGTATTCTCCAGGAATCACCCCTCCCTTAATACTGTTGATGAATTCGAAGTGATCTTCACGAGTAATGTTCTTTGCCAACTTCGCATCTTCTTCCAGCGCTTCCAAAGGCTTGATGCGAATCTTAACGTGACCATATTGACCACGACCGCCAGACTGCTTGATGTATTTGTATTCGGCTTCAGCTGCTCCTTGAATAGTTTCACGGTAAGCTACTTGTGGCTTACCAATATTTGCTTCTACTCCGAACTCTCGCTTCATACGGTCAACAAGAATATCGAGGTGAAGCTCACCCATACCAGCAATAATAGTTTCTAAAGTTTCTTCATCAGTTGAAACTTTGAAAGTTGGATCTTCATCTGATAGACGCTTGAGCGCGATACCCATTTTTTCTTGGTCGTTCTTGGTTTTTGGTTCTACTCGCACTGCTACCACTGGTTCTGGGAAGGTGATGGTTTCGAGTAAGATTGGCTTATCAAGATCACACAAAGTGTGTGAGGTTTTTACTTCCTTGATTCCTACCGCTGCCGCAATTTCTCCAGCGTACACTTCTTCAACTTCTTCTCGCTTGTCTGCCATTAGTCGCACGATTCGTCCGACTCGTTCTTTGTTACCAGTTGATGAGTTGAGAATGTAAGTACCTGATTTGATTACTCCAGAGTAAACCCGGAAGAAAGCTAGCTGACCAACGAATTTGTCATCTTGCAATTTAAACACCAGTGCACTAAGCGGTTCTTCATCGGATGCTTTTCGATATAGAACAGTTTCTTCGTCCTTAACATCAGTACCGTGAATGTCTTCCAAATCAAGTGGTGAAGGAAGATAATCAACCACTGCATCGAGTACCAACTGTACACCGATGTTACGCAGAGCTGTACCAGTCATGATTGGGAAAAGTTCATTGGCAATCACAGCCTTTCGCAGTGTCTTCTTGAGATTTTCATTAGTTGGCTCTTCACCACCTAAGTAAGCTTCCATCAGAACATCATCATGCTCGACTACGCGTTCGATAAGTTCAGCGCGACGCATCTTGGCTTCTTCTAAGAGATTATCTGGGATCTCTTCTTCGGTTACTGTCATACCCATTTCCCCACCAAAGCGATAGGCCTTCATAGTGATGAGGTCAACCACTCCACTCATATCATTTTCAGCTCCAATTGGAATTTGAATCCGAACCGCTTTTTTGGAGAGACGATCTTCAATTGATTTTACTGAGGCATCAAAATCGGCACCAAGCTTGTCCATCTTATTAATGAAACAAATTCGCGGCACATTAGCTTCGTCAGCATAACCCCAGTTGGTTTCAGTTTGTGGTTCTACTCCAGCCGCACCGTCGAATACTACAACCGCACCGTCAAGCACACGCATTGAACGTTTTACCTCGGCGGTAAAGTCGATGTGTCCTGGAGTGTCGATGATGTTAAAAGTGTACATCTTACTCTTGTCAGTTCGATCTTCTTCTAGAGTTTTTGACCAGTTACAAGAAATAGCAGCGGCGGTAATAGTAATACCTCGTTCGCGTTCTTGTTCCATCCAGTCGGTGACAGTTGCACCATCGTGCACCTCACCAATTTTGTGACTCATGCCGGTATAAAAGAGTACTCGTTCTGAAGTTGTTGTTTTACCCGCATCAACGTGTGCAACGATTCCAAAGTTGCGTAGTTTTTCGAGTGGAAATGCTCGTGCCATAAATATCTATAATATGTATTAGTAAATTAAATAATTGTGATTGTCTCTCCTAGTGTGAGCGGGGGTGCGGAAAGCTTTGCTTTCCGCACCCTGTTCTCTAAACAAAATAGAAAATGCCTCACCAGGCAATGCCCCGACACTATAAAACATTTCAACCAAAACAGCAACGCCCCATGGCTATAGCCATGGGGCGTTGTAGCTAAACACTCTCTTCTGGAACTAAATTTTACAATCCGTCACAACCACCACCCCCTTCATCTCCTGCCAAATCAAAGCTGGATAATTTTTGGATGATTCATTTTTGGAAATAATTGATTTTAAAACCTCACACTTACTCTCCCCCGCCACATAACAAATTGCTTCTTGTATTTCACGAATTAAAAAATGGGGCGTAACCGTAACTCTTTTAGTAAACTGATTAACAGACTCGTCCACTTCATAACCAGTCACCCAATCATCTTTTGGAATATTTGAAATATCTAGTGTCGAAAAAATTCCGGCAGTATGTCCGTCTGGGCCCATTCCCATCGTAGCCAAAATAATTCCAGTTGGGTTTTGCACTCGCCAATCACGCAGTGACTTTTCAAATCTTTTCGTTAAACTTTCTAAAGTTTCAGCTTCATGCACTTGAGTATCAATAAACTTTACCCCCTTTTGTACAAACTCCTCATATATATGAGTCTGTTTAAATTGGACAAAGTTATTTATGGTTTTGTCATTGGAAAATCTTTCATCCAGCATTCCGATAGTTACATGTTCCGTAAAATCTTCTGGATTAATCTTTTCATATATAGACAACCATGAACCGCCAGACAACAGTAGTAATATCGGCTGATTTTTAAACAGCTTTATTTTTTCTTCTACTAATTTAATCGCCAACAATTCAGGTTTATCGGTTTTAATGATTTCCATATTTTACTTTTTAGCAATAGTTTTATGTCCGCCAAATTGATACCGCATCGCCGATAATAATTTTCCAATGTAGGATTCCTCAACTCTAGTTGCTCGTCTTTGCGCAAGAGCGGCTTCCAACACCTTTACGTCACTGATGGTGGTTATGAATTCCATTTCAGCTTCTGTTTCACCGGTTGGAACCTCTCCTTTAAGGGTTTCAATCTGACCATCTTCGTAAGCTTTACGCAACCATGAAACTAACTTACTAGTGATAATACTTTCGTGTTCGTAGGGCTTAAACACTTCTCGTATATCAATCCCTAACTCACCTTCATGCTCATGCAAAACATTCATCCCCTCAGCCACGGCCCCCATCATGCCATACTCAATTCCGTTATGTACCATTTTTACAAAATGTCCGGCTCCCTCATTCCCTACTCGTGCATAACCATTCTCGGCTGCTAATGCAGCAAACAAATATTCATACTTTTTAAACAATTCGGTGTTCCCGCCAATCATTAATGATGCTCCGTAGCGCGCACCGACCACACCACCTGACACGCCAACGTCAAGAAAATTAATTTTCTTTTCATTCAATAATTTGTGACGTCGGAGTGAATTTTGATAAAAACTATTCCCACCATCAATGACGGTGTCGCCCGCGTTAAGTAAAGGAATTAATTCTACCAAGACCATATCAACCAGAGCACTGGGTACCATCAACCAAATTACTTTTGTAACTGGTAGCTTGTTTATCATATCTTGATAATCGTTAGCGACTTCTATTCCAGCATCTAAGGCAGAGGCTTTTATCTCGGTGTTTGGATCAACTCCAATGACTCGAAAACCTTTTTCCACCAAATGAGTACTCATATTGAAACCCATCCGACCTAAGCCGATAAATCCAATTTCCTTTGTATTATCTGAATTCATACTTTGTATATTTATTTATTAATCATGTTATTCCGGTTTTGTACTACCGATTGTGTATTTTAATAGCGGAAAATCCGAAAAGGACTCTAGTATTGGTGTGATAAATTTCCATGATGATTCCACCTCTGCTCCACTTACAAAACGAGTTTGATCACCAGCAATACAGTCAAACAAAACTCGCTCATATGCTTCTGGCGAATTTATACTGTCACTTTCACTGGTTGCTAACTCAAACTCTTTCTCTTCAAGCTCAAAATCAAAACCAGTCTTCTTTACCCATAAAGATAACTTCATACTTTGTTTAGGCGAGAATTGAATTCTTAAAACATTTTTATGTTCATGCGTTTCAGGAAGATAAGAACAATGGCAAACATCAACTGGTTTAAATGTGATTACTGCCTCGTTGATTTGTTGGTCTAATGCTTTACCTGCTTCTAGCACCACTTTCACTCCTGACCAACTTTCCTCTGTAGAGGTAAAGGCTAATTTGAAATAAGTTTCAGTTTGTGAATCATCAGCCACACCAGTGGTCTCTGGAAAACCAATGTACTGACCACGTACCACCTCATCTAGCGGTTGTGACTGGAGTGATTTCAAAGTCGCAGCTCTTGCTTCACGGACAGCTTGTGCATTATGTATATCAACTGGAGCCATTGTTAGTAGCGCATAAATTTGTAACATGTGATTTTGTCCCACATCACGCAGTGTACCAATCGCATCATAAAATGAACCACGATTAGAGACATCCTTGGTTTCCAGTAATCTAATATTTATAGATTCGATTTGCTCCTTCCGCCATGAGTCGGCGATAATACTATTAGCAAAGCGTAAGGAAATAATATTTTCAATCGCATCTTTAGCTAGATAGTGATCAATCCGGTAAATTTGTTCATCATTAAATAAGGAACAGAGTTTTTTTTCTAAAACTTGAGCAGTTTCTAAATCACGACCAAATGGCTTTTCAACTAATAATCGTGACCAAGCACCAACATTGTCACAAAGCTTCATTGCCTGACTTTGATGAAGATGTTCGAAAATATTTTCATAGTGCTGTGGTGGCACTGCTAAGTAAAACAATTTGTTGGTACATTGTTTAATTGAATCATCAAATTCCTGCAAAGCAGTTTTTAACTTTTCATATGCTTCTGCCTCAATAAAACTACCGGACACATAACGTAAGTGCTGGCAAAACTCTTCTACCGCATCCGCATTGTGTTCATGTTTCTCCTGAGAAATACTTTTCTTCATAAATTCTTGATACTCCCTGTCACTTAAATTTTTTCGAGACAAACCTATAACCACAAATGTATCCGGAAGGGCACCGCGAATGAAGAGGTCGAGTAAAGCTGGTAGGAGTTTGGTTTCTGCTAAGTCGCCAGTACCACCAAACACTACAATAGCGGTAGGGGCGTTACTTTTTTTGAAATCTTTAGGTAGAAATGATGTTGGCATATATTGAGATTAGTTAATTACACCTGACCATATTAACACGAGTATTAAAAAACAAAATTTTATCAAATTCAGGATTACTGTATCAATAAGCACTTGACGACTCTGATATCATAGAGAGATGAGTAATAAAAATTATGATTTCGTTATAATTGGTGCAGGGTCTGGTGGATTAACAGCAGCGGTTGGTTTCTCAAAAGCTGGCAAGAAAGTATTATTAGTAGAACGAGAACACATGGGCGGCGAATGCACCAATACTGGTTGCGTCCCCAGCAAAGCACTGTTGCACCATGCAAAGGAATATTATCAGGCACAGCAGGTGGTCGGAAGTGGCACGAAAAGCGAAGCTTTTCGTGCCACTTCCTTCACCTACGTTCGAGCTGTGATTCAAAAATTTCTCGCTCACGAAACCCCTGAAACCTTCCAAAAACTTGGTATCGATGTAGTGATGGGCGAAGCAGTATTTCACACACCTCATTCAATCATTGTGGCTGATACAGAATACAATTTTAAAACTGCAGTCATATCTACAGGTTCAAGTCCTCGCGTGGTGAAAGTAGAAGGTTTGGAAACAGGAGATATTCTTACCAATCAAAATATTTTTAATCTAGAAACTATTCCTGAAAAAATTCTTATCATTGGCGCTGGTCCAATTGGTTTAGAAATGGGACAGGCTTTAGCGATGCTCGGTAGTCAAGTGACTATCGCTACTATCGACAGCAAATTTGGTCGGCTTGAAAATGAAGCAATCAGACCAATTCTAAAATCAGCCTTTGATAAACTTGGTGTCAAAATATTATTGAATGCCTTCATCAAAAAAGTTGTGAATAAAACCGCGGTATTTGACATAAAGGATAATGATGTGATTGTCGGACAAGAGAATATATGTTTTGATAAAGTGTTAATTGCTATTGGTCGGGTACCAAATATTCCTCAAGGTTTAGATAATGCAAATATTAAATACGACATACATTGCGTACAAGTTGATTCGCAGTATCGAACTTCTAACAAAAATGTTTACGCCGTTGGCGATGTGTCACAGCGTTTTAAATTCACCCATACTGCAGACGATACAGCTCGCCAAGTAGTGGCACGCGTTATTACTCATGGCCTTCTGCGGGTTTCAAAAAACAAAGCTATTCCGAAAGTCACCTACACTTCCCCTGAAGTTGCACAAGTTGGTATGTCTTGGGATGCGGCTAAAAGCAAATATCGTAATGATGGACTGATGAGAATTGAAGTACCATTTAGTAGCAATGACCGCGCCGTTACCGATGATGCGACAAATGGAGTATTAGTCGTTATCGCTCGACGGCTCACAGGCACAATTCTTGGTGCACATATTATCGGTCCAGCTGCTGGTGAAATCATTGCTCTTTTTACACTTGCGATTGATGAGAAAATATCTATGTGGAAATTGCAAAAATTAATTTTTGCCTATCCGACCTATTCCTTGATTGTAAAAAAAGCCGGAGACCAATTTGCCGGCAGACAATTAGCTGATTTGAAAAATGACATTAAAGGTACCTTGGCACATAACCTGCCAAAAATAATGGCGGGTATTTTCTGGATTGGACTCATCTATACATTTCAACATTACCGCATCACTAATAATATTTCCTACCAAGATGTGTTATTCCAACTTTTGTCTTTCTTTACTACTACAATGTGGGGTCCGTTGGTGTATATGATTCTGTATGCCATTCGTCCTTTAATCCTCTTTCCGGCTACACTGCTTACTGCCCTTTCTGGAGCTTTATTTGGTTTTTGGTGGGGAGTCTTGTATACAATTATCGGAGAAAATACTTCTGCCAACTTCGCCTACTGGATTGGTCGTTTCTTTGGCAAAGACTTACGTTTAGAAGATACCATTATCGGTAAGTGGGTTGAGGCTCTCCGTAGTAACTCTTTTGAAGCAGTGCTCTTAATGCGTTTATTTTACTTCCCTTTTGATCTCACCAATTACGGGGCGGGAATTGTGAAGGCAAAATGGAGTGAATACTTTTGGGCTACTCTCATCGGCATCATGCCGGGACTCACCACTTTTGTGGCGCTTGGAGCGGCGGTGGACCTAGAAGAATTCCGCACCATGGGTCTTTCTTTTGACGCGTTTGACCCTAAATTCCTCGCTTTGTCTATCACTATCTTTGGAGTGTCATTGATACTATCTCGTAAACTCAAGAAGTGGAGGAAGGAGATGTAACAGTTGAATTTAATTTAACTCAATCTAAAAAGGCCGGCGCGTAGCGCCGGCCTTTCGTCTGTCTGTAAAATTATCTTTACAAAGAGTATACGCTTGTCAAACTAGAGACAGAACTGATTAAAGTCGGGATAGCAAACATCATCAAAACTAATGGCAACACCACCACAGCCATAGTCACCCAGAAAGTCCACTTCATATAACTTTCCGTTTTCTTGACCGACTTAAGAATTTGTTCAATCTTAATCTCCTGTTCGTTGAGTTGTTCTTGTATTTTAGGATCCATAAAATAATTATTTATTTTAGAATTATAACAGAAAGGCCGGCGCTGCGCGCCGGCCTTTCCTCTACTTCTTCTTTGCGTCTTTCTTTGGCTTCTTCACTTCTTTCTTTTTATCCATTCCTTTTGCCATACAATTATTTATGAAATTATTCTACATAATTTGTAGAATAATTTAATTATACTACACATTCACCTTATTACTTATTCAAAGAATGTTTATAGTTTTTAATCATTTCCACCTTTTCCGCTTTAGTCATTTTTTTAATCGCACACTCGCGCTTCATCGCTTCTGAACGAGTAGCAAATGACTCTTTATAAAACAATTTCACCGGCCGGCGCCCACGCGTATAACGCGCACCCGCCGACTGTTCGGATTTAGAATCACCTTCTCCGTTATGTTCTTTAATTCTTCTTTCAGTATCGGTAGTATATCCAGTATAAAATGAGCCATCAGCACAACATACGATATACACTAAATGATCCATGAAGTTATTTCTTCGTCTTCAACTTACTCAAATCCAACACTTCATCAATTCTTATTTTCACTACAAAGTCCGGTACGTGCGAAACAAGAATCATCGCACCTTTATATTGATTAAGCGCTTCGGCAATTACTGGTATGTGCCGGAAGTTAATGTGGTTGGTCGGTTCATCGAGAATCAGTAGGCCCGGCTCTTCCATTTTTAATTTAGCAAACGCTACCAAACCTTTCTGCCCTTCGGACAAGTCACCCACCTTGGTACGCATCACATCACCAAACAGTAAGAAACCAGCAGCAATACCGCGCATATCTTCTTCTAGTTTTTTCTTCATTGAGTCCATCAGAGTTTCAAATACAGTTTTAGTGAAATCGAGGTTAGAAAAATCTTGTCGGTAGTAGCCAATCTTTACTCCAGCTGTCACTTCTTCACCAGTAGCAGTGCCCCCGGCCAAGCTTTCTAGCAAAGTAGTTTTTCCAATTCCATTTGGACCAACGATTTGTAAGTGTTGTCCCCGTTTCAAAACAACATCACATTCAGCTTCTTTAGCCTCATGATTTTTAATTACTTTTACCGATGTAAGTTTGATAATTTCCAACGGGATGTCGCCGTGTGGTTCAATTGTAAAAGGTCGAATAGTTTTATCTTCCTTACGCACATCAACTTTGTTTTCCTCACTTTCTTCAATTTCTGCGCGCATCTTTTTAGCAACTAAACGCATCTTTCCTCCCTTGGCGGCAAAGTAGTTTATCTTATCTTTATCAGCTTGAATTTGTTTAGCTAACTGCGCATTCTGTCTTTGCTCCTTTTCTACTCGCGCCGCAATCTCTTTTAATACCGCATGATAGTTTCCATTGTACTGTTCAACCTGACGATTTTGTACATTGAGATAAAGCACGCCATGAGTAAAAGCATTTAAGAAGTCAGCATCGTGAGAAATCACAATCACAGTTTTTTTATACTCTTTCAAAAAAACAGTGAGATGTTCGATACCAGCCACATCAAGATTATTGGTCGGCTCATCAAGCAAGAGTACATCAGGATTTTGAATTAGAGCGGAAGCCAACAAGAGTCGTGCTTGCTGTCCACCAGAAAAGCTACCGATGATTCTATCCTTAAAAGTCTCTTTCATTTTTTCCGTCGGAGTAAGATTTACCACCTCAAGTATTTCATCAATTTTCGGGTCGATATTATAAACCTTTTCACTAAAACATTTTTCAAAAAATTCTCGTACGGTCAGAGTGAGTTCATCGCGCGGAATAATTTGGCGCGAAATGGCAATCGAAGTACGAGGTTCAATATTTATATTCCCTTCATCTGGTTGATATTGATTAGTAATTAGAGAAAAAAGAGTCGATTTACCAGCCCCGTTTTGACCCATTAAAGTTAGCTTAGCACCGCGACGAATCACAAAATTAGCCAATTTTAAAATCGGCTTGGTAGCATCGTACTCATACGACACATCTTTAAATACAATTAATCCATCAGTTCTTGACATAGGTGTATACCATACCTTAGATACGCAAAAGTGCAAAGGGTAAAAGGACTAAATTTGAGCGCTTTAATCTGATTAACTACAATCAATACTCGAATGTGAAATTTTCTCCAGTGGTTAACAACTTAACATTGTAACCTATATCGTCCGCTAAATAATCAATTTTTACTTCATCTTTATTCTTAATAACCCCCCAAGTCTCTGGATACACAAATGAATCATTTTCATCAAAACCATTGTAAAAATTAAGTATTGAAACATTTTTAGATGGTTGATTAATATTGCCAGTTTCAACAAATACAGAATCTTCCGGAACTGAAAATGATCTAATTATACTATCTGACAAACTCATTAGAACGCAAGCATCATCATGACAATCTTGACCTTTACTTAGGAGAAAAATATACTTATCATTTTCTCCAACATAAACCCATGGAGCATAAACAAAAGGATTATTTTTAAAACGAGCTACGAAACGCAAATCACTATCTTTTCCGACCCTCTCTAGAAAAAATTCTTTATCAAATGTATCTATTACGACTCTCCTAATTCTTAAGACATCTTTCTGGTCAGAAACATTTATAATTACATGACTTTCATCAGTAAAAATATTTTTTGAATTAGTAAAGTTTGGAAGTAAGATAGAAAATCCATATTCTGAGTTTGTATACTGCCACGGACCATAATCAGAAAGAACTGGTTGTGGCTCAACAGAATCATCATCTATATTGTCACTTGGCAAAGTTGTAGAAGCATCGATATTATCTAAGGTAACATTTTCATTTGCTTCGGTTTGCACAATATTTTCACTATTATGCCCCAATGTAATATATTCATTTTTAGAAACTGTTGAATATTGATAACCCAACCAAAATCCTACAAACGGCATTATTATAAAAATCAACATCGCTAGATATTTTGATAATGGCGTGGCGCGACAGAGTGGAGTGTACCAAACTTCTTTCTCTGCTTCAGGTACTTGCTCCGGTGAAATTTGTGTTTCCATATTAGAATAATTGTAGCATAATAGATTAAAGTAAAAACCAATCAGTATTCAATGATACTGATTGGTTTTAAAAAAATCTCTAATTCCTACCCCAACTCCTTCACCTTCTGCAGTGCCACCACATACATACTTTCGGACCATCCCAGTGGAGTATTCTCATTTGGCTTATCAGTATGCGAATAGTAAAGCTCTGGCACTTTGCCGTCTTCGGTCACAGTGGCCTTGGCGCGACGGAGCCAATAGTAGGCCTTTTCTTTTTCACCCCGCACCGCGTAGATAATTGCCAACCAAGAAAGTCCAAAACACCATTCGGCCTCCTCACTAAAACCATCGATGTTGTTGTTGTAATACCGGTCTAATTTATAACGCAATACTCCTTTATCTTTTACCAAATGATATTCCACATTGCGTAAAATTTCTTGAGTTTCTTCTTCAGTCGTCACTGCAAACGGATAAATCAAAGTCAGCAATGCCAAGTCACAAAACTTCGTGACAGATTCCCGAGGTAACAAAGCTCGCAAAGCATGTTCACCTCTTTCAATAGCATGGTCAGGGACAGAGAGCCAATCAAGCTCATTAGCTTTCTTGAGCGCCGCAACGACCGAACCAATTGAGGAAGCGTGCACTTCAAGATTTTCTTCCCAAATACCATTATCAGCATCTTGCCAATATTCGAGGCGTACTAAATAATCAATAATTTTTTGTACCATCTCTCTGTCGTCGTTTGTTTCAATAATACTTTCACCCATTTGTTCGAGCGTAACAATCAGATTCAATACTTCTCCGACAGCATCATTTTGACTATTACCCCACTCTTCCCAATACTCTTCGAAAGTTTCTGGGTGAAACCGAGCATGAATGTATTGCCATGCTTCGTGTGGCTTGTGTTCAATCGCCCAGTTGATTTTATCCTTGTGTTTAACAAACACCGACAGCAATGCTCGTGCGGAATTTTTTACCGTAGCAATATCGCCAGTTTCAAAAAAGCCCATAGTGATAAAATAAATATCACGCAACCAAGCTTTATTATAAAAAGTGTCATCGAGTGAAGCGGTAAAAACTCCAGGGGTACGTTCGAGAGTGCGCACCACATCAAGATGTTGTTTTATCTCGGCATCAAAATCAAAAGTCATAAGAACGAAGGAACTAAAAAGTTAATAAACTAGGCAGCGAGCATTTCTTCTGATAAATAATTTTTATCATTAGCTACACCAGGATGGCTTTTAATATAATCATTTATATCGATAACTTTTTCTTGGTACTTAGCCACCTGAGCAATCGACTCTACTAATTCTCCCACTTGGCGTTTTTCTGATCCAGAACTATCATCATTCACAGAAGACATTAACTCATTCATAAGAGAACTTATGGCATTATCTCTTTCAAATCCTTTTAAAGATGAATCAATGGTCGCTAATAGTTCATAAGCTTTATCAAACACATTTTCAAAACTCTCTTTGCTTTCTGTTTCTCTTTTTAAGCCTTCCATAAAGATACTTTTATAATTACTAAATTAAAACTATTATATCACATTGAAAAATCACCCATACCCAGCATGCTACTATACAAACATGAAAATTACTGGTTTTATCTATTTCCTTGTTCAGCCTATCCGTGCACTTTACTGGCGAATTTGTCGACCAAACACTTTTGGTGTACGTGTTTTGATTATTCATCCCACTAGGAAGAATAATATTTTGCTTATTAGACACACTTACGGCGACCGCACACTGTGGAACATCCCAGGTGGTGGCTATAAACCAACCCAAGAAACTCCCGAACAAGCCATCGAACGCGAGACAAAAGAAGAAGTTGGGCTAACATTAGACACTGTAGAAAAAGTTGGTGAATATTACTCCGACAATGAGGGTAAGCGTGACGCTGTAATACTATTCAAAGCCACCGTTAAAAATGCCGATTTGAAAATCAGCGGTGAAATCGCCGAAGCAATCTGGATAGATTATAAAACCCTCACTGGCCGAACAGATGTGGCTAAAGTTACTGTACAAGCGATCGAAGATTCATTTGGGATTGTTTTAAATCCCTAGTCTAAAAATTAGTCTGTTTTATCTGACATTAATTTAGATATTTCTAAAGCTGTTGCAGTGCGTTTAGTATTAAAATATTTTTCGCGGATAACTTGCATTTCCTCAGTCGAAGTTGCTTCTGCATACTGCTCAACCAAACTATTTTCTGCGTAAAAATCCTTTAAAATTTCATGAGCATCATCTTGACGTATCAAACCTGACCACGGAGACCCCCATACAGGAATCTGTTCCTTAATAACTTTCAGCACTAAATACCCAACCTCATCACCAGGATCATGAAATGACGCAACTCCTACGGTGGGTGTACCTAAGTAATAAGCGTTATCTTCACCAATACCAAAATCTGCACCCAACTTCCAAGAAGCTACAATCATAGCTGGTTTTAGCCAATAACACTTACTATCATATTCTTTAGCAGCTAGATTAATTGCTTCTGTGAGCACTATAGCGCTACTTGGTGTTTGAACACTCACCTTTTCTGCACCTTCAATCCCTAACATACTCAAAACTTCTCTACCCAGATTGATGACCTCTGCATAATCTCCCCGACGTAATAATTCGTGAGACAGGGCACTTAATCTATTAAAACAATTTTCGATACCAATTCTTAAATCGTAAAAATCCTCACTGTAATAAAAGTCATCTCTACTTACATCTTTAATTTGATTGTAACCATTTTTAAGAAAACTTATAATCTCATCTTGCCTTACCTCTATCTCAGAATAACCAAACTCATTTTTAATTGAAGCATCTTGGCTTTTCCATGTATCGACTGAATTTTTCATCTGTACATTTTATCATTAATATCAATCTTATTTCAAAAGCGAGAATTGGAAATTTGTTACTATAGTATTACAAAACCAGCCGGCGCCCTTTGAGCGCCGGCTGGTTTACACTTATTTCACTCTATAAAACTTCAAACTACTTCATCATTAGTTTTAAATCTTAATAAAGTGGAGAAACTATAGTTGTAAATGTGTTTCTCCGAATTTCCACTTAGAGAGGCATCATAAGATGCTTGATAGATTTCTCTATCAACTTTGCAATGGCGACCCTTTGTAACAACAGCATTTTCACTCTGCTATACTTACCCCATACCTATGCGTTGCCAGATTATTACCACTACTACACCACTGCCTCTCTCACCCGAAATATGCAATCGCATCACAGTTAAGTGGCAACAGTTTACCATTTGGCGTCCAACTAATGAGATTGCCACACTCTGTCGGTTCATCAGTAAAACCAACGGCATACTGCAGGTTGCTACCGATGTGACATACCGCGATGTGGTTGGGTTACGCTGGCGACAACAAATCGAACCTGCCACTACCCTCTTTCAGGTAGTCACCGCTATCGGCATTGTTCGTACTGCCGATCAACACCTTGTTCTGATTCCGCGTAATTCGGGTGACTGGGAAGAGGCATTGGAATGTCCTGGTGGTTTTATTCGTGCGGCTCATTTACAAAACGGCTTGGTATCAGTCGACGATTTCATACGACAGCGGGTCATTGATGATTTACATCTCAGCACTACAGATATCACCTCCTGTAGGCACTACACTACATACAATGCTAAAGAAATTTTGGAGCACATGCTGGTGTATCACTTCACCCTCACTCAAACTGCCGCTCAACTAGCCACATCTCATCCCACCTTTGTCATTGTTCCACCGCCGTACACACCAGACAACCATCACCACTACACCAAGCTCCCTCTACATCCGCCAACTAAGGGTGCATTACTTTTAGTTTAAATATGATTGTACAATTAAAGGCCGACGCGCTTCGCGCGCCGGCTTTGCATTCACACACCCGCTCACCCTTCAAAATCTGGCTCAACCACTGCCCAAGTATTGGTTTCAGGAACAATTTTCAGATACGCACCTTTGCCCACTGATGGCGACGTTGTCATTGGCTCACCAATGGCACGGTCGGCGTAGTTGAAAACAACTACTCGCACCTGTCGTGGGTTTTGGCTCAGGTTGGTCGACTGCGGTGCTATACGATCGCCAAGCAAATATCCGTCGGAACCAACATATCCCTCGGGTGTCTGCAGCGCCGCAACTGCATAATAGAACGTACCTGATCCACCACTATCTTGCGTGAGAATAAATGCTACGTCATCGTCACCATCACCATCCAAGTCTGTCACCAACTCATTCCCAAAATATCGCGTCACTACTTTTGCCACTGAACCCAGCCCCGACTCCGTTTCAGCATAGCCATCCACCAACTGCACCATCTGCCCATCAATAGTATAAGTGGTATTTTTGTAATCAGTCGCCCCACTAACCTTTGGCACTTCAGGCTCCACCACCGGACTTGAAACATCCGTATCATCGCCTATGTTTGAAACCATAGTCTTCTCACCACCCGACACCATCAACACACCAATAACCACCAACCCCAATATGATGATAGAAATAATTGTTTTCATGAGGTGATTATAGCAAAATATTTTAGACAAATAATCTCGTACCAATAATTAAAAAGGGTCACTATATGAAATATAACAAAGAGTCAAAGACACGAAAACAATATTTTGTATACTTTTGAAAACTGATTATTAATTATGCTAAAATCAAACCATGAAAAAATATCAAGGCAGCTGTCATTGCGGAGCAATTAAATATGAAGTTGAAGGAGAATTTAATGAAGGCATGAAATGTAATTGTAGTCACTGTAGTCGGAAAGGTTTTTTACTTAGCTTTGTACCCAAAACACAATTCACACTTTTATCTGGCGCCGATAATCTCACCACTTATCAATTCAACAAAAAACAAATTGATCATGTGTTTTGTAAAACTTGTGGCGTACAATCTTTCGGCACCAGTGGCGACATGGTAGCTATCAATTTAAATTGTTTAGAAGATTTTGACACCAGCACACTCACTATTAACGAAGTTGATGGTAAAAGTTTTTAATTTAAATTTAAAAATAAAATAGAAACCAGACTAAACAAAACCACCTGCAAGGGTGGTTTTTCTACTGATGCTATTCTAATTTACTAACAAATTAAATAAGACTGCATAATGTACAATAAAATTTAATTACTGAACGGATTTTCAATCTCAAAAGTAATCTCGGGTGTACCATTGTTTACTCTGTCTCTTGTCACACCATACTTTTCTTCATACAAAGCATCGACTGCGCCAAACTTAGCCTCAGCCCAATCAAAGCCTAATTTCTCAGCTACTACTTTCACTTCTAGTTCCGACTCACCTTCAATCTCAACGAATGGTTATCGACAAAACGCTTTTGCATAAATTCAGCACGCCTTAACTACGCTCCCACCCCATGCAACTTTTACCGCATTTCATCTTTATCAATATTTGCAAATGTTGCCTCGTATTCGATTTTCATATTCTTTTCTTTGGTTAGTATCTCTCTTAATAGAGTATGGTCACAGGGTCTACTATCATAAAACACACGGTCACTTAACCCTTCCCAACTCATCTTGCAACAGCATTATTGTTTCTTGTTTTATCATCTTGCGCACTTGGGAAAATTGAGCTGGTTTTAATAGTGTATTTAAATCTTGATTGATGATTTCTTCGGTTATTTGTTTTTCTATAAAATTAATCGTGTCGGTAAAAAATTGTTTTAAGGTTTTATTAGTACGTTCAATAATAACCGCTTCGTGATACCGAAATCCATTTAAGAAAAAGTGATGAATATCATAAAGATCTCGCCCTGCAATTGAGCCATTTTTCTCAAATCGATCGGTTAGAGCAACCAATTTATTGGCCACCACAGTCTCTCTTGTTTGACAACTGATAATTCTATCAATCTCATGAAATCTTTGTGATTCGTACTGATTAGCTCGTGGCACCGTGATAGACACATCCACTTTCAATGTATTTCTTAAATTTTCTCGAGCAGGGTATTTCAAAAAGTATTGGGGCACGACCTGACTTTGATCATGAATTGATAAACCTAAATCAAGAAAAACTTTCTCCAACTTTTCTTTAAAATCAACTAAATTATTTTCATCACCAACATAATCAAAATCTAAATCCACCGAAAACCTATCTAAATACCCAAGCATAGCGGCACAAGTACCGCCTTTAAATCTCAATACACTGGCCAAATTCGCATCATCATAAATAGCGCTCAGCAACCGGTATAACCAAGCTTTGTGAATTGCGTCTTGAGGTAATGGCACAATCATATCAACCATAACGCTGTGGAGTTAACGGATAACCAATCTCCTCTTGCATATTTTTAACAGCTGTCCAATCAATCAGCGACTCACCGTCAAAATAAGCTTTGGGATTAAAATACATCATATCAGCTACTGCACGCTCCACTCCAGCTTTACGCACTCCGTTTACTGAAGTGGTTATACCAACCGAATGATAACGAAAACTATCACCAAGCTGACGCGAAAGGTATAAATGGTCACCAATAGTAAATTTTTTACTTAGTCCACTTACTAACGTAATGGCTGGTACCGCCTGAAGAATAATTCCCGCATCAGCCAACACAGTTTCGGTACTGACATAGGCACTACCATGCAAAGCTTTAACTCCCAATAATAATGAGTCAATCTTCGCAACCTCTTTTATGGCATAAAAACCTTTATAGATTCGATAAAGCAAGCCTTGCGCGGTGTATCTTTTTAAAGTGGTGTATAGAGTGTTTTTGTTAGTAATTTGCCACAAATTCGCCAAATCATCCGCATGAAAAACCACCTCATTTAACTTGGCCAACTCAGCAAACCGATTAAGGTTCTTAATTTTATTATTTTCAATGTTTACTAAACCTGTACTCATATGTACAGGATAACATAACGTAAGAGAGAGTCAAGGGGTTTAAAAGCCTGCTATGTAAGTAAAGTCATAAAGAAAGACTTGGTAAGTTCACGAGTTTGTACCAATACAATATTAAAGGTATATTTTAAGTAATGTTCGAGAAAATGAAGAATACTATAAATGAACTTATTGGCGACAAACACGAGGTCACTGACTCGATTCGTGAAGCATTGGAAGACAGAATCACCTCCCCTTTTTATGGTTACTTTATAATCTCGTGGACTATAGTTAATTGGGATTATCTCTATACAGCTATATTTGTGAGTGGTGATGATATTTTCAAAAAGACGGGTTTGTTGAAAAATGAGTACTTGTTACAAGTTATATTACCAGAACACTACTGGAGCATAATGTATTGGTGGAACTTTTTTGTATTGCCATTTTTAATTACTATTGTGGTTTTTTGGGTCATGCCGTATGTAACAAATTTTTTCTATAGAAAACATATTCGAAATAAAATCGTACTAGAAAAAATAAAAGCTAACGAAATAGAAGCTGGAATAAAAGCTGGGACACGGATCCTGAAGGCACAAGTTGAACAAGCTGAAGTTAAGGAACAGGCTGAGAAAATTGATCCTAAAATTTTATGGAAGCAAGAATACGAGGATTTTAGAAAGCACTCATTATTTAAGAAGTTTAGTGAAATTATTGATTCTATCTATACACACAATGGTAACATTTACCGTCATGACTATGACGAGGAGATAAAGCAATGGTATGATTTTTCTCTGTCTCAAGATATTCTAGTTTATGCAGATGTAAATAAACTTATTGAAAAAAATAAGGATGTCATAAATTTAACTGACAAAGGTAAGGAGTTTGTTAAATTTTACACAAATGATAATCAGCCTCTGAGAAATAAATTACTTTAAGGTTACTAATGGAAAGAATGTCTTTTAGTAACTGAGATTTTCTAGCACCAGACAAAAGTACTCTGCTGATTTGTTAGCTAGCGTACATAAATTCCCCAAATACCTAAATTGAAGTTTGTATTGATTTTACTGTATAAATTTTTTTCCTTGTCAAAATTAGGTAACAATTTGCCATTTTGCCAACTCAAAACATCAACATATGAACGAGCATAAAATTCTGCCTCAAGGGAATCGCGAACAACAATATCATCATTTTCACCCTCACAGCCACCTAACACTTTTGTAGAAATTACATTTCCGTCCGCAATATTTAGTTCCATATACGAACTAGACCAGCAACCAGCATCTCCAAAGGGGTGATTTACCAACAAACTATTACCTAGTTTTGATGTCCCAACAATAACATTTGCGTTTATCTGCCTTGCCATCAATCTCTCTGTCCCATCTTTCAATCGCTTATACAAATCACCTGAACATTTACCCATGTATTCTTGGCAATGTGGGACGTCAACTAAGTAGTATAAAATACCGTCATCAGTAAGAAAATAATCTATGAGTTCTTGTCCATCACCGATTAGCAAATCAGCACCAGCTTGAGCAAAAATATTAATCTCAGGCGCGTTATCTTTTGTTAATGACAAACGCATGATTTTTGTACTAGTACCTGCCCCTTCCTGGTAATAAAGAGCCTGTTCATCAGTATGGAATATCAAAGATTTGTAACTATTAGTGATGCGCAACAATTCTTCTGCCTTAGACGCATCATTCGGTGCATACATAACCAGAAGTTGACTGTTTACCCCTTGGCCAATGTCTGCAAAAAACACATACCCCTCTGTATCTGGTAAGTGGGTAATTTTTTGAACCATCGGTACATTTTTCTTCAATGACGGATTGTATTCCACTTCGTTATCAACCCATTCATCAAATAAAATTGCGTCACTACTAACAATGGTCGGCTTCGCTTGTGTTTCATGTAAAGATTTATTTTTTTGACTCAAGTAATAAAAAACCGAAAATGCCGCAGACACTGTCAAAATTAACATTGAAACCAAAATCTCATAGTGTGTTTTTTTCATAAAGACACAATATCATCACGTAGATAAATTTTCCATCTGCCAATGTTTGAGACCTGTATAATAAATTTCATTTTCAAATGAAACATGACCTGAATAGTAAAAGCTACTAGTGATTTCAGAATTTGATGTTATTTGAAATGTACACCTACCCATCAAAAAAAAGCAGCTCAATGCCACTTTTTTTGATCTTGGAGTTTTTAAAATTGAATTTTTGCCGTCTGAAAAAGACGTGTGGGACTGAACATCTTGCTGTTGTTGAAATACACTAATCATAGTTTTTATAATTAAGAAAGTTATTCCTTATTCTGTTCGTTAATGTTATATATTTTGATACGTTCATGATTCATTCTACACCTCTCTATATAACAAACTGTTCACTATATTAGTCGTATCTTAAATCAAAAGCAAGGACTACTACTTATATTTATTC
>Ga0172380_10003801_pt1 | contig 20207 bp, 23 predicted proteins | sample Leawe162metaG_FD_119747 | JGI IMG/M metagenome (GOLD analysis project Ga0172380, IMG submission 119747) | Leachate microbial communities from a municipal landfill in Southern Ontario, Canada - Leachate well 162 metaG | ecosystem: Engineered > Solid waste > Landfill > Unclassified | place... | reverse complement strand
TCCCTGCGGGTTGACCCTGCCACCCACGAAGCCGCCGCCATCGCCGCCGCTGCTCACGGCCAGAGCCTGAACCAATGGGCGACAGAAGCCATCAGGCAGGCTGCATTGGCCAGGTAAAGGCGCAGCAGGTACCCGGTAGAGGCCAGTTCGTGCTTTCCGCCGATGAAATTTTCGCTATCGACAATGCCAGGCTTAAGCTGCCGGTCAGCACCTTGAGCACCGGCGACAGAGTATTGATCAAACCCGCCCTGGATAAAGTCATCGGCGAATACTGAGCAACCGTGTGGGCACGGCTTGACAGCCTCCCCCTGCAATTGCCACATGACTATCAAGCCAGCCCGGCAGCGGGAATGCTCCCATTTGCGCAGGGAGTTCGGTGTAGCCGTCACCCAGGGCATGGGCAGGTTTTTCTTATTCTTCCATCGTCGCCGTATCCGGAAACAGCACTTCGGTAAAACCGAACTGGCTCATGTCGCTCATCCGCATCGGGTAGAGGATGCCGTTCAGATGATCGCATTCGTGCTGCACCACCCGGGCATGAAAACCGGTGACGGTACGGTCTATGGGCTGGCCTGCGAGGTCAAAACCACGGTAGCGCAGGTGCTTGTGGCGAAGCACCTTGCCCCGCATCCCTGGCAGCGACAGGCACCCTTCCCAGCCTGGCTCCATCTCATCGCCGGGATATTCCAGCTCCGGGTTGAGCAGCACGGTATCCGGCACTGTTTCGGCATCCGGGTAACGCGGATTCCGGGCGACCCCGAATATCACCACCTGCAAGCCAATACCGATTTGCGGCGCAGCCAGACCGGCACCGTTGAGCGCCTGCATGGTATCCCGCATATCAGAAACGAGCGCGTGCAATTCGGGCGTATCAAACACCTTCACCGGCCGGGCAATCTCCAGCAGGCGCGTATCGCCCATCCTGAGCACGGCTCTAGCTGTCACGAAGCAAAACAACCTGATTGAGAATTTTCAGTACCCGCTGCATCGCCTGCTTGAGGATCACATCCACGGCATCATAGGCAATCGCATGCGCGCTTGAGCCGCGCCCGGCGGCGTAATTGGCCGAAACCGTCAGCGCCGCGTAGCACAGGCCGATTTCTCTCGCCAATGCTGCTTCCGGCATCCCGGTCATGCCCACCATGGTGGCGCCATCGCGCTCCAGGCGATTGATCTCCGCAGCCGTTTCCAGACGCGGCCCCTGAACTGCGGCATAGACGCCACCGTCAACGAACTCTTCCCCTGCCTGACGGCAGGCACGCATGCACAGTTGCCGAATTTCTTCACAGTAGGGCCAGGTGAAATCGATATGCACCACCGGCTTTGAACCGCAAGCTTCCTGACAGTCATGGTAGGTGCTTTTGCGCCCCCAGGTATAGTCGATGATCTGATCCGGAACAGCGATGGTGCCGGGTTTCATGTTGGCATGAATGCCGCCGACGGTGGCGATGGAAATCACATCCTGTGCGCCTTCGGCATGCAGCGCCCACATATTGGCGCGGTAATTCACCTCATGCGGCGGAATGGTATGACCATAGCCGTGTCGCGCCAGAAAAACCACTTCCCGCCCATTGATCTCGCCGAATGTCAGTGCGCCGGAAGGTTCGCCGTAGGGCGTCCTAACCACTTTGCGGCGAACTTCCTCCAGACCGGATATCTGCGTCAGACCGCTGCCCCCGATAATTCCCAGCATTATAGAACCTCTTTCAAAGCATAAATCGCGGGCAGATTGCGCCACGCGCCACGAACATCCATTCCGAAACCGAACACGTAGCGATCAGCCACATCGAGGCCAACAAAATCGGCCCGGATGGGTTTGGGGCGGCCGATCAGCTTGTTCACAAACACAGCGCTATAGCACTCCGCCGCACCCAGTTCCATCACGCAGCGGCGTATTTCCGCCAGCGTAACGCCCTCGTCCAGAATATCATCCAGCACCAGCACCACACGTCCCTTGACATTCGAGGGAGGCGGAACTTTCCACACCATTTGCCCGCCCCGGATGGCATCCCCGTAGCGCGACACCTGCACATAATCAAAATCCAGAGGAAAATCCAGCAAAGGCAGCAACTGGCCTGCAAATACCGTCGCACCGGTCATCACACTGAGTAGCAGCGGTTGCTTGCCGGCCAGCTGATGTGAAATCTCCCCGGCCAGACGCTGCATCACTTCATCCACTTCTGCGGCGGAAACCAGTTGTTCCGCTTCCTGGCGTATTTTCCATGCTTCATTCATTATCGACACACCCTGTTTACAAATCACTCAGTACTTTGATATGCGCCGCCGCACTGCGCCCGAGCGCATGCAGGGCATAGCCGCCCTCCAGTGCCGAAACGATGCGGCTGTTGGCGTGGCGAGCGGCGCCCTCCTTGAGTTTCCCGGTCACCCAGACGTAATCCGCTTCCCTCAGGGCAAGACCGCCCATGTCATCTTCGCGGTGTGCATCGAAGCCGGCAGAAATGAACAGCATCTGCGGCTTGAAACGCTCCAGCGCGGGGAGCCACTGCTCCACCACGGCTGCGCGAAAAGCGTCTCCCGCTGTCCCGGCGGGGAGGGGCACGTTGATGATGTGATCGTTGCCGCTGTCAGATCCGGAATAGGGATAATAAGGATGGCGGAAAGTCGAGCACAGCATCACGCGCGGGTCGTCGTGAAAAATATCTTCCGTTCCGTTGCCGTGGTGCACATCGAAATCGGCAATCGCCACCCGTTCCAGGCCATGTTGCATCAGGGCATGAGCCACCCCTACCGCAACATTGTTAAAAATGCAGAAACCGCCAGAACTGGCGACGCCAGCGTGGTGGCCAGGCGGACGCACATTGCAGAAGGCATTTTCCGCCCGCCCGGACATCACCATATCAACCGCCAGAGCAACCGCGCCGGCTGCTCGCAGCGCGGCTTCCAGCGTATGTGAGTTCATCGCCGTGTCCGGGTCGAGATATGCCAGGCCGGCACCCGGCGCAGCGGCACGAATGCTTGCAATGTAGCCGGGACGATGCACCCGGGACAGCATTTCATCCGTCGCCAGCGGCGCCTCCTGGTGATCGAGAAACGGCAGCAGCCCCGATGCAATCAGCTGATCCTCGATGGCTTGGATACGTGCCGGACATTCTGGGTGATCCTTGCCCATATCGTGCTTGAGACAGCTGGGATGGGTTATGTAGGCGGTGTGCATCCGGTTTTCGTCTATAGGTCTTATATAAGACTTGGGGTCATATTTTGTGGCACAATGGTCACAATCCGCTCCTATAATAACCTCACTCTTATTTGGATCGCAAAATCATGGGCCAACACTACCTCAATCCCCTTTTCGCGCCAAAGTCCGTCGCGGTCTTCGGCGCCAGCGAACGTGTCGATTCGATCGGCCAGATCGTGTTCCAGAACATGATCGAAAGCGGCTTCCAGGGCGGACTTTACCCGATCAACCCGAAAAGCCCGGAAATTCAGGGCCGCAAGGCCTACACCTCGATTGCCGACATCGGACAAGCAGTTGAACTGGCGGTCATCGCCACGCCGCCACAGACCGTACCGGACATTATCGAGGCTTGCGGCAAGCATGGCGTCAAGGCAGCGGTGATCATCACCGCTGGCTTCGGCGAAACCGGCCCTCAGGGGCAGGTACTGGAAAAAGCCGTGCTGGATAACGCTCACCGCTACGGCATCCGCCTGATCGGCCCGAACTGTCTTGGCGTGATGCGGCCATCCATCGGCCTCAACGCCACCTTCAACAAGGGCGGCGCCAATAGCGGAAAGCTGGCCTTCGTGTCACAGTCCGGCGCGCTCTGCACCGCCATTCTGGACTGGGCGCAGAGCAATGATGTGGGCTTCTCCAGCGTGGTATCGATGGGCTCCTCGGCCGACGTGGATTTTGGCGAGATTCTCGATTATCTGGTTTCCGACGCCCAGACCCAGAGCATCCTGCTTTACATCGAGGGCATCCGCAACGCGCGCAGCTTCATGAGCGCGATCCGTGCCGCCGCCCGCATCAAGCCGGTGATTCTGGTCAAGGTCGGGCGCCACGCCGCAGGCTCCAAGGCCGCCATGTCGCATACCGCCTCGCTGGTGGGTTCGGACGATGTGTTCGATGCCGCGGTCAGCCGCGCCGGTGTGGTGCGGGTGCAGACCATCACCCAGTTGTTTGCCGCAGCCAAGGCGATGGCTTCTGGCTTCCGTCCCATCGGCAACCGCCTCGCCATCGTCACCAACGGCGGCGGGCCGGGCGTGATGGCAACCGACCGCGCCTCGGACTTGGGGCTGACCATCGCCACCCTGTCCGACGCCACCATCGAGCAACTCAACCAGGTATTGCCGCCCAACTGGCCTCATGCCAATCCGGTGGACATTATCGGCGACGCCCAGGCCGACCGTTACCACCATGCCGTCAAGGCCTGCCTGGAAGACAATAACGTGGATGGCGTGCTCGCCATTCTTACCCCGCAGGCCATGACCAAGCCGCTGGAAGCCGCCAATACGGTGATCGAGCTTGCCAACCAGTACAGCAAGCCTCTGCTGGCCTGCTGGATGGGCGATTCCCAGGTAGCGGAAGCGCGCGCTGCCTTTGCCGCCGCCAGAAAACCCAGTTTCCGCACTCCGGAACCGGCGGTGGAGGTGTTCTCCTATCTGTCGGACTACTATCGCAACCAGAAACTGCTGATGCAGATGCCGGGACCGCTGTCTCACCACCTGGAGCCGGACGTCGAGGGTGCGCGCATGGTAATCGACGGCGCGCTGCTGGAGCGGCGCAAGGTGCTCAACGAGATGGAATCAAAAGCGCTGCTCTCTGCATTCCACATCCCGGTGGCAAAAACCATGATCGCGCGCAGCCCCAACGAGGCACTGCTGATCGCGGAGCAACTGGGCTTCCCGGTGGCGATGAAAGTCAATTCGCGCGACATCACCCACAAGACCGATGCCGGGGGCGTGCTGCTCAATCTCGGCAACGCCCAGGCAGTGCGCACCGCCTATCATGAAATCATGGAAAATGTGCAGCACAACCGCCCCAACGCGCACATGGACGGCATCTCGATCGAACCCATGATCGTCAAGCCCAATGGCCGCGAGCTCATGGTCGGGGTGACCAACGATCCGGTATTCGGCCCGGTGATCACCTTCGGCGCCGGCGGAACCATGGTGGAAATCATGGGAGACCGTTCCGTCACCCTGCCGCCGCTCAATACCTTCCTGGTCAAGGACCTGATCCAGGGCACGCATGTCGCCAAAATGCTGGGCGCCTTCCGCCACATGCCCCCGGCCAACATGGCGGCGCTCGAAAGCGTATTGCTGCGCGTGTCGGAAATGGTGTGCGAACTGCCCCTGCTGATGGAAATGGACATCAACCCGCTGATCGTGGACGAGCACGGCGCACTGGCAGCCGATGCGCGCGTGGTGGTGGAATACCGCCAGCCCAGCGCCGACCGCTATGCCCACATGGCAATTTACCCCTATCCCACGCATTTGATCAGCCACTGGCAACTGGCCGATGGCACCAACATCGTCATTCGCCCCATCCGCCCGGAAGACGCCGAGCTGGAGCAGAAATTCGTCCACGACCTGTCAGAGGAATCGCGCTATTTCCGCTTCATGCGCAGCGTGCAGGAACTGTCGCCCGAGATGCTGTCACGATTCACCCAGATCGACTACAGCCGCGAAATGGCGATCATCGCCGTCACACAGGAACACGGCAGCGAGCTGGAACTCGGCGTGTGCCGCTTCGCCATCAACCCGGATGGTGAAAGCTGCGAATTCGCGCTGGTGGTTGCCGATGCCATGCGCGGCAAGGGCCTCGGCCAGAAACTGATGACCGCGCTGATGGATGCCGCCCGCTCCAAGGGCCTGAAAACCATCGAGGGTGAAGTCCTCAAAAACAATACCAGCATGCTCAAGCTCATGACGCGCCTGGGTTTCAGCATCGAAACCAGTCCGGAAGACGAGGGCATCAAGAATGTCAGAAAGGTGCTATGAACCCAGATAGTTCATTAGCCGTTTGGGTATCGGAAAATCAATGAGTTGCAGGTCGGTTTTTAACCCGACATATTCACCCGGAACCTAACTTTTCCATGGATTGAATATCTCAACCCCGGTTGGCGCGAAGTCGACCACGTTGCGCGTGACAACGGTCATTCCGTGAACCAGGGCCGTTGCTGCAATGAGGGCATCCCGGTCAGAGCGCGGATCTGGTACGTGCAGCCTCGCGCAGCGCTGCGCCACTGCGGTATCGATGGCAAGTATGCGACCGGAAAACACTGGCAGTACATGGCCGTCCAGCCAAGCCCGAAGCACTGCCCCTTGCGATGGGTCACGCCGCTCGACCAGCAGAATGCCGGTTTCCAGTTCCAGGATGGTAATGGCCGACAAAAAAAGGCTTGTAGCCGAAACACTTTCTGCCCATGCCCTGACATTCTGGTCAGCCTTGCCGGACTTTGCCTTGCGCAATTCGGAAACAATATTGGTGTCGAGCAGGTACATCAGGACAAGTCCGCCGGACGATATAGATCGCCGCTCAAGCGCTGCGGTTCAAATTCAATCTCTGTTGCCTCCGGCATGGCCAGCAATTCAACGATGCTCACCCGATTGCCCGTGATCTGCTGATATTCCTCGATGGTCAGCAATACATGAGCGGGCCGACCACGATCGGTAATGAAGACCGGACCGCTCCTGGCCGCCTTCTTTGCACGGCTGGCATCCTGATTGAACTCTCTGCTGGAAAGTGTAGTAATGGTCATATTGCACCCCCCTTTTTTTGATGTAGATATGTTACTACAATAAACCACCGCAACAATACGGCCCTGTAAAAATTATGAGGTAGCAGGTATCTTTGCGTTTACCACCGGAACCTGCAAATATTACGCCTTACTTTCAAGTCCGAACCCAAACCAATGAACATCGAAGGCACCCACTACCGCACCATCTGGCCTGCTGAAGACGGCGTTGCCGTTGAAATCATCGACCAGACCCGGCTGCCTCACGAATTCGTCACGGTGCGGCTGGAAAATCTGCACGATGCCGCCATCGCGATCAGAAACATGCTGGTGCGTGGCGCCCCGCTGATCGGTGCCACGGCGGCCTATGGGGTGGCGCTGGCAATGAGTTCCGGAACGTCCGATACAGCGCTGGATGAGGCCTGCACCACCCTGGCCGCAACCCGTCCCACCGCCATCAATCTGAGCTGGGCGCTGAGACGCATGCAGGCCCTGCTCCTGTCCTTGCCGCCCGAAAGCCGCGCCCATGCTGCCTGGCAGGAAGCCGCCGCAATCTGCGACGAGGATGTCGCCATCAATCGCGCCATCGGCGCACACGGCCTGAAGCTGATCCGCGACAAGCTGGATGCCAAGGGGGGGCCGGTCAATATTCTCACCCACTGCAATGCCGGCTGGCTCGCCACAGTGGACTGGGGCACTGCCCTGGCGCCCGTCTACACGGCGTTTGATGCTGGCATTCCCCTCCACGTGTGGGTGGACGAAACCCGCCCGCGCAACCAGGGCGCCAGCCTCACCGCCTGGGAACTCAAGCAGCACGGCGTGCCGCATACCGTGATCGCCGACAATACCGGCGGCCACCTGATGCAGCACGGCATGGTGGACATGGTGATCGTTGGCACCGACCGCACCACTGCCTGCGGCGACGTGTGCAACAAGATTGGCACCTATCTCAAGGCGCTGGCGGCATTCGACAACCAGATCCCGTTCTACGTTGCCCTGCCCGGCCCCACTATTGACTGGACGCTGGAAGATGGCGTGCGCGACATCCCTATCGAGCAGCGCGAAGCGGAAGAAGTCACCCAAATCCGCGGCAGGACAGCAGAGGGCGAAATTGTCAGCGTCACCCTCACCCCGCACGGCAGCCCTGCGGCCAATTACGCCTTCGACGTCACTCCTGCGCGGCTGGTCACCGGCCTGATCACGGAACGCGGCGTCTGCAATGCATCACGCGAAGGCCTGCTGACTTTATATCCGGAACAAAAACGATGAATGAAGCCGAACTGCGCCGCGCGCTGGTCGACACGGCCATCGCGGCACAACACGAGGGATTGAACCGGGGCGCATCCGGCAACCTCAGCGTCCGCTGCGGCGCCGGATTTCTGATCACCCCCTCCGGCATGGCGCCCACGGAGCAAACCCCGGACGATATGGTATGGATGGATTTCGCCGGCAATGCGCATTTCCCCCACCCCTGCCCTCCCCCGCAAGAGGGAGAGGGGGACGAAGGCTCGCGACGCGAGTTTCCCGTTAATAGCCAGCGCAAGCCTTCGAGCGAATGGCGTTTCCACCGCGATCTTTACGTCGCGCGGTCTGAATTTGGGGCCGTGCTGCACGCCCATTCCACCTTCGCCACCACCCTGGCCTGCCTGGGCCGCGACATTCCGCCCTTCCACTGCATGATTGCGGCGGCTGGCGGAAAGACCATCCGCTGTGCGCCCTACGCCACCTTCGGCACCCAGGAACTGTCAGGCCATGCCATCACGGCCATGGAAGGACGCAAGGCCTGCCTGCTGGCCAATCACGGCCTTCTTGTGGCGGAAACCGGCCTGGAACGCGCGCTGGCGCTGGCAGTGGAAGTGGAAAGCCTGTGCGAGCAGTATTGCCGCACCTTGCAGATCGGTACGCCCAAGCTGCTCTCGGATGCGGAAATGGACGTGGTACTGGAGAAATTCAAAAGCTACGGGCAGAACGCCCAGAAAACCTGAATCAGGTGCGCAGCGAATGCGCCTCCACCAGCGTGTCAAGCAAGCCTTGCGCGGCATCCTCAACCATATCCAGCACCTGTTCGAAGCCCTGCGATCCGCCATAGTAGGGATCAGGCACTTCACGCTCGCTGAATTTCCGGCTGTGCTCCAGAAACAGAGTGACTTTGTGCTCATGCCCGGCCGGGCAGATGCGTTTCAAATTCGCCAGATTGTCCTGATCCATGGCCAGAATATAGTCAAAAACCAGAAAATCCTGCTCGCTCACCTGACGGCCTCGTAACGCGCTCAAGTCATAACCCCGCTTTGCAGCGGCGGCACTTGCCCGCTTATCTGGCGATTTTCCAATATGGTAGCCGTGCGTACCCGCCGAATCGATGCGTATCAAGCCATCCCAACCAGAACGTGCAACCAGATCGCGGAACACCCCCTCCGCCGTGGGAGACCGGCAGATGTTGCCCATGCAAACAAATAGTATTTTTATCTCCTGCATTACATCTGTATCCCATTGGTTTATTGATGACATTTAACTTAAATTAACTTTGCAATCCTTCTCTGCCTTACAGATCAAGGAGAATAATGTCCTTATGGAAGGCCTGAACAAGTGTGCACGGTCTTTGCGAGCGCAGCGAAGCAATCCTGTTTTTCAAATACAGACGAGATTGCTTCGTCACTTCGTTCCTTGTATACGACTCCACACGAGCTTTAGCTCGTAGTGGATCGGAATCCCCTTGTGGGGTATACGACTCCACACGAGCTTCAGCTCGTAGTGGATCGGAATCCCCTTGGGGCAATGACCGCTTGTTCAGTGGCTCCCTAGCCTTGGCTGACTTCCTTCACAATCATCCACCTATCTCCCTGCCGCCTGAGTTCGAGGCGCTTGTGCAAGCCGTCTTCCGAAAAGTTATCTGCCGTGAAGGACTGAACGAACTCGACGGTTGCAGTATCCCCCTTCGCAACGACCGCCATGGCAGAGAGTTTAATTTCGATTTTGTGGTACTTGCCCAGCCGGTTACGGCGCTGTTTTTCCCAGGCAGCGCGGGTAAGACCTGCTGGCGGCTCGAATTCTGGCGCGTAGGCGTACAGATAACGATCCAGGTCTTTCTCTGACCAGGCCTTGACCCACCCATCCACAAAGTTCATCGCCTGTTGCCGCGCAATGTTCCCAGTATCCGGGGAGGGAGAAACACCAAGGACTTGCGCGGAGTTTGCTAATTCTTTTAATTCCTTTGCCTGCAGGGCCGGAGGAGAAAAAAAGAGGCTTTCGCCCGGCTTATGCAGAATTGCGTTGCTTCCAGCTCCCAGGATAAAACCTATCCCTCCCACAGCCAGTAGTTTTTTCCACCCTGATTTTTCTGGCCGGGGCGGCGAAGAAAGTATTTCAGGATTTGCCCGTATTATATTTTGTTGCTCAGCTTGTAATTTGTTCACCGCCTTTTCAACGATGCTCATCATGTTTTCCTGTAGATTTTTCAAGGGGATGCGAAAGTATGGCGGTTCAAGTTGTACGGACAGCTATTGCCGTTGTAGCGGTCTGTATTTTCCCGGATTTTATCATTATTGCCCCCCCGTTTCTCGCCTTCACTCCGCCAGCGATTGTAAAGGGCATGGGGGAAAAACCTGATGCGCTGCCAGAAAGTCACCCGGATTCATCTTTTCAGGTGCGTCAGATTTCCTAGCGATAAAGGCGCTTGAGTACCAGCATGACGAGCGCCAGCACCAGCGTCACCGCATTGGTGATCACAATCGGCGTGGCACCGATGGCCAGCCCATACAGCAGCCACAGGAACACACCGCTGCTGAAAATCAGGAACATTCCGTATGAAACATCACGGGCCGATTTTGAGCGCCAGGTCTTGAGTACCTGCGGAACAAATGCCACGGTGGTCAAGGTGCCTGCCGCCATGCCAAGCAGATTGGCGTCAGTCAGCAGCATTTTTATTTCCATATCAGTTCACGCATCCACTTCCTCGCCCCAGATAAGGGCCTTGACGTGGGTCACATTGACTTCGTCTGCCGTCAGTCCGCATGTTGCCGCGTAGCGGGCAATCGCGTCCTGATCAAAATTTTCGCAGGCGATGGCAAGTTGCAGGTAGGGCGCATACCTGCCGGTACGGTGCAGCAGGGCCCCGACAACCAGATCCGGCAGATTGAGGCGGGACAGGGCCTGTGCCATCGGCACATTGAGCAGCGCATCCAGCAGGGAAAAAATGCCCGTGATGAATAAACCGCCGCGCTCGGCGGGTTCAAACTTGTTTTGCCCCAAAGTTTCGGTAAAGCGCGCCCGGACCAGTGCATTCTTGAGCAATATCCTGCTGCGCCCGTCTGTCTTGCCGCTGGTAAACAGCAGCAGCGTAAGCCAGCGGTACAACTGGTTATAGCCCAACAGGGTCAACCCATGGCCGATGGAACGGATTTTTTGCTGTAGCCCATTGGCTGGCGAGTTGATGAAATTGAGCAGTTTGTAGGATAGACCCGGGTCACGTTTGACCTTCTCTTCCAACTCGGAAAGTTCCGCATGGTTCATGACCAGATTCAGCATTTCAATCACACGCATCCGGTCATTATCGAGCCGCTGTGGCGCATTAGGCTGCAGGCGGGAGAAATAAGCGCCCTGGAAATACTCAAAAGCCAACGCACGATAGGCCTCGAATGCATCATCCGACTCCACGTTCTGGGCAATAAGGCGTGGCGTGGCGGAGCTCAGGATTGTGCTTATCTGCTGGCCGAGGGCCAGGGCATCAAAGCGGGTTGTATCCACCTTCACCCAGGAACAAATGGCGAGAAACGGGGCATATTCCGGTTGATATTCGAAGTCCTCAAGCGCCAGCGGAATACCCATTGCGGCGAGTTCACGGCAACGCTGCAACAACAGCTCACTGGCCACGCCTGCCAGGCGTATGCCCACCACAACCTTCTGTTTCGGCAGGGATTCGATGATCGGGTTATCCAGCATACCGGGCGAAACATGGATGAAGACCAGGCCGTTTCCCAGCACCTTCTGGAAATCCAGATCAATCACGCTGATCACCAGCAATTCGTCCTGCACCCGGCGAAGCTCGGCTTCGTCGCCGATGTCGGGAGGAAAGTTCGGATCCTGAAGTTTTAGCTCGTAACCGATAAACTGGCTTGAGGCATCGAGAATGGGCTGACGGCCGAGGAAAAGACGCCACTTCCCCTCCGCCAGGCCGTCCCGGCCCTGGCTGAGCGCATCCAGCACAGCGGTGGCATCACTGCCGTGAGGTTTGTTCGGCGCGTCAGGGATGACAGACAAAGCGCTCTCCGTGCCTGAATCACGATTTTCGGCACCGGCATCACGGCCGGTCTTGAAGAACTTCAGATATTTTTCCAGCATGGGCACTCTCGCTGTTGGCGGCTTTTGGGAGGCCATCGCAGCGGCAACAGCCTCCAGTCAAAGCATGCAGCAAACAGGAGGGATTGTAAACGACGAGCTAACCCGCCTCGACCGGGGTCTGTTTGAGGCGCTCCATGAGGTTATTCACCGCGCTGTCCACCAGGGCAATATCATCAATCACATGGGCCATTCCATTACGGAATTTATCGGCCAGCCCTTCCGGCGTAATGGAAACTGCTCTTTCACCCAGTCGATTGGTAAACAGGAAAAGCCCCTTGAGAGGGCTGACCCAGGCCAGCTTGACGCGGGTGGAAGCGCCATTATCCTGTTCGATTTCGATCCAGGCGCCACGTTTGAGGCGCTTGACCATGGCAGAGTAGTCATCGGATGCGGCTGCTTCACCCTGCCAGTTCGCCTCTCCAATCGTGAAGGTTTGCCAGCCGGCCTCGATTTCGGTATCGGCAATCAGTGCCTGCATGAAAGCGGGGGTCGGCTCGGCGTGCTCCTGCGGCACGGTGATTTCGGCGAAGTCAGCCGGTTCTGCGTCATGGCGTGCTGCTTCAGCCGCCTCCTCCGCTGCGATTTCCTGCTCCACAAATCCCGCCTGATGCACATCCTCCTGCTCAATGGCATTCAATCCGGCCTTGACCACAACAGCGTGGCAATTCACCAGGCGCGCAAAAAACTGGTCGCGCTCATTATCCGGCAAGCCAGCCTGCACCATGCCGTCCTGCAAGCGTTTAAGCAGGCTTGGCAACAAACCGATCAGCTTCTTGCGTTCGTCCGGCACGATTTTGGGCTCAACGCTCCAGACCAGTTCATCCATGGTGGCAATGGCCTGATTCCAGGAAGCGCCGTCTTCTCCGGTTTGGGTATAGGCAGCGGCAAGGACGGACTCCCAGCAACCCGCCAAAAAATTCCGGATCACTTCAGGCATATGCGGCTTATGAATACGACGCCGCACTTCATCGTGCGCCATGATCCGAGAGAGTTCGTTCTGCTCCCGCTGATGAACGACCTGAGCGCTCAGCCCGGTCCGTTCATCGGTTCTTTTTTTCTCTTCGGCGAGATAGCTTTCCAGATTATCCAGAACCTCGGTAAAAATTCCGACTTTGTCATCAAACTCGTTCAGGATGCGCTGGATCAACTCGTCAACCGCCTGGTAAAAGCCACCCTAATGCCCTTCGGTTTCATCCCAGCCAATCGAGACTTCCGCCAGCCGGTCCAGCAGTTTCCGGGCAGGGTGGGATTTCTGCGAGAAAAATGCCTTGTCCAGCATGGCCACCTTGAGCACCGGGATCTGCAACCGGCCAATGAGCGCTTTCATTGCATCCGGAATACGCCGGTCATCCAGGATGTAGTCAAACAGCATGGCCACGATATCCAGGGTCATGGCATCCACATGCCCCATGGTACTGGCCACCGGGCTGGCCTTGATTTCGCGCAGCACATTGACCCGGCCATTCGCCAATGCTGCTGCATCCAGTGCGCCGCCAGCGCCGGCCAGACCATCAAGTTGTCCATGTTGCAGCTGTGTCAGCGAACTCACCACGGCCAGACTTTGCGCCGGCAATACAGCTTGCTGCGCGCCGCCAGCCATAGGCATCGCCGAGGCATCACCCACGCCCGCATTAGCGCTGCTGCCGAAGCCGCCCGCGAACCCTGCGCCCCCTATCCCGCGCGCAAGCAACTGCTGCAGCGCGGCAAACAATCCGCCTTCGCCAGAAGGGGATGGCGCGGGCACATCATGGTTAGCCGAAGCAGCTCCGGCAGGTTCGCTTGCAGCAGGCTGTTTTTTCAATCCTGCCCGAATCTTGCTCAGAACACCCTTATCAACCAGAAACTGGTTGATAAGCTGGTAAATCCCTTTTATCTGACGCGGCATATGCTTGTTGAACAGATTCACCAGCAGCAGCTTGACCTTGACAGGGCAATCAAGCGCCTTCAGGGATTTCATGAAGGCATTGCCAATCACTTCCGGACCTAGCGGATTGTTCGATTGCAGCAAGTCCGGGTCGTGCATCAGCACACCCATGCGCTTTTCAATGCCGAACAACTCCTCGGCGCAATCCCCATGGATACTGTTCGCAATATTGCTCGACGCCAACGATTCTTCGAGGTCGTCAGGCTCCACCAGGCTCAGCTCCGGGGTGTTCAGCGCGAACTCCTGCTGCGAGCGCTTATCGCGACGAATTTCCTGGTTGAAATCCTGAATGAAAGACTGCTTGAACCCCGCTTCAACGAGGCCGCGCTGATCACGAACGATACCCATGGCTTCGATATACAGGTTTCGCATCTCGTAATGAGTGGCCTGCTCGGAAAGCTCGAAGAGATCGTCCACCGCCTTGTCCATCATCTGGGCCAAGGCCTGCGCCAAGCGCGACACAGCCATGTCCCGGCAATCGTTCAACACCGGCATGGATGTGCCAGGTATCGAACGGGGCCGGTCGAACTGGCTCATCATCACAATGTTTTTTTGCGCGGCGTCATTCATGATTCCGTCTCCTGACAGAGCGGGCAAACATCATTGCGAAACAGCCTGCAATTTGTCCAGCGTTGACGCCAGGCTAAAACGGCCTCATGGGGATAAAACCAGGGAAAAGCGGAGATTGACTTGAAACCGTAGCGCGACGCGCCACGACTAATTCTCACCCAGCAATCCCGCTATCCTAGAGCATCTGCCCCTTAGACCGGAAACTTTGCGTCCCCACCTTTCGATAGGTTTGCCCATAAATTTTAGGTGCTACCTGAACAGAAATTCCCTGCTCAGCAATGTCTACTTTCTACCACAAACATATATTTTTTTCAAGACGTTTCTGCATGCGGGCATAAATGCCGCATCGGGGCTGCACAAAAGAATCATGAACGGCAAAATCACTTGGGGAAAACGCATGGGACATTCATAATTACCGGCGGATACCACACCAACCCGGCGTCGACGACATGCTCAACAATTTAAGCGAATTTCTTGTTCACTGGGCCATCACCGCGCTCGCCCTGTGGGTTGCCAGTGCAATCTTTAACGGCATCAGCTTTTCCAACAAGCAATCCCTGTTCATTGCGGCCCTGCTGCTGGGCTTTGCCAACGCAATCGTGCGCCCGGTGCTGATCGTTCTGACCCTGCCACTTACGCTCATCACCTTCGGCCTTTTTCTGCTGGTCATCAATGCGCTGGTCATCATGCTGGTCGCGGCCATTGTGCCGGGCTTCAAGATCTCCGGCTTCTGGACCGCGTTTTTCGCCAGCATCTTTATTGCAGTTTTCAGCTTCTTTATCGGGCTGTTTATTTTCCAGTCGGGCGGGCATCCCATCATGATGCCAACCCAGGGCGGCATGATGGTATAGCCATCACTGCGACCAAAGCGGCCCTTCATCCATCAGCGCCAGTTGCTCGCGCAACGCCAGAATATGATCCTGCCAGTAGCGCTGGGTATTAAACCAGGGAAATGCCGCGGGAAATGCCGGATCATCCCAGCGCCGGGCCAGCCAGGCAGCATAGTGGATCAGGCGCAGGGTGCGCAGCGCTTCAATCAGGTGGAGTTCGCGCGGATCGAATTACTGAAAATCCTCGTACCCTGCCAGCAAATCGGCCATTTGCCGCGCCATGTCGGCGCGCTCGCCTGATAACATCATCCACAGATCCTGCACTGCCGGACCCATGCGGCATCGTCAAAATCGACAAAGTGCGGCCCGCTGTCCGTCCATAGCACATTGCCGGCATGGCAGTCGCCATGCAAACGCAGCATACGCACGCTGCCGGCACGTTCGAAGCAGCGCTGTACCCCTTCCAGAGCCAGCGCCACAACGCTGCGCCATGCTGCGTCCAGATCAGGCGGGATAAAGCCATTGGCCAGCAGGTAATCTCGCGGCCCGGTGCCGAAACTTGCAACATCCAGCACGGAGCGATGACTGAACGGCCGCAACGCCCCTACCGCATGTATGCGCCCGAGGAAGCGCCCCATCCATTCCAGGGTATTGCTGTCCTCCAGTTCCGGCGCCCGCCCGCCCTGTTTTGGGAAAACGGCAAAACGGAAATCCTCGAACAGGTGCAAGGTACCCGCCCCTGCCAGCAATAGCGGAGGCACCACCGGAATTTCGCGCTCGGCCAGTTCCAGGGTAAAGGCATGCTCTTCGAGAATGGCATCATCGCTCCAGCGCGCCGGCCGGTAAAATTTCGCCACCAGCGGCGGCCCCTCTTCCATGCCGATCTGGTAGACACGGTTCTCGTAACTGTTGAGTGCGAGCAGGCGCCCGTCACTGCGCAAACCGACGCTATCCAGCGCATTCAGAATCACATCCGGTGTCAGTGAGGAAAAGGGAGTCAAGGGCATATTATTCATGGCGACCAGGGAATATCAGCGCATTGATGGCGCGGCTTGTTTCAGCGCCATCAACTCGACCTGTACGGTATTGTTCTTGTCGGACAGCCAAATCTGCCCTTCCTGAATGGTGCATTGCAGCTGCATATTGCGTTGCGCCAGCCCCGCCATGGCCTGAGTGGTGGCAAGCGGCAGGTTCATGACAGCGAGATTTTCAAGCCGCTCGAATTTGCCTCTATTCTGCCCCCACCAGATATCCGCGCCACGTCCGCCATAGCAATAGACAAACACCTGCCTTGCGCGCCCACAGGCTTTGCGAATGAGTTTTTCGTCAGGCAGACCCACATCGATCCAGCACTCGATAGCGCCGGTGAGGTCCTTTTGCCACAGATCTGGCTCATCGTCGGTGCTCAGCCCCTGGCCGAATAGCAGGTTCTCATCGGCATGCAGGGCAAAGGCCAGCAAGCGCACCATCATGCGCACATCGTTTTCCGATGGGTGGCGAGCGATGGTCAGAGTGTGGTCATGGTAATAATTGCGGTCCATGTCGGCGATTTGCAGCTCGGCTTTGAAAATTGTTGCCTTGAGTGCCATATAATTGCTTCCGCTAAAGCGTCGATTATGAAACGCCGAAGAATACCTGATTTGGAATTTTGATTCCCGTTATTGCGTTCCCCAAAGGCCAGGCACATGGAAAAACGCTTCGAATACTATGCTCAACTCGCCGCCGTACTGATTCTGGTAGTTGGCTGCTTCCTCGTATTACAGCCATTCCTGACCGCGACCCTGTTCGCCGCTGTGGTGTGCATCTCGACCTGGCCGCTTTATCTCTGGCTGTTGCGCAAAATGAAGGGCAGACAGAACCTGGCCGCGCTCACCATGACGCTGTCGCTGATCATCACCGTCATCCTGCCGCTGGCTTTGGTGGCATACAACCTTGCCGACAATATCACCGCATTTTACGACCAAATCATCCTGGCCATCGAGGATGGGCCACTACAGCCGCCAGCCTGGTTGATGGGGCTGCCGCTGGTGGGCGAATCGATCAACGATTACTGGCACCTGATCGCAACCAGCCAGGAAGAAATGATGGCGCTGCTCAAGCGCCTGCTCGAACCCACCCGGAAATTTCTCCTCAGTGGCGGCATCCTGCTCGGGCAGGGGGTAATGGAAATGAGTCTGGCCGCCTTCGTCAGTTTTTTCCTGTACCGCGACGGTGAAGCGCTGGTTAGTGGACTGGACGGGGTGATGGAACATCTGGCCGGCCCCAATTCGGCGAGTGTCCTGGGTACGATCAACCACACTGTGCGTGGCGTCATGTATGGGCTGGTGGGAACAGCACTGGCACAAGGCATCGTGGCCACACTCGGATTCGCAATTGCCGGCGTACCGGCAGCGCTGCTGCTCGGCGTGGCCACCTTTGCTCTTTCCCTGATCCCCGTCGGCCCCCCTCTGATCTGGGGCGGCGCAGCCATCTGGCTGTTCTACCAGGGCAGTACAGGGTGGGCGATTTTCATGCTGTTGTGGGGATTGCTCCTGATCAGCAGCGTGGATAACGTGGTAAAACCCCTGCTCATCAGCCGCGGCAGCAATCTGCCGTTTATCCTGGTGATGTTTGGCGTGATGGGGGGCGTGTTCGCCTTCGGTTTCGTGGGCATTTTCATCGGGCCAACCCTGCTGGCGGTGGGATTCAGCCTGATGCAGAAGTGGACCGCGCATGGAAGCAACACATAGCTCAGCACCGGGGATGGAAATTTGATACCGGGTCTTTAAATACAGGCAGAGCATGGGCGAACGCCCCACCCAACATCTGAATTCAATACCGAAAAAAGGCCACTCCACATGCCTCTGGATCAGCATGAACTGACATGGATCTACCACCTTCAGCAACTTGGCCGCGCCACGAATGAAGGCACTGACCCATCCGAAATATGGCGGCATCTGCTCGAAAATATTGTTGGCGCATTCAACGCCGGCAGCGGTTGTCTGGCAGAAGTGCACGGCAGCCAGAGGGCCTTGAAGATTCAGGCGGGCATTGGATTGCCTGAGGGCGTGGTAGGCAGCGAGCTGGCTGCGGGCTCTGGAATCCTGGGATTGGTCGTATCAGAAGGAAAGCCCCGCTTGCTGAACGGCAATTTGTCGGATGACCAGAAGCTCGCGGACAGATTATCCAAAAGAACAAGGCCGGCACCCTGGTCTGCCATGTGCTGGCCGCTGCTGGTCGAGGGCAAGATCGTCGGAGTGATCAGCGTCAACCGCTCGCGGGAAATGGAGCCATTCTCGGAAAAGGATCTTGAAAAGGGGGCGCGGCTTATCGAATTCATCGCGGTTGCGGTTGAAAACACCCAATTGAATCTCAAATCGGCAAAATATGTCTCCGAATTGAAGGAGATGAACCGGAAGCAGGCGCTCTGGAGACAAGCCCAGGAATGGATGAGCGAAGCACAGGCCGAACTGGAAAAAACCGGCGATCTCAAGGTGTTTTGCACTCAGGCAGCCATCCAGGCTAAAAATCTGCTGACCGCTGGCTGGGGAGCGCTTCTGGTCGAAGGAAAAACGAATGGCGGCCTTTCCGTCTTTTCTTCAAATGAAAATCCCGAGGTGACAAAAAAACTGCGCATTCACTACGAGGCTTGGTTACCCAATAACGAGGAGGCACGGCCGAGCGGCACATTCCGGTTCCAAGGCAATGGCACGGGCGAGGGGGCGTTGTTAAATGCCATTGGGGTCACCATCATGATGCCCGGGCCTTTGAAGGGGATGCTGATGGTGGGCGAGGAAGCGTTGCCCTGTCCTTTCGATACGAATGACGAGATATTTCTATCCGCATTCTCGATGAGCGTTCAACGTATCCTGGAACGTATCCAGTTACTGAATTCCTTACGCAGGGAAAACCAGGCCCTCAAGGCGGAACGCGACGAGTTGCTTTCTGAAATAAAAGCGCTAAATGCCGCCCGTGACTAGCCTTGCCTCATGAGTCCGGCAGATCATTTAATCTCTTCAACTTTTAGCCACATACTACGACTGTCGCGCCCGCGCGTGTTCGCGGAGCTGGTGTAGCCGCGCTCACGCCCGCTTTCTTCCTGGCTGCTGCTGCCGAGCTCGATCCACTCCCCCAGCCTGCCGGAAATGGAGGTGCTGAGGCGCTGAATATCGGCGCCACCCCGCCCGCCCCTCTCCCGCTCGAACTGCGGACTGATTTCCAGCGTGACCCGGTTCCCGGTCACCCTTGGCGTCACATGCATGCCACTGCCGATATCACGGTAAACCAGGCTTTCCGATACCACCGCGCCTCCAGGCCCCAGCACCACCTGGCGGAGCGGAACGGGCAGCGACTGCCCCACCATCAGATAGCCGCTGCCGCCTTCCATCACCTGGATACGCTGGTTGCTGTTCCGGCTGCCGCTGCTGACCGTCTCATAGGCCTGCCCCCGAATCCGGGTATTGCCGCCCTGCCCCAGTTCGATGCGTCCGGATAATGCAGCGCCTGCGCTTTCGTTCTCCTGGCTGATGTCATTGCTGACACTGATCACCAGGTTTCTGGGAGGGGTGTCGAGCGTGGCAAGGACTTCCCGTATTTGCGTGATATTCCTGCGGCTGGCACGCAGGATGATCTGGTCGTTCATGCCCGAGACGCTACCGCCCGGTTCTACCAGAGGACTGAGCACCGGCACGATCTGGTCGACAGTGCGGTTTCTGAGCTGGATAATCTCCAGTTCCTGCTGCGCAACGGCGGGAAAGGTGAGAAATAGCATTAAAAGCATGAGCCAGCGTTTCACGGTTTTCTCCTGTTTGCCGCTCTCTGGGCGGCAATATTACTGGTAGCGCAGCGCCTCGATCGGGTCGAGCCGCG
>Ga0172380_10003799_pt1 | contig 20219 bp, 20 predicted proteins | sample Leawe162metaG_FD_119747 | JGI IMG/M metagenome (GOLD analysis project Ga0172380, IMG submission 119747) | Leachate microbial communities from a municipal landfill in Southern Ontario, Canada - Leachate well 162 metaG | ecosystem: Engineered > Solid waste > Landfill > Unclassified | place... | reverse complement strand
TCATGCGCCAGTACGTTGAGCAGCACTTCGGAATCGGAGTTGGTGTTGATGTGGCGCAGGTCCTGCAGGAACATCTCACGCTTCAGTTCCTCGGCATTGGTCAGGTTGCCGTTGTGCGCCAACATCAAGCCAAAGGGAGAATTTACGTAGAAGGGCTGCGATTCGGCCGAGTTGTGGGCCGAGCCGGCCGTCGGATAGCGGCAGTGGGCGATGCCCCAATTGCCCTGCAGGCTGCGCATGTTGCGCGTGCGGAAGACGTCGCGCACCAGCCCCGGACCCTTGTGCATGTGGAAGACGCCCGTTTCGGCCGTGGCGATGCCGGCCGCATCCTGGCCGCGGTGCTGCAGCACCTGCAAGCCGTCATAGAGAAGCTGGTTCACCGGCGTCGTCGCGACGACACCCAGGATTCCGCACATGTCTCACCTATAGCGTATGCGCTTCGCCACAGCGGAGGGGAGCCAGGGTTTGGCCGCCAGCACCGCAGTTTCGAGTGGTGGCGCCAGCCAGGCCTGCCGCCACCACGCCTGTTGCGGCAGCACCGTGAGGCCGCCGATCAGCACGCACAACAATACCACCAGCACACCCCGCGCGACGCCAAATGCCGCGCCGAGAAAACGATCCAGCGGCCCCAGTCCGATTGCCCGCAGCAGCTTCGACAGGGCCAAACGCAAGAGAGCTACCGCCACCAGCACCGCCACGACGATCGCGACAAAGGCCGCCGCATACTGCAGCGCCGGCTCCTGCAGCCATTCTCCAAACACCGGCGCCATTTCCGGCGCCAGCTCGCGTCCCGCCAGAAGGGCTGCCACCCATGCCGCCAGTGCCAGCACCTCGCTCACCAGTCCGCGCCAGGCACCGAGCAGAATCGAGGCGGCGACAACCGCCAGCACTGCGTAATCGAATACCGTCAGCGCCACTTATTTCTGGGCGACGACGCCATCCACGCCTATGCGCTTGATGCGCCCGCGAGCCGTCTCGGCCGCTTCCTTGCTGGCGAAGGGGCCGGCCCGCACGCGGGTCTTGCTGCTGCCGTCCGGGGCGGGCAGCGTTTCCGTATAGAAATTGTAGCCCTGCTGCTTTAGCTTTGCCGTCAAGTTGCGCACGTTGGCCTGGTCGCGGTAGGCGCCAAGCTGGACCACCCATTGATCGCCATTGCTGGCCGCCGGGGCCGGCTTGGCCTTGGCTTCTTCAGGTTTCCCGGCCAGAAGCTTTGCATCGACCGAAGAGGCGGCGCGAGAATCGGGCGGCTTGCTCGCCGTATTGGCGGGACTGACTTCTGTTTTGGCGGGGGCTGCTTTCGACTCAGGCTTGGCCTGTACGGCAGGCTGCTTGGCCGGCTCGGCTGACTTGATTGCCTGAACGGCAGCCGGCGGCAAGGGTGTCGGGGTCGTCCCCGGCTTGACGGGCAGTATGCGGGAGGTAAAGGCGCCGGCGTCCTGGGCGGGAATGCGGATCTGGATATCCTGCACCGGCTGCCTGGGCGCCTGGTCCATGACCATCGGCAGGACGATCGCCGCCAGCACCGCCAAGGCAGCGGCGCCGACCAGACGACGGCGGGCGCGCTTCTTCAGCTCAAGTTGTGTGTCGTTTTCGCTCATCGTCTATCGCGTGCAGCACACCGGCCACGGTGAGGAAGGAACCGAAGGCCACAATTCTATCATTTTCCCCTGCCTGCTCCCTCGCCGCGCGGTAGGCATCGGCGGGCGTATCGAAGCAAGCTTCGACACAAATGCCCTGGTCCGCCAGTATCCGGGCCAGCGCCCCTGCTGTCGTCCCGCGCGGCCCTGGCAAAGTCGCGGCGAACCAGCGGTCGACGCGTCGCTTGATGCGTTCGATGACGCCGGCAATATCCTTGTCGGTCAGCATGCCGAACACCGCCCAGGTTTCGGGATGAAACGCCATGCCGCCGAGATTGTCCGCCAGCACGCCGGCCGCCTGCGGATTGTGGCCGACATCCAGCACTACCGTCGGGCGGCCCGGCAAGACCTGAAAGCGCCCGGGCAGTTCCACCTCGATCAGCCCGCGGCGGATGTCCTGCATGGAAACAGGCAACCGTTCTGACAGCACCTCCAGCGCAGCGATTGCCGTGCTGGCGTTCGTCAGCTGGATGGCGCCGCGCAAAGCCGGATGAGCCAGTCCGCCCCGTCTGCCGCGGCGCCCCCACCAGGTCCACTGTCCCTGCGCGGCTATATAGCCAAAATCCCGGCCCAGCACTTGCAGGTCTGCGCCAATTCTTTCAGCATGCTCGAGAAGGCTTTGCGGCGGCTGCGCATCGCCGACGATGGCCGGCCGCCCGGTACGGAAGATACCGGCCTTCTCGAAACCGATCGCCTCGCGCGTCTCGCCGAGGTAATCCATGTGATCGAGATCGATAGCGGTGACGATGGCGCAATCGGCATCGAAGACATTGACCGCGTCCAGCCGGCCGCCCAGCCCGACTTCGAGGATCACCGCGTCGACCGCCGCCCCGGTGAAGGCTTCCCACGCCGCCAGGGTGCCGAACTCGAAATAAGTCAGGGACGTGCCGCCGCGCGCCGCCTCCACCTTCGCAAAGGATGCGCACAGCACTTCATCGGAGGCCGGGCGGCCATCGATGTGCACCCGCTCGTTGTAGTCGATGAGATGAGGCGAGGTATACAGGCCGACACGATAGCCAGCGCTGAGCAGGATGCGCTCCAGCATGGCGCAGGTGGATCCCTTGCCGTTGGTGCCGCCGACGGTGATCACCGGCACATCCTGTAAAACCCTGAGGGCCCGTTGTACCGTCAGAACGCGGTCCAGGCCCAGTTCGATCGGCTGCGCATGCAGGCGCTCGATATGGGCCAGCCAGTCCTGCAGCGAGGCTCGAGGGTTGCGAGGTAAGGAATGCATTGCGTGGGCAGCGGCCACCCGCCCGGGAATCAGACCGCCGGGATTTTTTGCAGCAGGGTCAGCAGCGATGCCAGCTTGTCGCGCATCTCGCGCCGATCGACGATCATGTCGATGGCGCCCTTCTCCAGCAGGAACTCGGCGCGCTGAAAGCCTTCCGGCAATTTCTCCCGCACCGTCTGCTCGATGACGCGCGGGCCGGCAAAGCCGATCAGGGCGCCCGGCTCGGCGATGACCACGTCGCCGACGAAGGCGAAGCTTGCAGAGACGCCGCCCATGGTCGGATCGGTGAGGATGGAAATGAAGGGTAGCCGGTTGGCCGAGAGCTGCGTGACGGCCGCAGTGGTCTTGGCCATCTGCATCAGCGAAAACAGCCCCTCCTGCATGCGGGCGCCGCCGGTGGCCGTGATGCAGACGAATGGCATCCGCTGTTCGACCGCCACGCGCACGCCGCGCACGAAGCGCTCGCCGACCACCGAACCCATCGAGCCGCCCATGAACTCGAACTCGAATGCCGCAATCACCGCCGGCAGGGTCTTCACTGCCCCCTGCATCACCACCAGCGCGTCGCTCTCCTCCGTCTCGTCCGCCGCCGCATTGAGCCGTTCGGCATAGCGCTTGCTGTCCTTGAACTTGAGCGGATCGACCGGCAGCACCTCGGCGCCGATCTCAAAACGCCCTTCCGGATCGAGCAGCAGGTCGAGCCGGGCGCGAGCGCGCACACGGTGATGGTGGCTGCATTTCGGGCAGACGCCGAGATTCTTCTCCAGATCGGAACTGTAGAGCGTCGCCTCGCAACTGGGGCATTTGCACCAAAGCCCCTCGGGAATCGACTTCTTGGCGCCCTCGGCACGCTTGATCTTGGGCGGCAGCAGCTTCTGCAACCAACTCATCGCGACATCTCCCGTGGAACAGGCAGCTCGTCCAGCGCGCTGCGGATGCCGCGCAGAAAGGCCGTAACATTGGCGGCGGCCTGCTCGCGCGGGCTCTTTTCGATTTCTTCGATGATGCGGCTGCCGATCACCACGGCATCGGCCACCGCGGCGATGCGCCGCGCGCTTTCCGCATCGCGAATACCGAAGCCGACACCGACCGGCATACCGACTTTCCGGCGGATGACCGGAATGCGCCGCGCCACCTCGTCCAGATCGAGATGCCCGGCGCCGGTGACGCCTTTCAGCGAGACATAATAAATATAGCCGCTACCAACCGCTGCCACCTGGCCGAAGCGTTCATCCGTCGAAGTCGGCGCCAGCAGGAAGATCGGATCGATGCTGACCGCCTTGATTTTCGCCGCGAATTCGACACATTCCTCGGGCGGATAGTCCACCACCAGTACGCCGTCGATGCCGGCCTGTTTCGCCTCGGCGGCAAAGGCGCCGGCGCCCATGGCTTCGATCGGGTTGGCATAGCCCATCAGCACCACGGGGGTGGCGGTATCGCCGACGCGGAATTCGCGCACGATGGCCAGCACCTGGCGCAGCGACATCCCGTGCTTGAGCGCCCGCTCGGAGGCGCGCTGGATGGTCGGCCCGTCCGCCATGGGATCCGAGAACGGCACCCCCAGTTCGATGATGTCGGCGCCGCCCGCGACCAGAGCGCGCATCAACGGCAGGGTCAGAGCGGGATCGGGATCTCCGGCGGTGATGAAGGGGATCAGGGCCTTGCGTCCCTGACCGGCGAGTTGCTCGAAGGCCTGCTTGATGCGCGACATCAGAACTGGATCCCCGATTTTTCCGCCACTGTATGCATGTCCTTGTCGCCGCGGCCGGAGAGATTCACCAGCAGAAGCTTGTCCTTCGGCAGCGCCGGCGCCAGCCTGGCGGCATAGGCCAGCGCATGCGCGGATTCCAGCGCCGGGATGATGCCCTCGTAGCGGCACAACGCATGGAAGGCGGCCAGCGCCTCTTCGTCGGTCGCCGCAACATAGTCGGCGCGGTGACTGTCCTTCAGCCATGCGTGTTCCGGGCCGACGCCGGGATAGTCGAGTCCGGCGGAAATCGAGTGCGTCTCGATGATCTGGCCGTTCTCGTCCTGCAGCAGGTAGGTGCGGTTGCCATGCAGCACGCCGGGCCGGCCGGCGATGAGCGAGGCGGCATGATGTCCGCTGGCCAGGCCGTAGCCGGCCGCCTCGACGCCGACCAGCTTCACAGTCTCGTCCGGGATGTAGTCGTAGAAGATGCCCATGGCGTTGGAGCCGCCGCCGACGCAGGCGATCAGGTAATCCGGCTGGCGACCGGCCAGCTCGGGCATCTGCACGCGGCATTCCTTGCCGATGACGGACTGGAAATCGCGCACCATCATCGGATAGGGATGCGGACCGGCCACCGTGCCGATGATGTAGAAGGTGTTGCCGACGTTGGTCACCCAGTCGCGCATGGCCTCGTTCAGGGCATCCTTCAGCGTCTTCGAGCCGGACTCCACCGGCACCACGCTGGCGCCGAGCAGCTTCATGCGATAGACGTTGGCGGCCTGGCGCTTGATGTCCTCGCTGCCCATGTAGACCACGCATTCCATGCCGTAGCGGGCCGCCACCGTGGCAGTGGCCACGCCGTGCTGCCCCGCGCCGGTTTCGGCGATGACGCGCGGCTTGCCCATGCGACGTGCCAGCATCGCCTGGCCGATGCAGTTGTTCACCTTGTGCGCGCCGGTGTGATTCAGATCCTCGCGCTTGAGGTAGATCTGCGCCCCGCCGAGCAGTTCCGACCAGCGCTTGGCGTGGTAAATGGGGCTGGGGCGGCCGACATAGTGCTTCAGTTCGTATTCGAACTCGGCCTTGAAGGCAGGATCGGCCTGGGCGGCGGCATAGGCCGTGCGCAGTTCGTCGAGCGCCTCGATCAGCGTCTCGGCGACGAACGTGCCGCCGTAGGGACCGAAATGGCCGTGCTCGTCAGGCAGGTTATAGGGTGATTCCGGCTTCCCCATCTCTTACTCCAGATATGAACGCGGCGATCATCGAGGCGTCCTTGATTCCCTTGGCGGCTTCCACGCCGCTGCTGACATCCACCGCCCACGGCCGAACGGCACGCACCGCCTCGGCCACATTGCTTGCATCCAGGCCGCCGGACAGAATGACCGGCAGTGGCAGACGGGGCGGGATCAGCGACCAGTCGAAGGGCTTGCCGCCACCGCCGTAGCCTTCGACATAGGCGTCGAGCAGCAGGCCCTGCGCGGAAGAATAGGTGTTGGCGTATTTTACCAAATCGAGGCCCGGCCTGACCCGCGCCGCCTTGATGTAGGGGGCATGGAAGGAACGGCAGAACGACTCCTCCTCCTCGCCGTGGAACTGCAGCAACTGGATCGGCACCGCTTCCATGACGCGCCGCACGGCGAGCTTCGACTCGTTCACGAACAGACCGACCAGGGTGACGAAAGGCGGCACGACACGGGCGATCTCCCAAGCCTGTTCCACGTCGACGCGGCGCGAGCTGGGCGCGTAGAAGACCAGGCCGAGGGCGTCGGCGCCGAGTTCGACTGCCGCGCGGGCATCCTCGGGACGGGTGATGCCACAAATCTTGATGCGGGTTCTTTGCAAGCTAAATGTCGACAGGATCGAAAGGCGCGATGATACGGCCATTCATGGGCAACTGCCAGCGCACGTCGTACTCGACGCCGGACAGATACAGGCCCGAGGGAGAGAAGGTCGGCGCCGCCAGCCTGCGGTCACGGCCGGCGATTAACTTGGCGATCCATTCCGGCGGATGGGCACCCTTGCCGACATAGACGAGGGCCCCGACCATGTTGCGCACCATGTGATGCAGGAAGGCGCTGGCGCGGAAGTCGAACACAACGCAATCGCCCTCGCGCCGCACGCCCGCTTGATGCAGCGTCTTCACCGGCGACCTGGCCTGGCACTCGGCTGCACGGAAGGCGGAAAAATCCTGTTCTCCCGCCAGCAGCGCGGCGCCCGCTTGCATGGCCTCGATGTCGAGCGGAAGATGAAACCAGCCGACCCTTCCATGCAGAAGTGCGGGGCGCACGGCATGGTTGTGGAGAACATAGCGATAGCTGCGCGCCAGTGCGGAATAACGTGCATGGAAATCGGCGGGCACCTCGCGCGACCAGCGCACGGCGATGCTGTCCGGCAGGTGGGCATTCACCCCGCGCACCCAGGCGTTCTCCGGCCTGGCTGCCGGGGCGTCGAAATGCACCACCTGCGCCGCCGCATGCACTCCGGCATCGGTACGCCCGGCACACGCAACCCGTATCGGCGCGCCTGCGATGTCTGCCAGCGCCCGTTCCAGCGCATCCTGGACGGTATTGCCCTGCGGCTGGGTCTGCCAGCCGGCAAAAGCGGCGCCATCGTACTCCAGTCCCAACGCGATTCTCACGAGGCGGCTCCGATCAAGGCCACCCCGGCTAAAGTCAGTCCCGCCAGGACGGCGAAATCCGCAAGCCCCAACGGTGACGCCTGCAAGCGGAGCCTGACCGGCTCCCCTTCGGCCACATTGCCCTGCAGCCACTCCCGCCAGCGCCTTCCCGGTGGGGATAGCTCGACATAATGCATCACCAGCATCAGGCGCACGGCGACGCGGCCGCGGTCCAACCCCAGCCAGGACAAGGGCCGCATCAATCCATGCAGCCCGGCCACCAGGCCTTCCATACCGGTGATTTGCAACAGCACCGCCAGGGTCGCCAGCACGAAGACAAGCCGCATCAAGTGCTCGAAGCCAAGGTGCACCCCCTCCTCCGTCGGGCCGAAACTGCCGAGTGACGGCAAGAGGTAAACGCCGGGGGTAGCCACCGCAAAGAGCAGCACAAGCGAGAGGATCAGCCAGCGGGTGCGCTTCAACAGCAATTGCAGGCGTTGGGGTGCAAGCCGCGCACCAGCCGCAAGCGCGGCGGCGCACATCAGCGATAACCCTGTCGCGGGAAGCCACTGGACAAACGCGGCCGCAGCGCCCCAAGCGATGAGACGAACGGTCGGGTGCAGCATCGGGAACGGTGAGAAACGACGGAGGGCCTTGCGCCCTCCGTCAAACGATTCAGCCCAGCTTGGCGAGCAAGCCCTGCGCCTTGGCCTGCTGCTCGGCATTGCCTTCCCTGGCTACTTCGGTCAGCAATTCGCGCGCGCCTTCCTTGTCGCCCATCTCCTCGTAGGCCTTGGCCAGTTCAAGCTTGGTTGCCACTTCGTCACCGGCTGCAGGATCGGCGGCGGCCGGTTCGCCAAGGTCGAGACTGATGGAACCGAGATCGATATCGGGCTCCGCTTGGGGGGCGGGCTTCGGAGTAGTCGGCGCGCCGATGTTGAAATCGAAGTCGAGGGCAGTTCCGCCCGCAAGGGTCTTTTCCATATCGATTACTTCCACGTCGGCAGACGCAGCCGGCCCGGCGGGAGCGCCGAGATCCAGATCGAAATGCAGACCCCCATCTTCGGCTGACGCCGCAGCGGACGCATCCAGTTTGATGTCTAGCGCCAGATCGGCCGCAGGAGATTGCGTCGACTTGGTCGTATCCATGACCATGGTCGCTTCGGGATTGTACTCAGCCGGTTTGCTTTCTGCCGGCTTGAAATCCATACCGAGGTCGAAGTCCATACCGGCCGATGCCGCCGGTGCGGTTGCGGGTGCAGGTGCCTGTTTCGCCGGCGCAGCAGGCGAGCCCAGGTCGAGATCAAAATCGAGCACGGGCGCAGCGGCTGATGGTGCCTCGGCGGCAGCCTCAATGGGTTTTTCCAGGATTACTGTCGCTGCGCCCTTTTCCACTGCCTCGGCGATCTGACTCAGTTCACCAGGCATGGTCCATGTATCGCGCAACTGCTTCTCGCCCGCCGGCACGATGATGGTGGTGTCGGTATGAATGGACTGTTTATCCGCCGCCGCACCGCCGCCGTAGAGCGGATTGGCGGGATCGAGCTTCAACCCCATTGCGGCGGCTTTTTCCCAATCTCCGCCAACGCCACCCGTCTGGGCATAGAGATCGCTCGCCAGGGTTTCGAATTGCTTGTTGTTCTTGCGGCCGGCGTAAATCTCCAGCAACTTGACATGGATCGCAGTGCGGGTCGGATCGGTCTTCAGCGCATCGAGCAGAATTTCCTCGGCCTGCGCGTCGCGGCCGTAGGCCATGTACACATCGGCCTCGGCCACCGGATCGACGCCCTCGTCGGCATCGATGGCGCTGATGGAAGCCTGGCTGAAATCCGTCGCCATCGAACTTCCGGTGGTATCGACACTCTGGCCGCCGGTGGCGCCGAAGACGGAATTGGCCGTCAGGTTGGCCGTAGTGGTCGGCGGGGCTTCATCCCCCCCCTGCTGCTTCCGGCGCTGGCGGTAGACAGCGAAACCGAGCAGGCCCAAGACTAGGACACCACCACCCAGGATGGCAGGATTGTCCATCAACTCATCGAGAAAGTCCGGCTCGGGTGGTGGAGGCGGAGGCTGCACCTTCTTGGGAGCGGGTTTCGGTGCTTCCTTCGGCTTTGGGGGGGCCTCGGCAGGCTTGGCCACTTCTGCGGGCTTCGCCGCTTCAACCGGCTTTTCGCCTTCGGCAGGCTTGGCGGGCTCCACAGGTTTTTCGACCGGCTTCTCGACAACAGCCGGCGCAGGTACTGCTGCCGGCACGGCCTCGGGTACAGGTGCCGCCTTTGCTGCGGCCTGTTTCTGCAGCTCGGCCATGCCCTGGCTCTTCAGTTCAACAAGCTCCTGCAGTTTCTTGACGTTCTTCTCGAGCTCCGCCTGGCGCGATTGGGCTTCCTTGAGCGCCCTCTCCTTGGCAACCAAGTCTTCCTCCAGCGCGGCGATCTTGCCCTGCACGGCACGCGTATCCTTGGCGGCTTCCGCCTTGGATACCCTCAACTGGTCTTTTGTCTCGACCGGTGCCGGAACTTTGTCCTCGACTTTCGCGCCGATCTTGCCAGTGGCGACCTGCTTGGCCGCTTCCTCCTTCGGCACCTCTGATCCAGCGGCAGCCGAAGCGAGCTTCTGTCGATAGGCGTTGAAGTCGGCGGTATGCACCGAGATGGTTTTTCGCGCTTCGCGGGCATCCACGGCCACAGCGGCGTCTCGATCCGGAATGTTCAGTATCTTGCCCGCCTTCAGGCGGTGCATGTTGTTTCCTATGAAGGCATCCTTGTTGCTGCGGAAGATCGCGACCAGCATCTGGTCGAGGCTGACACCGTCGTATTGTGTCTCGGCGGCGATCTTGCGCAGATACTCACCTTTCTTCACTTCACGGCCCTGCGCGTCGCCAGTCGGCTTGGACTCATCAGGTTTCTTTGCCAGCACCTTGTCGTCAATCGGCACTGCGGCGCGCACTTCAGGCTGCTTGGGCAATGTCACCGGTGACGGCTGCGCAGCAACAGCAGAATCGCGCTTGGCAAGGGGAGTCGCGACAGGCTTGCGCGACAGGACTTCGGGTGCCGGATCGAGCAGGAAGGTGTACTCGCGCACCAGGCGGCCGGCGGACCAGTTCAATTCGACCAGCAAGTCGAGAAAGGGCTCGTTGATCGGACGATCCGTCGTCAACCGGATCACCGGATGCCCGCTTGTCCGTTTGTCAATCACCAGCTTGATACTGGACAAAGCAGGAACGAATTCGATGCCGGCCTGCTTGAAGGCGTCATGCGAGGCGAGGCGGGCCGAAAGCGAAGAGAGTTCTTCGCGTGACGCCGTCAGCTCGACTTCGGCGCGCAACGACTGCCCCAATGCGGAGAGCACTGTGATCTTGCCAAGCCCTGCCGCGTTCGCTCCTATCGGCAAAACAGCCAACGCTGTCGCCAATACGGTTGCCTTGAATGAGAGTCTCAGGATTTTTATATGCACCGCGTCCCCCTCGCGGAGAGTTTCCGAACAAGTAACATAACATCATGAGCTTAGCTATGCAAGCTAAACTTCCTCATTACATTTTGGCCAAAGCTGGCAGGAAATCAAGCAGTTTCCCAGTCGGAGTACCGCCTGACATGCCAGCCATCATATTGATGTTGTTTTGAAAAGTCCGGGGAGCGTATCCGGACTTGGTGCGGCTTTTATGCTTCGATCAGTATCCGCAGCATGCGGCGCAGCGGTTCCGCCGCGCCCCACAGCAACTGGTCGCCGCAGGTGAATGCCCCCAAATAGTGCGGCCCCATGCTGAGCTTGCGCAGGCGCCCCACCGGAACCGACAGCGTGCCGGTGGCGGCAGTCGGCGTCAACTCCCGGATGGTAACGTCACGCCGGTTCGGCACCACTTTCACCCAGGCATTCGACCCGGCAATCATGCCCTCGATTTCGTCCAGCGGCACATCCTTCCTGAGCTTCAGGGTCAGCGCCTGGCTGTGGCAGCGCATGGCGCCGACACGCACGCAGATGCCGTCGATCGGCACCGGATTGTCCTCGCGGCCGAGAATCTTGTTGGTTTCGGCCTGCCCCTTCCATTCCTCGCGGCTCTGGCCGTTCTCCAGTTCCTTGTCGATCCAGGGGATCAGGCTGCCGGCAAGCGGCACGCCGAAATTCGCCGTCGGGAATCGTTCTTCGCGCAGAATGCCCGCCACCTCGCGGTCGATGTCGAGAATCGCCGAGGCGGGATCGTCGAGCAGCCCCTTCGCCACGCGATGCACCTCGCCCATCTGGGTCAGCAGCTCACGCATGTTCTGCGCACCGGCGCCGGAGGCGGCCTGGTAGGTCATGGCGCTCATCCACTCGACCAGATCGCGCTGATAGAGCGCACCGACCGCCATCAGCATCAGGCTGACGGTGCAGTTGCCGCCGATCCAGTTGCGTCCGCCGCGCGCCAGGGCGTCCTTGATAACATCGAGGTTGACAGGATCGAGGATGATGACCGAGTCGTCCTTCATGCGCAGCGACGAGGCGGCGTCAATCCAGTGGCCGTTCCAGCCGGCCGCGCGCAGCCTGGGGAACACCTCGGTTGTATAGTCGCCGCCCTGGCAGGAAATGATGATGTCCATTGCCTTCAGCGCATCGACGTTGCGGGCGTCCTGCAAGGACGGCACATCGCGGCCAATGGCCGGGCCCTTTCCGCCCACCTGCGAAGTCGTGAAGAACACCGGTTCGATCAGGTCGAAATCCCGTTCTTCCAGCATGCGCTGCATCAGCACCGAGCCGACCATGCCGCGCCAGCCCACCAGACCCACTCGTTTCATTTCGTTTTCCTGTGTCGTTGTCGCTTACAAGGCCGCAATCACCGCGTCGCCCATTTCCCGGGTGCCCACCTGCTTCATGCCTGCCTCGAAGATGTCGCCGGTGCGCAGGCCCTGCCGCAGCACCTTCTTCACCGCAGCTTCGACGCGCACGGCGGCGGCCTCCTGGCCGAATGTGTAGCGCAGCATCATCGCCGCCGAGAGGATGGTCGCCAGCGGGTTGGCCACACCCTTGCCGGCGATGTCAGGCGCCGATCCGTGAATCGGCTCGTACAGGCCCTTGCCCTTCTCGTCGAGCGAGGCCGAGGGCAGCATGCCGATGGAACCGGTCAGCATCGAGGCCTCGTCGGAGAGGATGTCGCCGAACAGATTGCCCGTCACCATGACGTCGAACTGCTTCGGGTTCCTCACCAGCTGCATAGCGGCATTGTCCACCAGCATATGCGACAGCTCGACGTCGGGGTAGTTCTTGGCCTCGTCCGTCACCACGTCGCGCCACAACTGGGTGCACTCCAGCACGTTCATCTTGTCCACCGAGCAAAGTTTGCGGCTGCGCTTCCTCGCCGCCTCGAAGGAGACGCGCGCGATGCGGCGGATTTCGCTTTCGGAGTAAACCATGGTGTTGATGCCGACCTTCTCTCCGTTGCGCATCTCGATGCCGCGCGGTTCGCCGAAATAGATGTCGCCGGTCAGTTCGCGCACGATGAGGATGTCCAGCCCCGCCACCACCTCGGGCTTGAGGCTGGAAGCATTGGCGAGCTCGGGATAGAGCACCGCCGGGCGCAGGTTGGCGAACAGGCCCAGATCCTTGCGGATGCCGAGCAGGCCGCGCTCCGGTCGCTTTTCGCGCGGCAGGGAGTCGTACTGCGGGCCGCCGACGGCGCCGAGCAGCACCGCATCGGCCTCGCGCGCCAGCTTCCGGGTCGCCTCGGGATAGGGCTCGCCCGCCGCATCCACCGCGCAGCCACCCAGCAGGGCTGTCTCCATCTCCAGCTTGATGCCGTCCGTGCGCAGCGCTTCGAGCACGCGCACGGCCTGGCCGACGATTTCGGGGCCGATGCCATCACCGGGCAATACACAAATTTTCATTCGATTCCTTTCTTCTCCGGAAACCCCGCCGCACAGCGCCGTCATGACGCTCGGGCGGGATGCGGTCCTGACCTACTTGGCAACCTTCTCCACTGCCTTGCCACCCGCCTGGATGTCCTTGCCAACCCCCTGAACGGTATTGCAGGCAGCCAGGGTGAATATCGCGACAAGGGCGAATATCCAATTCAGTCGCTTCATGATTGCGTCCTCGCTTCAAATAAATTCATGACTTCCCGCGCCATGCCGTAATAAATGATGAAGTGCGGCACGACTCCGGTACGTCCTGTCGCAAAACAATTCCGGCAGTCTCGGAAAGCGTTTGAATTATATCGAAATCAGGCCTGTCATGTCGCACCGCAGCAGGCCCCGGAGAGGTTTAATGAACACGGCTATTCTAGCTATCGGGCTGGCCATTCTGATCGCCATCGGTGCGGCGGCGTACGTGCATACTGCGCAGCGCAAGCAACGCAAGGCCGATGCCGACGCCAACCGCATCGCCGCTGCCGTAACCGATTATTTCGCCCGCAGTGGCGCCCAGGTCGCTGCCCAGTGCCATCCCGTCGCAAGCCGCTTCCTCGTCCTCGTCGAATCCGAGCCGCTCAAGCGATTTCGCTATTCGCACATCGTCGAAGCCGCTCTCATCGGCCATATCGAAAAGGCGCTGGGCCGCCAGATCGACCGGGTTTTCTGGCGCTTCCCCCTACCCGCCGGCGCCTCATCCGCCCAGGACACGGCCGACATCAAGCCCGTCTCTCGTGAAGACGATTACATGGTACAGGGCATCCGCGAAGCCAAGGCCAACCTCGACTATCACGTCGCCGAGGATTCCTGGGATCAGTTCGAAAAGGCGCAAATGGGAGAAAGCGCGACTCCGCCGCCTTTCGGAGAACCCAAGGATGATGCGGAGCGATTGCCTTCGAGCGCCTCCGGCAACCTAGGCTGACCGCCAGCCGCGCCAGAGGATGACCATGCCGGCAAGGGCGAAGGCAGAACTCAGCGTAAAAGTCAGTTCGGCACCTACGGCTTCCCAGGCCCAGCCACTGAGCACCCCCCCCAGCATGCCACCGGCGCCGAAGGACAGGCTTCCGTAGATCGCCTGGCCACGCGCCTGATGCCGTCCGGCAAACCAGCGGTTAACCGCTGCCACGGCGGCGGCATGGTAGGCGCCGAACGTCGCCGCATGCAGCAGCTGCGCGATCAGGACGACGGCCAGCCATTCGACGCCCCAGCCGATCAGGAGAAAACGCAGCACCGCGCAGGCAAAGCTGAACAGCAGGATGGCGCGCAGGGAAAAAACCAGAAGCAGGCGCGGCAGGAAAAGGAAGACGACGATCTCCGCCACCACCCCCAGCGTCCACAGCAAGCCGACCATCGTCGTGCTGTAGCCGCGACTGACGAGATAGATCGAGTAGAACACATAGAGCGCGCCATGCGCCGCCGCCATGAAAAAACAGGCGGCGAACAGGGCTTTTACTTCACGCCGGCGCAGGATGTCGCCGATCGGCAGGCGGTCGGTCTCGTGCCGCGCTTCGCGCTTGTCTGGCAGTGCCAGCGCGCAAACCAGGATGCCGCCGAGCAGCGCCAGCGAGACCCACAGCGTGGCCGAGAGCTGCAAGTGGTCGAGCAGCCAGCCCAGGCCCAGCACGGCGATGATGAAACCGACCGAACCCCACAGGCGGATCGCTCCATAGCGGCTGGCCTGCGCCCCAAGGTGGGTGAAGGTCAGCGCCTCGACCAACGGCAGCGAGGCACTCCAGAAGAAGGCCAGCAGCGCCATGCCGAGAAAAAATCCGGCAAAGCTCTGCGTGAAGAAAAAACAGGAGAAGCCGAGAATGCTCATCAGCGCCGCACCGCGCACGATCGGCGTCTTGGCGCCCATGCGGTCGGCCAGCCAACCCCATAGATTGGGCGCCAGAAGGCGCATGACCTGCATCAGCGACATCAGCACGCCGATGTCCCAGGCGGAGAACTGCAGCGACTTCAGGTAGAGCGTGAAATAGGGGGAAAAAGCGCCGATGAAGGCGAAGTAGAAGAAGTAGTACGCCGACAGGCGCCAGTAGGGAACCATGAGGCGCAATTAGGGGCGCGGGAGCGCGCGCCCCGGATACCCATCAGGCCTTGTAGGCGCACAGCATGGTGTGCAACTCGTCCTTGAGCATCAGGCGCTGCTTTTTCATTTCCTCGATTGCGACATCGGTGACCGGTTCTTCATTTTCCTCGATGCGCCGGATGTCCTTGTTGAGCCGATGGTACTCGTCGAAGAGCTTGGCGAAATGGTGATTGCCGGTCTTCAACTGGTGGATGGCATCCTTGAACTCGGGAAATTCGTGATGCAGGTCGTGTTGTTGCAGTTCCATGATGCTTTCCTTGATTGAGATGATTCTCCGGCCGGGGCGCTCAGGCCTCGTCCGGTTCGGGATCCTCTACGGCGGCGCCGCGCGGGCTGTCTGTCATCGGCGCAGTGGCCGCGATCTTCGGCGTGTCGCAGGCCGCGTCGCCGCACTGGGCGCGATGGCGCAGGGCGTGATCCATCAGCACCAGCGCCAGCATCGCCTCGGCCACCGGCGTGGCGCGGATGGCGACGCAGGGGTCGTGGCGGCCATGCGTTTCCACCGTCACCGGCCGGCCCTGCTTGTCGATCGAGCGGCGCGGCAGGCGGATGCTCGAGGTCGGCTTGACGGCGATATGCACCACGACGTCCTGGCCGCTCGAGATGCCGCCCAGCGTACCGCCGGCGTTGTTAGAAAGATAACCTTCCGGCGTCATTTCATCCGAATGCTCGGTGCCCTTCTGCTCGACGCTGGCGAAGCCGGCGCCGATCTCGACGCCCTTCACCGCGTTGATGCCCATCATGGCGTAGGCGATGTCGGCATCCAGTCGGTCGTACACCGGCTCGCCCCAGCCTACAGGCACGCCCTCGGCCACCACGGTGACCTTGCCGCCGACCGAGTCGCCGGACTTGCGCAGTTCGTCCATGTAGGCTTCGAGCCGCGGCACGCTGTCGGCGTCGGCGGCGAAAAACGGATTCTCATACACCCCATCCCAGGATCTGAACGGGATCTGATGCGGTCCGAGCTGAGACAGGCAGCCGCGGATGCTCACGCCGTAGCGCTCGCCCAGCCATTTCCGGGCGATGGCGCCAGCGGCCACGCGCACCGCGGTTTCGCGCGCGGAAGCGCGGCCGCCGCCGCGATAGTCGCGGATGCCGTACTTCTGCCAGTAAGTGTAGTCGGCGTGCCCCGGACGGAAGGTCTCGGCGATGTTGCCGTAATCCTTGCTGCGCTGGTCCTCGTTGCGGATCAGCAGCGCGATCGGCGTGCCCGTGGTGCGGCCCTCGAAGACGCCCGAGAGGATTTCGACCGTATCGGATTCGCGCCGCTGCGTGACGTGGCGCGAGGTGCCCGGCTTGCGCCGGTCCAGTTCGACCTGGATGTCCGCCTCGGCGAGCGCCAGACCCGGCGGGCAGCCGTCCACAACGCAGCCGATGGCCGGGCCGTGCGACTCGCCGAAGGAAGAGACGCAGAACAGTTTGCCGAGGGTGTTGCCGGACATGGGAGTCTTGAGTAAAGCGCTGGAGTGAAATCAACTGCAAGTTTATCATAGGGATATTGCCCAGCCGCCCCTGAACGCATGCGCAAAAGTCAGTCCCGCCAGCACGGCACCAAAGGGGGCAAAAAGCCCGCCCCCGCCGCGCCTGTGCCGAATCCCTCACTGCAGCCGACCGCCCGCTGGCAGCGCACGCAGCGCTACACCTGGGACAAAGGAGGCGCCAAAGGCGGGCGCAAGTAACAAGGGCCGCACGCGCGGCCCTTGTTCATGAAGCGTGTAGCGTCTACGCCTTGGCCACCGTCTCGTCGCGCAACGCCCGCCGTAGAATCTTGCCCACATTGGTCTTCGGCAACTCGGCGCGGAACTCGACCAGCCGGGGCACCTTGTAGCCGGTCAGGTTTTCCTTGCAATGGGCGATCACCGCCTCGGCGCTGAGGTTGGGGTCCTTCTTGACGATGAAGATTTTCACCGCTTCGCCGGATTTCTCGTCCGGCACGCCCACCGCTGCCACCTCGAGCACGCCCGGGTGCATGGCGACGACCGCCTCAATCTCGTTCGGGTAGACGTTGAAGCCGGAGACCAGGATCATGTCCTTCTTGCGGTCGACGATGCGCACGAAGCCTTTCTCGTCCATCACGCCGACGTCGCCGGTGCGCAGATAGCCGTCCGGCATGATGACCTTGGCCGTTTCATCGGGGCGGTTGTAGTAGCCGCGCATCACCTGCGGGCCATGCACGCAGATTTCGCCGGCCTCGCCGATCGGCAGATCGTTGCCGGCGTCGTCGCGAATGGCGACATCGGTCGAGGATACCGGGAGGCCGATGGCGCCGTTGTACTCCTTCAGGTCGAGCGGGTTGATGGTTGCCGCCGGCGAGGTCTCGGTCAGGCCATAGGCCTCGATCAGCGGGATGCCCGTGACCTGCTTCCACTTGTCCGCCACCACCTTCTGCACCGCCATGCCGCCGCCCAGGGTTATGCACAACTTCGAGAAGTCGAGCTTGACGAAGTCTTCGTCGTTGAGCAGGGCGTTGAACAGGGTATTCACGCCGGTGATGGCTTCGAAGGGATGCTTGGCCAGTTCCTTGACGAAGCCGGGAATGTCGCGCGGATTGGTGATGAGCAGATTGCTCCAGCCGATCTTGAAGAAGGTCAGGCAGTTCGCCGTCAGCGCGAAGATGTGATACAGCGGCAGGGCCGTGACGATGGTGCCCCGCTCCGGCAGGAAGGGCTTGAGCCAGGCATGCGCCTGTTGCAGGTTGGCGATGATGTTGCGGTGGGTCAGCATCGCCCCCTTGGAGACCCCCGTCGTGCCGCCGGTGTATTGCAGGAAGGCGATGTCCTCGTGGCCGACCTCGACCGCCTTGAAGTCGAGGCGTGCGCCGCGCGCCAGCACGTCGTTGAAACGCACCGAGCCCGGCAGGCTCCAGGCCGGCACCATTTTTTTCACGTGCTTTACGACGAAGTTGACGATGGCGCCCTTGGGGAAGCCGAGCATGTCGCCCAGGCTGGTGACGATGACGTGCTTCAGCGGCGTTTTGGCGATGCACTCCTGCAGCACGCTGGCGAAGTTCTCGACGATGACGATCGCCTCGGCGCCGGAATCCTTCAACTGGTGCTCCAGCTCGCGCGGCGTGTAGAGGGGATTGCAGTTCACCACCGTGTAGCCGCCGCGCAGGATGCCGTAGATACAGATTGGATCCTGCAGCAGGTTCGGCATCATCACGGCAACGCGCGTCCCCTTGGGCAGGCCCAGCGACTGCAGGTAGGCGGCGAAATCCCGCGTGTGGCCGTCCAGCTCGCCATAGGTGAGGGACTTGCCCATGTTGATGTAGGCGACGCGGTCGCGAAACTTGCTTACGCTGCGGTCGAACAACTGGCCGATCGACTTGAATTCGTTGACGTCGATTTCCGCCGGCACGCCGGCGGGATAGCTCTTGAGCCAGGCTTTTTCCATAATCCCCTCCCGATTCTTGTTGCTGGTTTCTTGAAAGTTGATGACGCAAAGCGCCGCCGCACCTTTGGCACGCCGGCATCGGACTCAGGTTGTTATCAGGTGCCGCCGGCCTCGGCGGGCCAATCGCGAATGTACGCCTTGAGCATGCGGTTCTCGAAGCTCTGCTCCTCGAGCACCGCACGGGCCACGTCGTGGAAGGAAATCACGCCCATCAACGTGCCCCCGTCCATCACCGGCAAATAGCGCATGTGATGCTCCACCATGAAGCGGCGCAACTCGTCGACCTCCATTTCCGGGCCGACGCTCACGGGTTCGCTGACCATGATCTGCGAGATGGGGATTGCCTCCCACCGGGCGCCGCTGTTGCGCACCGCCTGGAATACTTCACGGAAGGTCAGCATGCCGGCCATGCGTCCGGCGTCGAAGACGACGAGGGAACCGACATCCTGCTCCGTCATGATCGCCAACGCATCGGCCAGCGTCTTGCCTGGCGCGATGGTGAACAGAACCTGGCCCTTGACCGCAAGAATTTCACTGACTTGCATGCTGTTCCCTTCTTTTTTTATGACTCCATATATTTTTCATCTTAGTCGATTGTGTCACCCGGGGAAAGAGCATTTGAACTAAATTTCCAGCAGTTCTCCATCACTGTAAACCAGTCCGCAGCGTGCCGTTTTACCCGGGAACAACGCCATGACCGCAGCCCGGTAGCCTTCCATCTGGGCGCGGTAGGTTTCCAGCAATGCCGCGTCCCGCCGGCCGCTTTTGTAGTCCAGCACCCAGAAGCCGTCCGCCAGTTCGACCAGCCGGTCGATCCGACCCACGCGGCCGTCGGGCAGCGCAAACTCAGCCTCGTTGCACGCCCATAGATACCGGGCCGGATCGAAGAACGCCTTCAACTGCGGTGCCTCAAGGATGGCTTGGGCCGCATTGCGGAAGGCCGGCCAGTCTGGCGCCGGGATGCCCGGAGGCCGGCCGGCCTCCCCTCCGGAACTGAGCCAGTCAAGGGCCGCATGCAGCCGGGTGCCATAAGCCATGCCGGCGCTGGAGGCCTCCCGTCGCCGCCCTTCTGCAGAAAAGGTCAAAGGCTGCGGCGGCACCGCCGTTTCCGGCTGCATCAAGTCCTGCGGCGGGGCTTCCGTCAACAGCGGCATCTCGCCGTGGGCGCCTTCGCTGCTGCCGAGCGCTGCGAGCGCCGTCCCGATGCGTTCCCAGAAACTGGTTTTAACCCTGCCGCGCACGGCGGCGATGCCGCTGGCGAAAAAGAACTGCCGTGCGCGCGTCATCGCGACGTACAGCAGGTTGAGTTCCTCGCGCGCCGCAAAAGCCGCCTCGGCCTCGATCAGTGCCGCCCGACGCGTGCCGCATTCCTCCTTGCGCCCGAGCACCGACAGGTGCGCCGGCCGTGCCGATTCCGGCGGCCAGTCGAGCAGCACCGACCAGGCGTCGGCAGGCTGGCGCGTATTGTTGGCATCGATCAGCCAGACGATCGGCGCTTCCAGCCCCTTGGCGCCATGGATGGTCAGGATGCGCACGCGGTTGCCGGCCTCCGCCGCCTGTATGGTGCCTTCGTCGGGTGCGTCCTCGCCTCCCGCCTCGCCCAGGCGTGACAGTTCGTCGAGGAAGCGCGGCAGGCTCGGATAGCGCCCGGCATCGAGCCGCAGCGCCAGCGCGATGAAAGCCTCC
>Ga0172380_10003798_pt1 | contig 20226 bp, 15 predicted proteins | sample Leawe162metaG_FD_119747 | JGI IMG/M metagenome (GOLD analysis project Ga0172380, IMG submission 119747) | Leachate microbial communities from a municipal landfill in Southern Ontario, Canada - Leachate well 162 metaG | ecosystem: Engineered > Solid waste > Landfill > Unclassified | place... | reverse complement strand
GTCAACCTGCCGGCCAGGTCATATTGATTGGTCCGGCCCTGGCTGATGCCGGAGGAACTCACAACCTCGGTTAGTTTTCTGCCTTCGGCATCATAGGTATAAGTGGTGTAATGATCGGCCTGGGCGGGATATTGGCCGGCGGAAATGCCATGCTTAACTTTCTGGGTAAGGCGATTGAGGGCGTCGTAGGTATAGGAATATTCAACGCCGCTCTCATCCTTTTCCCACTCCTTGCCGCAACAGTTCCAAGTGGCCTCTGAATAAGCACCGTTGGCTTTATCCACCCTGACAGGATGCCCGGATTCGTCAATGGAAGCAACAGACCAATCTATCCGCGCATAATTCGTGCCGTCCGAACAAACATATTTCTCATACATCAATTGGCTACCGAACGCATTATAAACAAAAGTTTCTTTTGTCGATTTACCGGCAACAGCACCATTCATAGTATCATGGATAGACGTAACACGCATGCAATCGCCAGTCGGATCAGTTGTAAAATACGCCTGGGATGGGCCATCGTTCGTAAATAAAGTTCCATATTCATAGGAGTAGCTATCCCGCCGCCCATCTGAATGTTCGTATGTCTTGATCTGTTCTGATGAAGCCGCCGTACTGTTCCGGGGATAATATACCTTTGTTTCACGCAAATTATTTGTTGAACCATAACTGCATGAAGAATCAACACATTTTTCCTTAATTTCCACTCGCTCGCTGTTTTCGTTTTCGTAATAAACGTTATATTCCTTCGCAACCACGACATCGCAAATTTTTTCCGTTATCGTTCGCGGGCTAAACAGCCTGATACTGCAACTATCGTAATTTGTATCAACAGAACTATAATCTTTAGTAATGACGCGCGTTTCACTATCCGATGCGTTAGTGCCAAGATCCAACCTGCCATATACCTCTTTTGTCCGGCGTCCATATTCGTCATAATCATATTTTTTCCATGAACCATCCGGATTTACCATCATGCTGGCACGCGAGTATTTGCCGGTTTCCGACTCGTTCTCATAATAGCTCACGCTTGTCCGCAAGTTGACGCCTTCCGGATCCACCGCTTTCTCCACCACCGAGGTTCCCCATCCAAATATTCGATATGTTTTCCGAGTCACGGAAGCAACGTTCAGACCGCTATCACTCACCGTTGTGGTATCAACAATCTCATTTGTCCCGTTCGGCTCCGACACTTTGCCGATGTTCCTGAATCCACTGGCTTCGGCAAGGCTCCATCCAGTTTGGCTGCCATTTGTCTGGTAAGAATATGTATTCGTGGCAATACTGCCGATTATTCCACCCCTTATCCGCAGCTGAGTGCACACGTTGGATAATCCACTCAAATTCTCAATATAATATTGGGCAAACGGGCTGGTCCCGGCATTGGGCTCGTAATATCCATTGGTGCCTTCACTGATGTCCCAGCTCCGGTAATAATCAATCCGATAATAGGGTACGGACGACGTCTGTCCTTCCAATGGCCACACTATATCCGCCAGGCAGGCCGGACTTTTTACCTGACGCAAGACGTTTGTATTATCTTCTTCTGTGAGAATATCCAATTTATCCGTATCGGCAAGAAGCTGAAGTCCGGCAGGCGTTGCCAGATCTACTGACGGAGCGTTTGTGTAAATTGATAAAAACCCAATAAATTCGCCATACTCATCAGACCCCAGTAAAAAACGCGCATCTACTGATCCTATCTTGAAATCATTACCACCGGCATTGTCACTGCCGCCGCCACTATTACAGGTTTTACACCCACCGCCACCATCATTATCCTGCGGCTTACAACGTTTAAGTTTAGTGCATATTTCTGATTCTTTTGCCCCACAATCACATGTCCATCCACTGGTTGTTTCACAATACAGTTCACTGTCGACTATATTTAAAAATGGAGTGATATTATTTTTGGGGCAATCACAAGTATGACCTTTGTTGTCGGGGCTAGGACGACACCCGCTATCCACATCACATACAAGATCTTCACAAGAAGAACATTCAATTGCCTCAGCCTTTCCAAACAAACCTAAAAAGAAAATTAACATTATTCCTGTAATCGATGGACTTATTCTTATCTGCCATTTCATGATTTGCATCGTTTCCTCCATTATTTTAAAAGTCTCTAAACAACAATTCTCAAAAGTTCCTCAGTTAAAATAATCAACAGTTTTTCTCTATCCGCTGCTTTTTGATTATGTACCTTTGCCACTTTGTTACTTTCTTTTACTCCAACCAAATCAGCCGGAACACATATAGTTTTCCAAGCTTAACCATTAAATAATCCCCTGTTCTTTCGACCGGCAACTTGTCCCCGGAAAGCAAATCAACCGCCCTGGCGCTGCCCAGCCAATGCGGAGGGCGAATGGTGATATTCACATTGTCCCTGTCCGCCACTTCAAAACGAGGCCCATTCTTTTCAACGGCAGCAGATATTGTCCGGTAGTCAAGATTACGCGCCATGACCAGAACTCCCCTGTCGCCGGACCATGACTCATATATCTTGATTTTTTCCTTTTCGAGCATGGTTTCACCGGCGGGTACCAGCGGCGCAAGGATGCTGATATGTTTCGATATTTCCCTGTTAATATCCGGCAGTGCCGTTAGCAACCAGGGATGTTCGGCCATTATTTTTTCGGAGGGCTCGTTCCAATAATGATACCTTACGCCCTTGGCGCCCTTCACCAGCATCATCCAGGCTAGAACTTCAAGCTCCCCGGAAGCCATATATCGCCCGCTGCGCTTAAACCGATCTGGAACCCACATCCACGGGCGCGGCTGGGCGGATTGCGCCTCCTCGGCGGCACGGATATCTTCGGCTTCAATAAAGCGTTCAGCGTGTTTCCCCCAGCTCAACTGGTAGGGCTTGGCGTATACCACGTCGCATATCTGGCCGTATATATCACCCAGTTCGGAGTAATAAGCGGCACAATAGTTGACTGCCTGCAACTGATTCCGGATGCCGCCGGAAGCCGAATGAATTTTGTTTTCATAGGCTTTCAGACGGCCGGACGCCAGCGAGGGTGCCGACATGCCTTTCCTGCCAGTTTTTACGTCGGAACAGGCAACATCGAATGGCAGCATATCCGCCTTTGAATAATCATCCAAAGCGAACTGATTGCGGATGGACTTCTCATCCTGGCCCTGCTTGAAACTGCCGTCGAGGGCTATCCCTAACAAAACCCTCACCAGCGCCTCGCGCTTCTCGCCATCCTCGAATTCCATGCTCACATGCAGGCTATCCCCATCGCCGACTGGGCGCGGCAGGCTTACTGCCGCCAAATCGGCCGGGCCGCGCCGGTCGGCGGCTGAACCGCCTTGCGGCGCTTCATAAACCTTGAAGGAATTCATCCTTTTGCCATTGACGAATATTTTTTTCAACGGAACCTTGTGCGAGGCGTACTGCACGAACATGCGTTTGCCATCCAGGGTATAGGTTACGGCCGTTATGAGCTTGGCGGGCGGATGATAGCGGGGAACGGAGACAGTAGTATTTTCGATCCCGCCAGGAGCGGGACAAGTTTCCGACCCCCCTTCGCTGAAGCTACGGAGGGCAGGTTTGCGACCCTCCTTCGCTAAAGCTACGGAGGGCAAGTTTTCGATTGAAGAAGCGGAAGGAATTAGGCTGAGGGATTGGCGGCCGGAGGGCAGAACCTTGAAATTGGCCTGGAACTCGATCGCTTCGCCGGGCTTGAGTTCGGGAGAGGGATAATACTGCCACCAGGTCACGGGGCTGTCTTCAGGATATCCGGGCTCGGTCAGCGGGATTTCGTCGCCCTCCCCCAATGAAACGGCAAAGAGCTTGTCAATCTTATCCTGCTCGACTTTCGGCAGGGGCTTGCCGTTCAATTCCGCCCCGGTAAAGGTGATTGTTTCGTCCGTGTGGTTGGCGATATAGACTTCAAAGGTGTTGTAACCACTCCTTGAACCGGAAGAGGCCGCATACTGGGCGTGGATTTCCAGGCCGCGGGGCGCCGCGACGGGTATTCCTTTTTTCAGGCCAGGTCCAAGGCGGGCGCAACCAGCCATCAGCAAGAAAATGCAGAAGGCAGAAGGTAGAATGCAGAATAAAAAATTAATTCTGATTTTTATCATTCTGACTCCTGAATTCCTGCTTCTTTCTGCCTTTAATACTCTGTGCCTTTGGCACTTTGTGCCTATGTGCCTGCTTTATTCCAACGTTGTATACACCTTCAGATTTACCACGTTTGCCGTGTCGTTCGTGGCCCCGGCCAGCGGGTCGCGGCCCTGCAGGCATTCGGCCAGATTGTTTACCCCGTCGCCATCCGCATCGCCGCCGGCATCGTTTACTTTCGGGTTCAGGCCGTGCAGCACTTCCCAGCCGTCGCTCATGCCGTCGCCATCCGTGTCAGGGTTTGCCGGGTCCGTGCCGTAGACGAACACTTCATCGTAATCCGAGAGGCCGTCGCCGTCGGAATCGGCGCTATAATCGCTTGTGCCAAGCTGTTGCTCCAATTCCCGGTCCAGGCCGTCGTTATCCTCGTCAATGTAAATTAACGATTCATACACCCGCGTTTCACCGCTCCCGCGCCGCAGGTGGATCACCGCCGCGTTGGTATAGGTCGCCAGCGGCACGTCCAGGCAGACCGTAACCTCGGTGTTGCTGCCGTACTGGATGTTCCCGAACAGGTTTGTCACCAGGGTCACGCCGTTCGTGCCCAACAGATCCATGAACATCATCCCGCTCGTGGAATCGAAAAACCTGACCCGGTAGCGGATATTGTTCGTGGTTAAGATTTCACGGTTCAAGTCCACGTTCAAGCTGCCCACGTCGTTGCTTTCCTCAAGCGGCACGTACCAGGAAACCGGATTTGTGCTCCATTCCCCATCAACGCGATAGGCGCCCAACAGCCAGGAGGGCGCGGTGTAATCATATGCATCCCCATCCGTAAAATCCATGTCACCCCACTTGATATACGCCCGGCTCACCGGATACGTTTCCGAGCCATCCGGCACGCCGTCCCTGTCCGTATCGCCCGCAAGGGGGTCGGACTGGGCCGCGTATTCGTAAAGATTTGTGAGGCCGTCAGAGTCAGAATCCATTAAGGCGTCGGCCGAGTTGGTTTCACTGAGCCCGAACTTTATTTCCCAGTCATCGGGCATGTTGTCGCCGTCGGAATCCGCGGCATAAGCCGGCAGTGCAATTCCCGCCAACAACGCGCAAACGGCAAATACCTTCCAGACCCCGCGAATTATATCCCGCCCTTTTAACCTGAAGTTCATTTGTTCTCCTTCTTCGCGTTAATTCCGGTCATTTTATTTACAGGCTTCTTTAAACTTGATTGAAAATTTACACCCGAATCAAAATCTGTCTAGATCACTTTTCTGCTATCTTGGTGCACTTTTCTGCTACGGGCGGGAGGGGTGGCAAACGCGCTTTTTGATGCCGGATGGGGTGCCGACGCAACACCATTAAGGGAACTAACAGCGAACTCAAGCGTGCTTACGGGCTTGGTCGCTCACGTTATCGAAGACTGGCAAAGACAGATGTCCAAATGCAGTTTACGGCCGCTGCCTGTAATATCCGCCGCTGGGCAGCCCGGCAATGCTGGCTAGCCCGCCAAGCTGCCAGAAAGGCGGCCTGAACAGGATGTAATCGGGAAAAAAATGTAAAAACGAGAAAAAGCGATTGCCGGAATGAAAGTCTTGCGATAGTTTCAGGCCGACAATTGGGTAGAGTAGGCAGGAGGAATAGCCCTCCCGCCCCTCATCAAACCGTGCTTGCGGTTTTCCCGCACACGGCTTTCCGATGTTCTTCATCCAGAATTTATTGGAATGTTCGAATCTCTACATTGTATGCACTTGGAAATTGACGTTTCCAGTCGCGGCCTGCAACGCCTTGCCCAAAGAGCCGCAAGCCGCCAGCTGCTTTCCCTCCACTCTGGAATCATCGCTGCCAAGATGATTGCCATAACGACAGCGAGCATCAGAAGTTGAAGAGAATGGCTTGGTATTCTTTCAATCTCAAGCTGTCACTGTCTCAACGTCAGCCGGAATCTTGCTCAAAATGATTTCTTTCAAGTCAATCTTCCGGCTGGCATTGTCGATATCAATTCCGACAAGATTTCCATCAGCATCATAATCCAATACAATGCCTTCAGAAATTTCCCGGCTTTCAACACTTGGCTTGGCAGACAGGTCTATGTACAGGGAATCCGTGTCGCGATAATAATTCAGTTTCATTTCTTGAACCTCCTGTCCGGAAAAGCATTATGTATTGTTCTTTTGTCTTCCAGCGTTATCACGCGAAGAATGCGTCCTTCAAGTTCTTCAATCATCCCCCAGAAACGGAAACGATTGTGTTCCTGTGGCTTCACATGAATCCTCTTCCGGCGCCGGCCGGGCGCAGCAGGGCAACGCCATGGATTACCGCGCAGTATGCCTACGGAGTCACATCCTCGATTTCCTGCGCCCTCTGTTTGTCCAGGGGAAGATGGCGTATGCCCGACTGGTCCGGGGAAAAATCAATCCGCTTGAGATTCAGCATTCGTACCTTCCGGTTGTGCTGCGTATGATAGTAGTACTTAAGATTCCGGGTGTCGGCGGCAGTCGTCCAGATCGTAGAGCTCCGCATGCCCTTCAGGAGTTCGGGGTTGGCGTCCGGCCCTTCGGCGGAGCCGAGGGGCAGGTTGAAGCTGTCCATGATGCGGAAGACCTCATAGACGGTCTCATCGCCATCCTTCGTTTTCCGCGCGGTCTGCGAATAGACCACGGCGCGCACAAAGCGGGAGGGGGGCGTGTAGTCGCCGGGGATACCGAGCAGCCCCGTGCCGGCCCCAATGGGGGCAAAGTTCAGGCCGCTTATCTTCTTCGCAGGCCATGCTACTGCCGAGAGATTGAGGTAATTGCGAAGATTGATCATGTGCCAGTCGAAGTTCGGCGAATTCGTCAGTATCCTCAGGGGATTATCGAACACCCTCAACTCGCCATGGATGTACTGAATGACGATTGCCTTGCCGCCCGGGTCAATTACCGTCCAGTGTAAAGGCGGCGGACCGCCAAGGGCGGCCTCTGCAACCGGCACGACGCGGATTTTCCTGATTCCTTCGCGAACTTCATCAACGGATGCAAACTCCGTGAGAAGATAGCTGGCTAATTCCGCCGAACTCATGGATATTTCCGCCCGGGCGGGATCGTAGGGCTGAAACTCGGTAAAACCCGGCAGGTAAAGCACGCCCACCACCAGGCCTTTTTCGTTCATGCCATCCGTGATGATGTCCTTCTGTAACGCATCCAGGCCGACAGCGCCGTACTTGGCCTTCCAAACGAGGCCCTGCTTGCCATCGGGGGTTTGGCCACGCAACTCGAGACCGCGCTGAATAATCGCCACGCGGGAGTTAAGGTCGAAAGTTCCCCACTCCATGGTCCGGCCGTATACGATCGCTCCATCCTCCGCCTCCAGGGCTATGCTCGTGCAGGCTGATGCTGCCCCTTGCAGAAGACCTAAACCGGCCAGGGCCGGGATCAAGCATCCAATGATTAATCTTCTTGCTGCGCTCATTTGTATCTCCCCTTTTTTCCGGTTGACATGCCCAGGCGCTCTGGCATCTCAGTTTCAAGATGCATGTTACCCTGGCTCAAGGGCTTGTCAAAGATTATTACGCGACCTATGAAGACGCCTGCCGGAAGCGCCGGGTTTGGCCGGAAAGGAAAGCCGCGGCCCGGCGGGATTCTACCGGCCGGCGGGGCATGCCAATGCGAGCAGCCGGCTTGCGCGCCCGGCGGGTTCTTCGCGGCCGGAAGAATAGAACGTTATTTTTCCTTTCCTGACACCGCTCACTGCGCCCGGGAAGTTTGTCTTTATTGTACTGACCAGGTTCCTGACGGTCCCTTCGTTGCCGTCGATGACGGCCACGTGTTTGCCGGCCATTTTCCGGATGATATCCGCATAGTATATGAAATGCGTGCAGCCCAGGACAATCGTTTCGAACTTTTCAAAGTCCACGCCGGACAATTCCCTTTTGATGTATTGCGCCACGTCATCTGAATTGAAATCGAACTTTTCGGCGTACAAGACCAGTTTATCGAGGGCGTGTTTATGGATTTTCTGCCTGCCGTCCAATGCAGTTATAAGCTCCTCCAGCTTGCTTTCGCGCAGGGTCAACGATGTGGCCAGCAATAATATTTTTTTGCCGGCGTTGCCGGCGAGCGCGGGCTTCACCGCCGGCTCCATGCCGATTATGGGGAACTTGAACCTACGCCTCAGCTCGGCGATGGCCGCCGAGGTGGCGGTGTTGCACGCCACCACGGCGGCGTGTATATCCATTTTGGAGAGAAACTCGAAGGCCCTGAGGACGCAATCCATGACTTCGTGCTTTTGCTTGACGCCGTACGGCGCGTTCCCGGTATCCGCGTAATACAGATACTCGGCTTCGGGCAAGTGCTCCAACGCATTTTTCAAAACCGTTACGCCGCCTATGCCGGAATCAAATATTGCGATGCGCACCCGCTTCTCCCCATATAGGAAACTACCGCCACACAAAACCGGGCCCGGCCGCGTTGCATTGCTGGCAGGAAATGCTGCATACCGCTAGCAGGCGGTTAAAATGAAGGCATCGTTTCCGATCATTACGTTATTCCCGACCTTCCAACGAGTCGGGACGGTCAAGAACCTACTTCTTCTGAAAAATATTTTATATCTTAAGAAGCCGTTAAAAAACTCCTTCGGCTCAGCCAGAGGCTTCACCCTACCTTCAATAATTAGAGTATTTGGTAGGGCGAGGCGTCCCTGCCGAGCCGTCTTCGGGCTAAATTTCTCTTTTTCAACAGCCTCTTAACGGGACGATCTAATATTCCCCCGGTTCACACTCCCTGATGGATAAAAACTCATGATCACACTTTATTAAGTGTGATCATGGCCGTTTTGGCCTCATAGGTCACACGCCTTATGAAATCGCTTTTGGCCTTCGTATAGGCCACGCGGTCGGCCCGATGAACCTCACTGAGCCGCAGCTTGAGAGCGCCGTACTCCCGCGCGACTTCAGGGTGCCCGATGAGGTAGTCCCGGAACAGAAGTCTTTCCCAGTGTTCAAAATGGGCCTCGACCATGTGGATGTGATGCGTCCTGTTCCCCTCCCCGTCCCGCTTGATGAACCAGGCGTAGAATGGCGGAGTATCATCGCCCCACGACGGCCTCCAGAAATATTCGTACCCCTGCGCTTCCAGAACGGGGACGATCCTCCGCCTGGTCTGGTCGAGGCTGGCCACCTCGACCAGAATGTCCACTATGGGCTTGGCCGCAAGCCCGGGAACCGCGGTGCTTCCAAAGTGCTCTATCCTCCCGACCAGGTCACGGGGCAGGCACGAAAGAAGATGGACCCGCTCCTCCTCAAACATCGCCGGCCACCGCGGATCGTATGGCACAACGGCCACATCCTCCTTCACCACCCGCGCGACCTTCTCTTCAAGCGTTTCCATTCGTTTTCCCGATCAGGCTTTTTTCTTTTTCCACTGCCTGATTTCAATGTGATCTATTCTTTTAAAAACGCTCATGGCTCATGCCCTGTTTTTTTTGAGCGCAGGAGGCCGCGGGCACAGTACCAGCGCGCGGTTTCGCGCAGGCCTGCCTCGTCGGTGCGGCGCATAACGTAGCCCAGCTTCTCGCGCAGCTTGGAGGTGTTGAACGAGCGGTCCTTGGTGAAAAAAGCCAGGCGCCGACGGTGGATGGGCGGCTCTATCCCTAAGGTCCGGCAGACTTTTTCGCAGCAATCGGCCGCGAAAAAGAGCGGAGAAGCCGGCACGCGCACGACCGTGAACCGGCTGCCGAGCTCATTCGCCACCACCCGCGCGATGCCTTCCAGGGTCATGCACTCCGGGCTCCCGCATATGAAAACCTCGTTCAGGGCCGCCGGGTGCACCGCGGCAAGCATGATCACTTCGGTCAGGTCGTCCACGTGCACCAGGTGGTAAAGCCCGCGCGTATGCCCGGGCAGGAAGAGGAAGCGGCGGGAGGCCATCCGGAAAAATTTGAGGAGGCGCGTGTCGCCCGGTCCGTAAATCGCCGCCGGGCGTATAACCGCATAAGGCAGGTTGTGCTCCGGGGCGAATTTCCTCAGCCACAATTCGGCCTCGGCCTTTGTTTCCTGGTAGATGTCGCCGGGATGCACGGGATAATTTTCATCGGCGGGCGGGTTGGCGATATGGCCGTGCACGCCGACGGTGGAGACGTGCACGAACCGCTTGAAATCAGCGTTTTTAAGGACGGTCTGCGCGAGGAGCCGCGTGCTCTCCACGTGGACTTTGCGGTATATTTCGTCCCCGTACTTGGCCTCGCGGTAGGCCGCGGCAACGTGGAAAACATACTGTGCGTTTTTCGCGGCCGCGGCCACGACCTTTTCATCGTAGACCTGGCCGCGGTGCCAGGTGATTGTAAGGTCGCCCAGCGCGCTCGTGTTGGAAGATGCGCGCGCGATGGCGCTCACCTCCGCGCCGGCGTTGACCAGCTTGCGGGTGAGCATGGAGCCGGTAAAGCCGGTCGCGCCGGTCACGAGCACCCTGGCGCCGGGGGTAATCGCGTAAGAAGCATGGCTGTCGTTTGTCATTTGAAGTGAGCTGAGAATAGCAGCCCGGCAGGCAATAAGCAAACCAATGAAGCCGGAATCCGCAACGGGTCAGGATCGTATCAGGAGCAGCTTGAGCAGGCCGCCGGCGATCATCGCGGTCAGGACCATGACGGCAAAGGCCTTGAGCATGTCGCGCGCTCGCAGCTCCCTGAAAAGGACGGCAAAGGTGGCCGCGCAGGGAAAGTAAAAAGTGAGGACCGCCACCGCCACGGTCAACTGCTCCGGGGAGAGGCCCAGCGGAACCAGCATGCCCACGGCCAGATCCTTGCGCAGGAATCCGGCCATGAGGGCCGGGACGGCCCCGCCCGGCAAGCCCAGCCACCACTGCATGAAAGGCGCCGCCGCCCCCGCAAGCCACCGGATCAGCCCGGTGGCCTCGAGGGCCACGATCACCAGCACCCCCAGGAACAGGAACGGCACCGCCTCCACCAGGAACCAGCGCACGCGCATCCAGGTCTTCTTGGCCACGGCCTGCGCCGAGGGCCAGCGGTAGGGCGGGATATCCAAAAATATTTCCGGGCATTCGCCCCTTATGGCCCGGTTGAAAATCAGGCCGAGGGTCACGTAAACCGCACCCAGGGTCGCGAACACGATAAGGATATATTGCATGCCGTATCCGCCGAGGACGCCGAAGATCATCGCGGTCTGCGCCATGCATGGCACGCAGATGGCAACCAGAGTGGCGGCGATGAAGCGCTGCTTCTTGGTCTCGAGCGTGCGCGCGGCCATGACGCCGGACACGTTGCACCCCAGCCCGAGCATCACGGTCAGGATGCCATGCCCGTGCATCCCGAGCCGGTGAAAGACCGTGTCGGCGATCGTGGCCAGCCGCGGCAGATAGCCCGAGTCCTCCAGCAGCGCCAGCACGAGGTAAAAGGATATTATGTAGGGCAGAACCATCCCGAATGGCACGAAGAGGCCGGTGGTAAGAATGCCCATGGACTGGACAAAATCAATTTCGCCATCAAACAGCCGGCCGATAATGGCCTCGCGCAAAAAGCCCTCCCCCAGCGCGTCGTTGAGCGCCATGAACGGCGGGCGCAGCAGGTCGAAAAGCGGCTCGGCCAGGTAAAGAATGATGCTCTCGCCGACGAGTCTCACGGACCCCAGGGCCGCTAAAATTATTACCAGCGCCGACATCCACCCCGTGCCGGGCTTGACCGTGGCATCCTCCAGCCAGTCCCTGAACGAATGGTGGCGGTGCGCCATGGTCTGCACCTGGCGGACGATGTGCCCGATCTCGACCCAGGCGGCGTCATCGCCCTCCGGCTTGCGCTTTTCCGAAACACGCGCCTCGTCGAACTTCTGCACCAGCTCCTTCAGGCCCTCGCCGGTAATGGCCACGGTGGGCACGACCGGCACGCCCAGTATTTTTTCAAGCTCGGCATGGTTGATCTTGATGCCCAGGTGCTGGGCCTCGTCCCACATATTGAGAGCCACGATGAGCGGCTGTCGCCGCTGGAGCAGCTCGAGCGTGAGCAGCAGGCACCTTTCCAGGTTGGTGGCGTCTATCACGTTCAGGATAACATCGGCCTTGTCGAGCAGGGAAAGGGCGACCTCCTCGGCCTTGTTGCTGGCCTCGAGCGAATAGGTGCCGGGGGCGTCTATGATGTTCGCGGTCCTGCCGTGGAGGTTGAGGCGGCCCTTGGAATAGTCTACGGTCGTGCCGGGGTAATTCGAGGTGATGACGTCCACGCCCGTCAGGCGGGAGAAGAGAACGCTTTTGCCCACGTTCGGGTCTCCCATGAGGACGATATTTTTCATTTTGCGCGCCGGACAATGATTTTGGACGCCATGCCCCGGCCGATGGTTACCTGGCGGCCATCCACGTCAACCACCAGCGGCCCGCAAAAATGATGCTTGGCGTCAAGGCAGATCTCCTTACCCTCCCTGATGCCAAGGCTCCGCAGCCTTTTCCCGAAGCCGAAGCCCCCAACCAAGGCGTGCACCACCGCCTTCTCGCCCTGTTTCAACGAAGCAAGCGACAATGGCTCTTCTGGTGACATGGGCGGCTATTATGCCGATAATAGCCGCCATGTCAAGCTGGCCGCAAAAAACCTTATTTATGCGGGCACTTTTTGAGGCACATGAACCAGTCCAGGCATTTCACGTCCGGGTCCGGCTTCTCCATGCGGCTTTTGGCCACGCCGCAGGAACCCGGGGGAGGGACGATGACGTCGTCGCCCGGCTGCCAGTTGGCGGGAGTGGCTATCTTGTGCTGCTCTGAATGCTGCATCGCCACCAGGAGGCGCTTGATCTCCTGCATGTTGCGCCCGTTCGAGAGCGGGTAGTAGAGAATCGCGCGAACCTTGGCTTCCGGGTCAATGATGAACACCGCCCGCACGGCCTGGGTGTTGCTGGCGCCGGGCTGAAGCATGCCGAAGGCCTTGGAAACTTCCATGGTCAGGTCGCTGATCACGGGAAAGTTGACCTCGACGTTCTTCATGCCCTTGTATTCAATTTTTTCCTTGATGGTCCGCAGCCAGGCGATATGACTGTAGGTGCTGTCGATCGAAAGCCCCAGCAGCTTGCAGTTGAGCTTTTCAAACTCGGGCTGCATGCTGGCAAAGGTCATGAACTCGGTCGTGCAGACCGGGGTGAAATCCGCCGGATGCGAGAAGAATATGACCCATTTCCCCTTGAAGTCTTCCGGGAAATTAATGGGGCCCTGGGTGGTTTCCGCCTTGAAGGCGGGCGCCTTTTCACCGATCAGCGGCAGTTTTGCCGGTGTTTCTCCGTTCATTGTTATCTCCTTTCAATTATTTAATGCGATCGCTTCCCTCCGTTCATCCTGATCTATTTGGCGCCACCTCCTTTTCGTTTATTTATTATTTAGTAATTATTATTATAATAGAAAAAATAAAATAAGCTTCAGGCGCGGTTTCTGTTTTTGCTCCGGCATGAGTTGCAAAGCCCGCGCAGCTCGATGTGCATGGACTCGATCCGGCCCAAATCGGTTTTTTCCGGCGGGGGCGGCACCCTGTCAAGGGTCGCGCTGCTGAAATCCATGACCCGGCCGCAGGCGTTGCAGACGAAGTGGTGGTGCCTTCCCGTCTCGGCGTCGTAGCGCATGCGGTCGGCCACGAACGCGACGCGGCAGATGACGCCCTTCTTTTCAAGCAGGCGCAGGGTGCGGTAGACAGTGTCGAGCGAAATACTGGGGATCTTCCTGCGCACGCGCAGGTAGAGGATTTCCACGTCCGGATGCTCGTCCGTTGAGGCCAGCTCACGGAACGTTACCGAGCGCTGGTGGGTCGCCTTCAGTCCATGGCGGCGGCACAGGTCCCGGAAAGCCTCCTCGCGCAACTCAAGCTGCTTTAAATTTATCATCTTCAGGCCTCGATCAATAATTATTCTTATTTAAGAAATATACACGCTCCCAGGCCGAACGCAACATATATTTTCATTTTTTTAGCGGGGCCGGCCTCCTTTGGGATTGCAGCGGCCGGCGGCAGAGGCTATAGTGAAACGAAATAAACATGGCTTTTGTCCCCGACAATTTCTGGATGGCTTTCGCCCTGACCATCTTTGCCGGCCTTTCGACCGGCATCGGGAGCGTCATCGCCTTCACCGCCCGGCGCACGAACTACCGCTTCCTTTCCGTGGCGACCGGCTTTTCGGCCGGCGTGATGCTTTACGTCTCGTTCGTGGAAATATTCGCAAAGGGCGCGGAGGCGCTCGCTGCCCGCTACGGCGCCGCGGGGCACTGGCTCAACGCAACCTCCTTTTTCGGCGGCATGCTCCTGATCGGGCTGGTGGACAACCTCATCCCGGCCGCCGAAAACCCGCACGAAACGCACTCGGAAGCGGAAACGGCGCCTTTGCACGACAAGTCGGGAAAGGCCCTGCTGGCGGACGAACCCGGGAAGACTTACGGTGCCCACCATCACAAGCTCATGCGCATGGGGCTCTTCACGGCCATGGCCATAGCTATCCACAACTTTCCCGAAGGCCTGGCAACGTTCCTGGCCGCACTGCAGGATCCCACCCTCGGCCTGGCCATCGCCGTGGCGGTGGCTCTGCACAACATCCCCGAGGGGATCAGCGTTTCCGTGCCGATTTTTTACGCCTCAGGCAACCGCAGGAAAGCGTTTGTTTATTCCCTGCTCAGCGGCCTGGCCGAGCCGGTCGGCGCGCTAGTCGCTTATCTTGCGCTCTGCCTCTTCACGGGCAGCCAGGGAGGCGTAATCCCGCCCCAGGTAATGGGCGTTCTTTTCGGCGGCGTGGCGGGCATCATGGTTTACATCAGCCTGGACGAACTCCTGCCGACCAGCCGGGCTTACGGCAAGGGCCACGAGAGCCTGCTGGGGCTTGTGGCCGGCATGATCGTCATGGCGCTGAGCCTGCTGATCATGAAGTAAATATATGCTCGTAAAAATAAGGAAAAATCATATGCGACCATACATCCTGTTTCCGATGATGGCAATCGCGGTGTTGGGCCTGGCGGCAAATACAGGGCATGGCGCAAATACGGGCGGAGATATCTGCACGATCTTTACGAACGGGATCATATACGTGGACGCCGATTCCACCGTGACAAATATTGCGGCATGCGTCGGGGTGGTTGTCGCCCACAATGTAAATCCGTCCGACTACGCCGGCGCCAGGTTTGTTGACCTTGCCGGCGGCATAGCATACCCGGGTTTTAATGACAGCCATAATCACCTCATGGAAATCGGAAGCCTGCCGGCCATCATGGTCAACCTGGCAAACTGCGGGAATGCCGCCGAGATTGCCGCGAGGGTAGCCGATTATGCCAGGTTTATTCCCGGCAGCGATCCGGTCATCGGCAGCGGTTTTTCTTTGCCTGCTCTTTCCAACACCTGGTCCCTCTCCGACCTTGCCCTGCTTGATGGCGCGTCTGGGCGGCACGAGGTTATGCTGCTCGACAACCTTGGGCATAACTGCATCGTCAATTCCATGGTGATAAGCAATTGCGCCATAACCGCCACCTCAACCGTCGCCCTGTCGGGCATCATTGACCAGGAAAACGGGAGAGTAACAGGCCTGCTGAGGGAATCCGCCCAGCTCCTGGCCGTGCCGTATATAATGGATAAGGTTTCCGATGAGGACGTCATCGCCGGCTCGTTGAACTGGTTGAATTATTGGTCGTCGTTCGGCTACACCTCGATTGACGATATGCTGGGCGGAGCGGGAGGCAGGATTTTCCGTCCCCACCTGTTCAGGGATCTGGAAAGACAAGGATTGCTTCCGCTGCGCGTTAATTACGCCTATACCATATACAGCCTTCCCGACGTGGATGCGGCCACCAACTACGCGGGGCTCGATACGGACATGGTCAGGTTCCTGGGCGTCAAGATTTTCGTGGACGGCGCTTTCGGGGCAGGCCAGGCGTGGACAACATGGCCTCATCTTCAAGGCAGCAGCAACGGCGTATTTTCCGTATATACGAACGACGATTATGGCGCCGCCTTCAACTTGAACAGGATTGTAGAACGGGTGGATGATTTGCGCCTGAACATGCATTACCATGTCCAGGGAGACGCTGCGATTGATGCCGTCCTGAACGCAATGGATGCCGTAATCGCCCGAAAGGGCTCCCTGGGCAGCGTCCATACAATCATCCATGTGGCGTTTCCAAGGCCCGACCAGATTAGCCGGATGAGGGGGTTCGGATCCAACCTTGTCGCCACGGTCCAGCCGGCCTTCTGGAGCGCCGAGGAAAATGCCGTGTTTTATTACGGGGACAGGTTTACCAACTCATATCCGATCATGGATCTTGTAGACGGAGGCATCACGGTCGGAATGAGCACCGATTTTTATGTTTCGCCCCTGGCGATGTCCCCGCCGCAAGTGGTCATGTCCATTGGCATGAGTCCCGCCCAGTACCATCCCCCCACGCGTACGCCCATAACCATGAACGCCCTGATCAGGGGGTTTACATCCGGAAGCGCGGCCACCACGGCCACGAACGATACCGGGACGCTTGCCGCCGGGAAAAAGGCGGATATGGTGGTCTATAACCGCGACCTTTATTCGGTCACGCCGCAGGAATTGACAAACGGAACGGTCCGCGTTCTTTCCACCTGGGTCGGCGGCAGCATCAAATACAATCCATCTTCGCCGAAGAGCGCGTGCGGCGACGTGGATGGCGATGGGCTTTCTGACCTGATCAGCGTGACGGGTTCGCGCTGGTATGCATGGCTCTCTTCATCAGTATATGACCATTGCGCGGGTGGCCTTGATTTCGGACTTGCCGGAACCCCGCTTGCCGGAGATTTTGACAACGACGGATTGGCTGACCTGATCTGCGTTTCAGGTTCAAAGTGGTATATCCGGTTTTCAAGCGCTCAATATTCCACGCTTTACGGCCCGTACGAAATGGGAATTGCCGGCAGCACGCCGGTTGCGGGCGATATTGACGGCGACAGGCTCCCGGATATTATCAGCGTCCTGGGTTCATCCTGGTATTTTCGGCCGTCAACCGCAAGCTATGCAATTCTTCTCGGGCCGTATGACAGAATGGCTGCCGGGGTGCCGGTCACCGGGGATATTGACGGCGACAAGCTGGATGATCTTTTTATCGTCGCAGGGATGGACTGGTATGTCTGGCTTTCTTCCCTGAATTACTCCACCTTGTCAGGCCCCTATGAGCCGGGAGTCAGGGGCAGCACTCCATTGACGGGAGACATTGACGGCGATGGGCTGGCTGATTTAATCAGCGTCCTGGGTTCGGATTGGTACGTCCGGTTTTCCTCATCGGCATACAGCAAGCTGTTCGGTCCCTTCACGAAGAACACGCCGTGACCGGCAGGAATCGCCCGCATCGGCGCTTATTAGAACCTATCTCAAAATTGGCATGGAGCATGGTGCGAGCGTCGCGCTGGCAGAACAAGGCGCACAATATCCTGCTTGTCTTCTTCACTGAACCAAATCACAGGTGCGGCCACAGTCACTGTCCAAGGGCGATCCGTGTATAACCGACGCGGCTGCATTACCGGGCATTATCCATTCCGTAAAAAATCCGGCGACTGCCCCCGGAATTCCGCTTATACAAGTTTTTCAGTGGTCGCAGACGTTTTCGCCGGTCTTGAGCGTTCCGGCCAGCCAGGCGGCGGCGGTTGTTTCGGGGTCAGCGCCGGAAGCCCCCACCACGACCTTGATGCCGCTTTCGGCAAACAGCCCCTGTGCGCGCTGGCCCATGCCGCCGGCGATGATGACGTTCGCGCCCTGCTCCTTTAGCCACTTCGGCAGGACGCCGGGCTCGTGGGGCGGCGGGGTGAGCATCTGCCGCCCGAGAATCTTTTTGGTTTTGCCGTCCGCCTCGATCAGCGCGAACTGCTCGCAGTGCCCGAAATGCATGCAGAGCCTTCCTTCCGCCACCGGTATTGCGATTTTCATGTTGCCATCCTCCCCTTTGCTTTCTTGTTTTTCCGGCGCGGGCCCCTGCGCCGCTTCGGCGCACGCCAGGACCTGCGCGGTGATTTTCTCAAATGCCTGCGCCGTTTTGGTCCGGCCGTAATGGTAAATAAAAGGTTGGCCGTCGTCGCAGGCCTTACCGACGGCCGGGTCAACCGGGATGCGCCCCAGGAATGGAACGCGCATTTCCTCCGCCATGCGCTCGCCGCCGCCGGTCGTGAAAATTGCGGTCAATTCGCCGCATTTCGGGCAGACAAACCCGCTCATGTTTTCAACCACGCCCAGCACGGGCAGCTCCAGCTGCCGGCAGAAATTGATGGACTTGCGCACGTCGTTCGTGGCCACCGGCTGGGGCGTGGTGACAATCACGGCGCCGTCGGCGTTGGGAATGAGCTGGCATACCGAGAGCGGCTCGTCGCCCGTGCCGGGCGGCGAATCAATGACCAGGTAATCCAGGTCGCCCCACTCGACGTCCCGCAGAAACTGCCGGATGACGCTCATTTTCATCGGGCCGCGCCAGATGACGGCCTCGTCGCGCTCCTGGAGCAAAAGGCCAATGGACATGACTTTCAGGCCCGCCTTTTCGGCCGGCAGGATGGCGCCTTCGCGCGCGGAGACGCGCGCGCCCTCCAGGCCGAGCATTTTGGGAATGCTGGGGCCGTGGATATCCACGTCCAGCAGCCCGACGCGCTTGCCCGCCAGCATGAGCGCAACGGCCAGGTTGGCCGCCACCGTGCTCTTGCCCACCCCGCCCTTGCCGGAAAGGACAATGATTTTATGCCGGATCAGCCGCATGCGCTCATCCACGGCCAGCTGTTCGGTCTGGAGGTCCGGCTTATGCCCCGGAGCAGCCTGGCCGCCCTTGCAACTTGAAGAATCAGATTTATCGCACTTGTTGAATTTCGACTCCATGTGATTTTTCCCGTCCCATTTTTCGCATTTACCGGCCCGGACCTTCCGAAAGCCGTTCTCTTTCCGCGCTAAGTATTGCCCTGATGCCTTTTTACATTCCTTTATTTTTTGCCGCTTTCCGCTCGGCTGTGCTCCAGCGCCTGCTTGAGATCGGCGATGATGTCGGGCAGCGGCTCGATTCCGACGGAAAGCCGCACGGTATTCTGGCGCACCCCGAAAATTGTGCGGCGCTCCGGCGGCAGGTAAAGCATGGTCGTCAGGTATGGAATGCAGGCCAGGCTCTCGGTGGCGCCAAGGCTGACCGCGTGGACAACGAGGCGTAAAGCGGATATGAAGCGCTTGGCGTCTTCCTGCGTCTTGCCCACATCAAAGGCGATAATGCCCCCGAACCCCTTGTGCATCTGGCGCAGGGAGATGGCATGGCCCGGGTCGCGGGCCAGCCCCGGGTAGCGCAGTCCGCTGATTTCCGGCTGCGCCTTGAGCCACTCTGCCACGCCCTGGGCGTTAACCGCCATCTTTTCCGCGCGCAGCGCGAAGGTTTTCAAGCCGCGCTCGAGCAGGGAGGCCGAATAAGCGTCGAGGGTGGCGCCGATCGCCTGCCGCGTAAACCAGAGCTTGTCGTAATCCTCCTTTGATCCCGCTATGGCGCCGGCCATGAGGTCGTTGTGGCCGCCGAGGGCCTTGGTGGCGCTGTGAACCACGAGGTGGGCGCCCAGGGAGAGCGGAAGCTGGTGATACGGGGTGGCAAAGGTATTATCCACGATGAGACGCGCGCCAACCCGGTCGACCGCGCGGCGCGCGGCGGCGATATCCACAGTCTTGCAAAGGGGGTTGCTGGGGGTTTCCAGGAAAACCATGGCGGTATTGGGCTTGATATGCGCGGCCAGGTCCGGGCTTGTATCGGCATCGAGCCAGGTCACCTGCACGCCCAGCCTTTCGAGTATGAGCGACACCTTGTAATGCGCCCCGTAGATATCGTGGAAGAGCACGAGATTGTCGCCTGCCTTCAGATAAGTGAAGTAAACGAGGGTGCAGGCCGCCATGCCGGAGGTGCAGACAATGCAGTCCTCGGCGCCTTCGAGCGCGGCAACCTTCTTTTCCACCGCCCGCACGGTGGGGTTGTCGTCCCGGTGGTAGGTGTAGCCGTCAATCTCCCCGTCGGTTATCCGGCGCAGCACCTCGAAATCGCGATACTCGTAATTCACGGCGTTGACGATGGGGGTCACCATCGGCCGGTTCCCGTATGGGGTCAATGGATCAGTCATGTCGCTTCCTTTCAATGCCAACAATTACAACCGTGATTTGCGTCCTGCGACTCCGGACTTCCGCGCAATTGCATACGGGCGGATAG
>Ga0172380_10003797_pt1 | contig 20231 bp, 23 predicted proteins | sample Leawe162metaG_FD_119747 | JGI IMG/M metagenome (GOLD analysis project Ga0172380, IMG submission 119747) | Leachate microbial communities from a municipal landfill in Southern Ontario, Canada - Leachate well 162 metaG | ecosystem: Engineered > Solid waste > Landfill > Unclassified | place... | reverse complement strand
TCACCCAGGCCCGCGATCCGCTGCAAGCCCTGCAGGATATTCTGAGAGAAACAGGAGGTGCGGCATGAAGTTGCCATCGTTCGATAAGGCGCGGGTTCTGGTTGTCGGTGATGTGATGCTGGACCGTTACTGGTTCGGCGATGTGACCCGCATCTCGCCGGAAGCGCCGGTGCCGGTGCTCAAGGTAAACCGTGTGGAAGAGCGCCCCGGCGGTGCGGCCAACGTGGCGCGCAACATTGCCTCGCTCGGCGCACATTGCACTTTGCTTTCGGTGGTGGGCGCGGACGAAGCGGGCGACTGTTTGCAGCGCCTGCTGACCGATCAGGGCAGAGTTGAGGCCATGTTATATCGCGACGACAGCATCTCCACCATCGTCAAGCTGCGCGCCATCGCGCGCCAGCAACAATTGCTGCGTATTGATTTCGAGACACAGCCCAGCCACGAGGTGTTGCAGGCCAAGCTGGCGGACTTTCGCCAGCGCCTGCCGCAGTGCGATGTTGTGCTGTTGTCTGATTACGGCAAGGGCGGTTTGACCCATATCGCCGAGATGGTCCGCCTCGCGCGTGCGGCGGGGAAGCCGGTACTGGTCGATCCCAAGGGCGACGACTATGCGCGTTATCATGGCGCGACCCTGCTCACGCCCAACCGCAGCGAGTTCCGCGATGTGGCGGGGAGCTGGAAGAACGAAGCGGAGTTGACTGCCAAGGCGCAAAAATTGCGTACCGAACTGGCACTCGATGCTTTGCTGGTCACGCGCAGCGAAGAAGGCATGTCGCTGTTCCGTGCGCAGGAAGTGCTGCATGAACCGACGCAGGCGCGCGAAGTGTTCGACGTCAGCGGCGCGGGCGATACCGTGATCGCCACCCTGGCGGTGATGCTGGCGAGTGGTGCGAACATGGCTGATGCGGTGAAGATCGCCAACCGCGCGGCCGGTGTGGTGGTGGCGAAACTGGGTACGGCCATGGTATCGCGTGAAGAGATTCTTGAAGATATAGGAGAATGATATGTACTACGTTGTGACAGGCGCTGCCGGTTTTATTGGCTCCAATCTGGTCAAAGCGCTCAACGAGCGCGGCGAGACCAACATCATCGCGGTCGATAACCTGAGCAAGGCCGACAAGTTCAAAAACCTTGTCGATTGTGAAATTGCCGACTATCTGGATAAGGAAGACTTCATCGATGGCCTGATCAACGGCGATTTTGACGGTGACATCGCAGCCGTGCTGCATGAAGGTGCTTGTTCCGACACCATGGAAACCGATGGCCGCTACATGATGGAGAATAACTACCGCTACACGCTGGCACTGCTCGATCACTGTCAGGATGAGGAAGTGCCTTTCCTCTATGCGTCCTCGGCCTCGGTCTATGGCGGTGGCGGCGTGTTCAAGGAAAGCCGCGAATACGAGTCGCCGCTAAATGTGTATGCCTATTCCAAATTCCTGTTCGATCAGGTGGTGCGCCAACGCTGGAACCAGCGCACATCGCAGATCGTCGGTTTCCGGTACTTCAACGTGTATGGCCCGCGCGAACAGCACAAGGGACGCATGGCATCGGTGGCTTATCACTTTTTCAACCAGTATCGCGCCGACGGCTGCGTGAAATTGTTTGAAGGTTGCGACGGCTATGCCAACGGTGGACAGCGCCGTGATTTCGTTTCGGTGGAGGACGTGGTCAAGGTCAACATGTACTTCCTCGATCATCCGGAGCAGTCCGGCATCTTCAATCTTGGCACCGGCAATGCGCAAAGTTTCAACGATGTGGCGGTTGCCGCGATCAACACCCTGCGTGCTGCCAAAAACGAAAGTGTGTTGACGCTGGAGCAGATGCTGCAACAGGGAATCATCAGCTACATCACGTTCCCGGATGCCTTGCGCGGAAAATATCAAAGCTACACACAGGCCGACATCTCGGCCCTGCGCACGGCGGGTTACACCGAACCGTTCTTGACCGTGGAGCAAGGCACCGCGCGCTACATACAGCAACTGCTGTCGCAGGCCGCCTGAAGCACTTTTCCTGGGGATTGAATATGTACAGAACGCTGGATGATTTCGTCGGCAACACACCGCTGGTCAGACTCAAGCGTATTCCGGATGGCACCTCCAACATCATCCTGGCCAAGCTGGAGGGCAATAATCCCGCGGGCTCGGTCAAGGACAGGCCGGCGCTTTCCATGATCCGGCGTGCCGAGGCGCGCGGTGAGATCAAACCTGGCGACACCCTGATCGAGGCGACCAGCGGCAACACCGGCATCGCACTGGCTATGGTGGCAGCGATGCGCGGCTACCAGATTATTCTGGTGATGCCGGACAACCAATCGGTGGAGCGGCGGCAGTCCATGCGCGCGTTTGGTGCGGAATTGGTGCTGACACCAAAAGCGGGCAGCATGGAGTTGGCGCGCGACACGGCGGAGAAACTGCGCGATGAAGGGCGCGGCATCATCCTTGACCAGTTTGCCAACCCGGATAACCCGCTCGCGCACTACGAGAGCACCGCACCGGAAATTTGGCGCGATACACAGGGCAAGCTCACGCATTTCGTCAGCAGCATGGGCACCACCGGCACCATCATGGGTTGCTCGCGCTACTTCAAGGAAAAGAATCCCGATATCCAGATTATCGGCGCGCAGCCGGAAGAAGGGGCGCAGATCCCCGGTATCCGCAAGTGGCCTGAGGCATATTTGCCCAAAATATACAGCTCGCAGAATGTGGATCGCATCGAGTATGTCGGGCAGCAAGCGGCGGAAGAGATGACGCGCCGCTTGGCACGTGAGGAGGGGATATTCTGCGGCATTTCTTCCGGTGGTGCGTTAAGCATCGCCCTGCGCATCTCGCAACAAGTCGAGAATGCTACCATCGTGTTCATCGTCTGCGACCGTGGCGACCGCTATCTCTCGACCGGGATATTTCCAGCTTAAGTCCGGCCATTCGGTTTATATCATCACCCGCCGAACTTCTGTAACCGGCAAGAGCCATCATGTCCGCAACCCATTTAACCATTGCTCAAACTCATTGAGCGTCATAATGGGCGGCGCTTTGAAACGCTCCTTGATGACAAGCAAATCGTCATCACCCGTCACCAATACTTCGGCTTTACCGGCCACGGCAAGCGTTAAAAACATTTGATCAGCTTTATCTCTGATGACGGGCAAGTCAGGCGGTAAATTAAACGTTGTTACCGTTTCGGCGTAAGGCAAAAAGTCAGCCAACAACAAAGCCTGTTCTTCATGGGTGAGCCTGAATTTTGGGTAGGCCAGCACTCTTAACAACTCATTGGCTGTATCTTTACTGACCATAAGGATGACCTCGCCGGATTGCCAGCTATTACGTAGCCAAGCCATCTTCTGCTTAGAAAATACCAGCGCGGAAATAATGCAGTTGGTATCAATTACAACGCGGCAGCTCATGCTTGATTGCTTCTTGCCCATTGAATGGCATCGCTCACATCCTGTTCATTGATGCCGAGCGCTTCCAACTTAGCACGCACGGCATCGGCCTGTTGAATGCGCACGGGGGTAAGCACAATCCGGCCATTTTCAACCTCAACATCGTAATACTCAGCCTTGCCAAGCGATGTCACCAGCGCTTTGGGTAGGGTCAGCTGATTTTTGCTGGTTAATTTGGCAAGCATAATATTAATCTCCGAAAGTAATGAAGTAAGGCTGATATTACCGGAGTGGCGATTGAAAGCAACTTTAATTGTCGAGTGCGGCATACCGTTTCGATAACGCCGGGTTCTGCGCAAAATAACGCTTGATACCATCAAGGATGGCGCGCGCCATTTTGTCCTGATACGCCTCATCGCGCAGGCGTTTTTCCTCCTGCGGATTGCTGATGAAGGCGGTCTCTATCAGGATGGAAGGAATATCGGGCGATTTCAGCACGGCAAATCCGGCCTGTTCGACATGGCCGCGGTGCAGTGTATTCACATCCTGCAACTCGTCCAGCACATGCTTGGCCAGCTTCATGCTGTCATTGATGGTGGCTGTTTGCGTCAGATCGAGCAGGGTGCGCGCGAGGTAAGGATCTTTCACCGCCAGATTCACTCCGCCAATTAAATCCGCCTCGTTTTCTTTCTTTGCCAGCCAGCGCGCACTGGCACTGGTGGCGCCGCCTTCGGACAGGGCAAACACCGATGAACCGCGTGCATGCGGTTTGACGAAAGCATCGGCATGAATGGAAACGAACAAATCGGCGTGTGCCTTGCGTGCCTTTTCCACCCGCCCCACCAGCGGGATGAAATAGTCACCGTCGCGGATGAGGATGGCACGCATGCCCGGGGTGGCATCGATCTGGGTCTTCAGGCGGCGCGCGATCGCCAGCGTTATTTCCTTTTCCCGTGTGCCACGCCGTCCGCTCGCGCCCGGATCCTCGCCGCCGTGTCCGGCATCGACTGCTACCAGAAACAGGCGATTGCGCAATTCGGGCGGCGGGGCGGGTGCGGGTGGCTGGGCTGGCTCGGGTGTGGCAACGACAGCACCTGAAACAGGCGCACTTGTGCCGATCTTTTGTTCCATCTGCTCGGCCAAGGCCATTAGAGGATCAACCGGTATGGCGGGATACACGTCCAGTACCAGACGATGGCCGTATTCCCCGACCGGCTTGAGACTGAACAGTTGCGGTTTGATTTCTGCCTTGAGATCAAACACCAGACGCACGGTGCCTGGCCTGAACTGACCGATGCGCAGGTTACTGATGTAGGGATCACCACCGCTGACTTTGTTGCCCAGCTCGCTCAGGGTGGCATCGAGCGCGACGTTCTCCAGATCGACCACCAGCCGCTGCGGGTTGTCCAGCGAGAACATATTGTATGAGATGGCCTTCTTGGACTCCAGCGTGAGGCGGGTGTAATCCTGCGCCGGCCACAGTCGCGCGGCGCTGACCGTCACCTCGGCCTGCGCGGGCAGCAGCCACAGCAGTAGCAGCCAGAGGCTGTATTTCATAAGTCGTTCAAGCATTCCTGTCCTGTTGTGCTATTGGCATCAATAATGAGCGCGCGCCCCTCCTGCAGAATTTCCAACGTGAGCGTGATGTCTGCGGCAGGCAACAAACCGGCAGCCTGTTGCGGCCATTCGACCAGACAGATATTGCGCCCGTCAAATTCGTCGCGAAAACCCGATGCTTCCCATTCGTCCGCATCGCGGAAACGATACAGATCGAAATGACACAAATGCAAACCGTCCATTTCGTAATGTTCAAGCAAAGTGTAGGTCGGGCTTTTGACCCGTCCGCTGTAGCCCAGCGCCAGCAACAGCCCGCGCACCAGCGTGGTTTTGCCTGCACCCAGATCGCCGAGCAGATAGATCATCAGCCCCGGTTTCAGTACAGACGCCAGACGGGCGGCAAAGTTCGCCGTGGCGTTCTCATTAGGCAAGTTAATTCGGCTATGATTCGACGTATGCAATACAACGCACCTCAAATGGATTTCGACGATCTTGCCGCACGCATCAAGGCGTGGGGCAAGACCCTTGGTTTTCAGGCCGTCGGTATCGGCGACACCGAGCTTGGTGCGGCCGAGACGCAGCTGCTGCAATGGCTGGCCGCCGGTCATCACGGTGCGATGGATTATATGGCAAAACACGGCACCAAACGCGCGCGGCCGGCAGAACTGGTGCCGGGAACCTTGCGCGTGATCTCGCTGCGCATGAATTATTTTCCGCAACATCCACGGGATACGCAGGCCGTGCTGGCCGATGGTGAGCGCGCCTTCATTTCACGTTATGCGCTGGGGCGCGACTATCACAAAGTGCTGCGCAACCGCATGCAGAAACTGGTTGAGCAAATCGGCGCTGCCGTACCGCATGCCGTGTGCCGTGTGTTCAGCGACTCCGCGCCGGTGCTCGAAGTCGAGCTGGCGCAAAAGGCGAATCTCGGCTGGCGCGGCAAGCACACCCTGTTGCTGTCGCGCGAACAGGGCTCGTATTTTTTCCTGGGCGAGATATTCATCAACTTGCCGCTGCCGGTTGATGCGCCAGCAGAGAATCACTGCGGCACTTGCCGGGCCTGCATCGACATTTGCCCGACACAGGCCATCGTCGCGCCTTACCGGGTGGATGCGCGGCGCTGCATTTCCTACCTCACCATCGAACTCAAGGGCAGTATCCCGACCGAGCTGCGTCCGCTCATCGGCAACCGCATCTACGGCTGCGATGACTGCCAGATGGTGTGTCCGTGGAACCGCTTCGCGCAAACTACGGTCGAGCCGGATTTCGCCGTGCGCAACGGCCTGGACGATGTCGCGCTGGTCGATTTGTTCGGCTGGAGCGAGGCTGATTTCTTGTCGCGTCTGGCGGGAAGCCCCCTCTACCGCATCGGCTACGAACAATGGCTGCGTAATATCGCAGTCGGTCTCGGCAACGCGCCCACTACGCCAGATGTGATGCGCGCACTGCACGCCCACGCCAACCATCCGTCAGAACTGGTGCGCGAACATGTGGCGTGGGCACTGCAACGTCACGCCTGACGGCGCGTGGTTTGTGGGTCGGGACTTACCCCGACAACCAACCCCGTAAGACCAAGCCTGTCGGGTTAAAATCCGACCCACTGGGTGATCATTCGCAAGATTGACATTTTCAAACATGGTGATACGATGCGGCCCGTAGTCAGGTTTTGCTTTGTTGGTGATTTTGGATCATTTTATTAAGGGGTAATCATGAAAAAATTCGTATTGTTGATCTCGTTCCTGTGCGCATCTGCCGTTGGCTTCAATGCCTCTGCTGCCGCACCAACTGGTGCTGCTGCCGGTGCAATGGTTTCTGAAACTGTAATTCTGACCGCGACTGCAGTTGCAGTAGTGGCCGCCGGATCATCGGTGGGCGTCTTCGATTCCGGTACTCCCGGGACGAGGTAATCGCTTCAAGTATCAAAAAAATCCTTGGCTTCGTGCCAAGGATTTTTTTTGCCAATAAATCAAGTTGTACAAATTCCCCGCCTGCCAGCTTGCCTATGAATATCTTGAAAAGCGCATTGTACGCGCTGTTATTCCTGTTCCCCCTGGCGGGTTGCTCGTCATTGGCATCGAATCCGACATTCAAGATGGCGCGCCACCTGTTCCCGCAAGAAAGTAATGTGGATCAAGTGCAGCTTGATGGGAGGTATCAATACATAAGGGTCGTGGTCGATGGTGGCGTTGCTTTTCTGGCCTCGGATTCTCCGGATGTGGAAGCAACCGATCAGGATGCGGTCTGGTTTAGTGCCGGGAGGGAGGTTTTGCGCTTCCGTAATGGCCGGTTGGTTGCTGCTGTCGGTTTGCCCACGGAATGGCGGAATGTCATTCTGCCTGAATTGCCCGTGTGGTCTGAATTGGTTGGTAGTGAAAAATCCTTCAAATGGGTGCGTATTCGGGATGTCATGCCGGGCTATTTGTATGGTATCCATGACCACCTTGTCTTGAACAGAATCACCCCTCAAACTCGAAGCAACTTGACAGGAGTCGATCCAGGTACGCTGGTATGGTTTGAGGAGAGTTTCGAAGATCGGCCAGTAGCAGGAACCCTCCGACCGCCGGAGGGTTTGCCGCCAGCTCGTTACGCGGTCAAGGTTAACGAAGTAACCGCCTCAGTAATCTATGCGGAGCAATGCATCTCTGCAAAATTCTGCTTCACTTGGCAGCGCTGGCCGGTAAGGGTTGATAAGCGGTGAGCACGCCACTCCGCAATCCGGGCAGGATGCTCTCTTCTGTGCGTGCCAGTTTGTCTGCACTGCCAACTCTACTTCTTTTTGTATTGATTCTGACTGCGACGCCCTCGGGTGCCGAGGAAGGACAAAACCGCCTGAGCGATTGGCTGTTGAGCCGTGCCCAATCCAGTGAAGATTACCCGCCGGGATTACTTTGGAGAGTGCCCGCCGAGGAGGTTGTTCAGGCACAAGATCGGTCTGACCTTCTTCAATCAATCCTGCACAGCGGGGGAGACCCGGCGGCGATTCGCCTCCTTGCCGATTGGATATCAAGCATGCCGATTACAGGCAGGGTTCCTGTGTCCATTGTCGATGCGGACTGGTTGCGCGCCAACCCTCTGCACGACCCGGTGATTCAAACTGGGCATCAGGTGATCTTGCCCAAGCGGCCGCATACCGTACAAATCATCACTTCTGATGGGCGGCGTTGTCAGTTGCCACACGTGGCAGGTGGAATGGCGATTGATTATCTTCATGGCTGCACCGGCGGGCTGGACAGGAAGGCGGATTGGGCATGGGTCATTCAGGCTGATGGCAAAGTGGCCCGTTTTGGAATTTCGAGCTGGAATGGTCAAAAACAGGATTTTCCGGCACCCGGTGCCTGGATTTGGGTGCCCTATCGCGATGATCAGTGGGCTAACGATATATCCTGGAAGATGGCAAACTTCCTTGCAACGCAGGGGGTCTCGGCCGATCCTGGCGTAAGCACTCAGGAAAATGTGTCAGGACGATTTGCCCTTGAGACCGATAATATTCCGTCTCTCACTTTGACGGCCAATGACTGGGGTGGGGTTGGTTTGTTGCAGTCACCTACTGCGCGGATGCGCACTGTCGGCTATGGTTCGATGACGTTGAGCAGAGTCTATCCCTATTCGCACATAAATTTCTTCCTGCAACCGATGGACTGGATGGAGCTTGGCTTCCGCTATACCAGTGTCAGTAACAGACTGTATGGCCCGAGAATCGCGGGCGATCAGGCATACAAGGACAAGAGCACAGATGTGAAATTTGGTTTACTGGATGAGTCGGCGTATTTGCCGCAAATCGCGCTGGGAATGCGCGATATTACCGGAACCGGTCTATTTTCCGGCGAGTACCTCGTGGCAAACAAACGAACGGGTTCGTTCGATTGGAGTATCGGCGTGGGTTGGGGATATTCTGGTGGGCGCGGCAACCTGAATAATCCATTGGTTTTGATTGGCGATACCTTCAAGAATCGTCAATCCGATGTTGGAGAGGGTGGAAATTTCTCTGTAAGCAGTTATTTCCGTGGCCCTGTTTCTTTATTTGGTGGGGTTCAATTCCAAAGCCCCTGGGAGCCTTTGATTCTGAAGCTTGAATACGATGGCAATGATTACCAGCATGAGCCTCAAGGTAACAATCTGCCGCAAGATACTCCGTTTAACTTCGGTGCTGTCTATCGCCTGGGAGAATCGGTCGAGATGGCACTTGGTTTTGAAAGAGGCAACACGTTTACTTTGGGTATTACATTGCAAACGGATTTGAAAAAAATGTCCACCCCAAAGCTCGATGATCCAGCTCCGCTTCCCGTCGCAAGCGATCGTCCGCAAAAATCGGCCATTGGTGCCGCTACGGTGCTGGACCTGGAAAATCAATCCGGCTGGACGGTTGACTCAATCGAACAAAATTCCAATACCTTGAACGTCAATATTAGCAATGCAGAGGGAACCTATTGGCATGAACACACCGATCGGGCAAATGCGGTGTTGCATCGGGACGCATCGAGCCGGATTGATTTTTTTACCTTTGTACAACGTCAACGCGGTACTGCAATGGTGGTGCACAAAGTGGACCGGGCGGCATGGGTGCGTGAACAAACGGAACCGGTGCCGCCAAATGAGCAGCGGGACAGCATCATCGTACAAGAAATCGAGCCGACACAACCTGCTGGTGGCACCGAACAATCGATATATCGCGGGAAAACTCCTCTATTGGAAACTGCTCCGGGTATTGGGTTGCGCTACAACTTGGGCGGGCCGGATGCTTTCATTCTTTACCAGATATTTGCCGAGGGCCGTGCCAGATTAAACCTGCGTGAAGACACTTGGCTGCAGGGCAGTCTGCAACTGGGTCTGCTCGACAACTACGATAATTTCGATTACACAGCACCCAGTAATCTACCGCGCGTGCGTACCCATATCCGCGAATACCTGACCAGTTCTGCTGTCACCATGCCTAATCTCCAATTTGCGCATATGGGCAAGTTATCAGGTGATCAATATTACAGCGTGTATGGCGGATATCTGGAGTCAATGTTCGCAGGTGTCGGAGCAGAGTGGATGTATCGACCCATGGGTAGTCCGATCGCTATTGGTGTTGATCTGAATCGGGTTCGGCAACGCGATTTCAACCAGGATTTTGCCTTGCGCGATTACCAGACAGAGACAGGTCATGCCACTCTTTATTGGGATACCGGATGGCGCGATGTGCTGGCAAATTTAAGTGCAGGGCGGTATTTGGCGGGTGATGCAGGGGTGACTGTCGAGCTTTCTCGCGTATTTCAAAACGGGGTGCGCTTTGGCGGGTATTTCACCAAGACAAATATCTCGGCGGCACAGTTTGGTGAGGGAAGCTTTGACAAAGGGCTGTATGTCAGAATTCCGTTCGATGCGATGCTGACAAAATCTTCCGGCCAGATGGGAAATTTCAATTGGAAGCCTCTTATTCGTGACGGTGGTGCCAAGCTTGGGCGTGAAGTTCAGCTCTATGAGTTGACCAAACTGCTGGATCGGCGGACGCTGCAATATCGTTCCGCTGATCCCAGGAACCACATTCCGGTTCCATCCCGGCGAGCCGACAACTGGTAGAGCTTCACATGTGCCTGGCGTAACTTCCCGCCAAAGTGGCTGGCCGAAATTCCGGTAGCTGGACAGGGTCGCCCTCGCACTGGTTCGCCAGAGCCTTTCCTGCTACCATCGCGCCCTCGATAAATCCCCGAGGCGCATCGCTGCCGATGGGCCAATAACTTTCGGTATTCAATGAGTAATTCCCCTGTGCAAGCCGTGCGCGGCATGAATGACATCCTGCCGGATGAGGCTGGACTTTGGCTGTGGTTTGAAGATGTGGTGCGCGACTGGCTGGAAGGCTACGGTTACCGCAACATCCGCATGCCGTTGCTGGAGCAGACAGCCTTGTTCAAGCGCGCCATCGGCGAAGTGACGGACATCGTCGAGAAAGAGATGTACAGCTTCGAGGACAGCCTCAACGGCGACCAGCTCACGCTGCGTCCGGAAGGAACCGCCTCCTGCGTGCGCGCGGTGTTGCAGCACAATCTGCTGTATAACGCGCCGCAGCGTTTGTGGTATGCGGGACCGATGTTCCGCCACGAGCGCCCGCAGAAAGGGCGTTACCGCCAGTTCCACCAGATCGGGGTGGAGGCGCTGGGCTTTGCCGGACCAGACATCGATGCGGAGCAGATCGTGATGTGCGCGCGCCTGTGGCGCAAGCTGGGCATTCGCGATGTGGCGCTGCAATTGAACACACTGGGTGATGCGGCTTCGCGCCAGCGTCACCGCGAAAAACTGATCGCTTATTTCGAGCAACATCGGGATGCGCTCGATGCCGATGCCGAGCGCCGCTTGTACAGCAACCCGCTACGCATCCTCGACAGCAAGAACCCGGCACTGCAGGAACTGGTGGTTGCGGCACCGAAGTTGATGGATGAACTTGAAGAAGATGCGCTCACGCACTTCGATGCGGTGCAGACGATCCTGCGCCGCCACGATATTTCGTTCGAGATCAATCCGCGATTGGTGCGCGGCTTGGATTATTACAACCGCACGGTGTTCGAGTGGGTGACGACACGTCTGGGCGCGCAGGGCACGATCTGCGCCGGAGGTCGCTTTGACGGGCTGATCGAACAGGTCGGCGGCAAGCCGGCCCCAGCCTGTGGTTTTGCGATGGGCGTGGAGCGCCTGCTGGCGCTGCTGCAGGAAGACGGCATGCAGCAACTGCCGGCGGCACTTGACGTGTATCTGGTGCATCAGGGAGTGGCGGCGGATGCGCTGGCGAGCGGGATCGCTGAAGCTTTGCGCGATGCGGGATTGAAGGTGGTACTGCATTGCGGCGGCGGCAGTTTCAAGGCGCAGATGAAAAAGGCGGACAGCAGCGGCGCGACCTGTGCGGTCATCATCGGTGATGACGAGGCGGGGGCAAATGCGGCGACGCTCAAGCCTTTGCGCAGCGGCGGAGAGCAACAGCGTGTGGGCGTGGCAGAATTGCCGCAACGGATTCGTGAATTGATCAAGTAAAGGAAACGGAAATGGCTGAATTGGATTTGCATGAGCAGGAACAGGTCGATGCCTTCAAGGCATGGTGGAAAGAGAACAGCAACTGGGTCATCGGTGTCGTGTTGCTGGGAGTGCTCGCGTTTGCGGGTAGTCAGTACTGGCGCAACCATCAGGCGAACCAGGCGGCGGATGCCTCCAAACTATATGGTGAAGTTGTGCAGCAAGTCGAAAGCCATGATGCCAAGCGCATCGGTGATGCGGCGGATGCGCTGGCGAACCGCTATGGCAGCAGTGCCTATGCCCCGCGCGCGCAATTGCTGGCGGCACAAGCCAGTTTGCAGGCAGGAGATGCGGCACGGGCAAAGGTGCAACTGTTGTGGGTGATCGAACACGCGGATGAAACGGCCCTGCAACATACGGCACGCTTGAGATTGGCCAGCGTGTTGCTCGATCAGGGGCAATATGATGCCGCGCTGCAACAGCTCGCTACCGAGCACCCGGCTTCATTGGCCAGCCTGTACGCCGACCTCAAGGGCGATGTGCTGCTGGTTATGGGCAAAACTGCGGAAGCACGCGCCGCTTACCAGCAGGCACTGGACAAGATGGATCCGAAACTTACCTATCGCAACCTGATTCAGCTGAAGCTGGATGGCTTGGGTAGCCCGCAATGAAGTTAACGCGCTTTATCATTCCCATCCTGTTGGCGTTGCTGGGCGCATGCAGCAGCAGTCAGCCTGTGCTCAAGCCGGCGGAATTGCTGAAGTTCGAACCGGCCGCGCGCATCGATGTGCGCTGGCAGCAGGACGTGGGCAGTGCAGGGCTCAACGTACTGACGCCGGGGGTGACACGCGAGGCGGTATTCGCAGCGAGTGGCCGTTATTTGTATCGCTTCGACCGCGATAGCGGCAAACAGGTCTGGCGCATCGAGCCCGGCTTCACCATTTCCGGCGGGGTCGGTGCGGGCGAGGGCTTGGTGCTGGTGGGCAGTGACCAGGGCTTGGTTGCCGCCTTCGATGCAACGGATGGCAAGCTGCGCTGGAAAACCAGGGTTTCCAGTGAAGTGTTGAGCGCACCGCAGGTATCGGGAGAGATCGCCGTAGTACGTTCAGGCAACGGCCGCATCGCGGGACTGAATATGACGAGTGGCGAACGCCTGTGGCTGTACGAGCGTTCAACTCCGGCGCTGATCGTGCGTAGTCACGCCGGTGTCGTGATTCGCAACGGCATGGTGTACGCCGGCTTTGCGGGAGGCAGAGTGGCGGCGATCGGTTTGACCAAGGGCGTGGTGATCTGGGAAGCGGCGGTGTCGCAGCCACGCGGCAATACCGAACTGGAGCGGATCAGCGATATCACCAGCCTGCCGGTGGTGGATGATGCGCAGATGTGTGCCGTTGCATTCCAGGGGCGGCTGGTCTGTCTTGATGCGATACGCGGCAATCTGCTGTGGACGCGCGATCTGTCCAGTGACAAAGGCTTGGCCATGTTCGGCAAGTTTCTGTATCTGACAGATACGGATGGTTCGGTATACGCGCTGGACAAGGGCACCGGTGCCACCGTGTGGAAAAACGAGCAGCTGGCACGGCGCACAGTCAGCGCCCCTTATCCTTTTGGGGAACATCTGCTTGCCGGTGATTTTGAGGGCTATCTGCACCTGTTCAGCACCCGCGACGGCAGTATCGTGGCGCGCCATGCCACTGATGGCAGCGCGATCCTCAATGCGCCGAGCCTGCTCGGAGATGGCGCGCTGGTGCAGACCAGTGATGGCCAACTCCTGTCGGTCGCGGTCAGTCGCTGATGTTACCTACTCTTGTTCTGGTCGGTCGTCCCAACGTCGGAAAATCCACGTTGTTCAACCGCCTCACGCGCAGCCGTGATGCGCTGGTGGCCGACCAGCCGGGCCTGACCCGCGACCGCCATTACGGGCGCGGCCGCGTCGGTGAGCGCCCCTTTCTGGTGGTGGATACCGGCGGTCTGGAGCCGGTCGCGAAAGAAGGAATCCTGCATGAAATGGCGAAGCAGACGCGGCAGGCGGTGGATGAAGCCGACCTGGTGCTGTTCATCGTGGACGGGCGTGAGGGCCTGACACCGCATGATCGCATCATTGCGACACAGTTGCGCAAGAGCGGGCGCCCGCTCCTGCTGCTGGTGAACAAGGCGGAAGGAATGCAGCGCGCGCGCGTGACTGCCGAATTCCATGAGTTGGGTTTGGGTGAACCACTGCCCATCTCATCGGCGCATGGTGAAAACGTGGCCGAAATGATAGAGCTGGCGCTGGACGAACTGCCCGCCACCGAAGTCGAGGCTGAAGAAAAGTCGGATCACCCGAAACTTGCCATCGTTGGCCGTCCCAATGTGGGCAAATCGACCTTGGTCAACGCCATTCTGGGTGAAGAGCGTGTCATCGCCTTTGACCAACCGGGCACCACGCGCGATTCGATCTACATTGATTTCGAACGGGCGGGCAAGCAGTACACCATCATCGACACCGCAGGCGTACGCCGCCGGGGCAAAGTGGACGAAGCGATCGAGAAATTCTCTGTGGTGAAGACCCTGCAAGCGATCGAGGACGCCAATGTAGTGGTGCTGGTGGTTGATGCGAGCGACCAGATCACCGAACAGGATGCGCATCTGGCCGATTTCGTGCTGCAAGCCGGGCGTGCGCTGGTGCTGGCGGTGAACAAATGGGACGGGCTGGACGAATACAAGCGCGACACCACCAAGCGCGACATCGAGCGCAAACTGCATTTCCTGAGTTTCGCCAAGCACCATTTCATCTCGGCGCTGAATGGAACCGGGGTGGACGCCCTGTTGAAGTCGGTAAATCAAGCCTACGCCTCCGCGATGGCGAAACTGCCCACTCCGCAACTCACCCGCGTTTTGCTGGCAGCCGTCGAGAAACAGGCTCCACCGCGCGGCGGCATCTTCCGCCCCAAGATGCGTTACGCCCATCAGGGCGGCAGCAACCCGCCGCTGATCATCGTCCACGGCAGTGCGCTGGATAAAGTACACGCCAGCTACCAGCGCTACCTGGAGAAGTGTTTCAGCGACGCTTTCAAATTGCAGGGGACGCCACTGCGGATCGAGTTCAAATCCGGCAAGAACCCTTTTGCCGACAAGGCGCCGCGGCCCCTGACCGAAAGCGAGGAGCGTGCCGCCCACCGCGCACGGATTCGCGGCAGACGGCTGTACGGCTAGAGCTTGATATTGAGGCCGGTCAGAAACACGGCGTCGCTGTGTTTTATGCCGTTGCCGGTATCGCTGCTGTACTTGTGCTGAAGGCTGACCGACAAACCCACCGTGCTGTTCAGATTGACCTGCAGGCTGCTGTCGAACACGGTGCGGAACCGCGCAAGATTTTCAAGGTTGTGGTAGCTACTGAATTTTTGCTTGAGCCGGGTGTTTGCCGTCAGTTTGTGAAGTGACTCCTCGCTCAGCAGCATTTCGTTCTGGCTGATACTTGGTCCCGAGAGGAGGGCTGCATTGCTCCGCGACAAGCCGCCGAACACATCAAATTTGTTCGACTCGTTCTTTATCACGTGATAGCCCATACCGCCGCCGCCGCCACTGCGTAATTTGAGATCTGCAAGGCGGTCACGTTCGAATTCAAGCAGGCCGAAACCGAATACCCGTTCATTCAGATTATGGTCGTAACGGCCGCCAAGTTTTGTTTGGTCTGCACTGACGATGCCCTGGCTTTTGCCATACAGCACGTTTGCATAAATTGTGGTCTGGTTGGTTTCAGTTGCGCGCGCCTCATCCAGTGCAACTGAATAAGTCATGGCATTGGTGTTGCCGGCGGAGCGCGAGAAGGCGAATGTGGCGTTACCTTGCCAAGCGCCATCGTCGGCGGCTGATGCGGAGAAGCTAAATGGAATGACGATCAAAAAGCAGAAAATACGAGCCAGCATGTCGAAATATTCGGGAAATTTGCAGGGAAGGGCGCAATTCTAACCGTTTTCCTGTTGTGGGAAAAACAAGGCTACTTCGGAAAGTAGTGTGGAACATTCAAGCGCAAGGCAATCCTTCATGTTGATGACGCTAACCAACTAGGTTATTGTTCGCCCAAGGAGAAACGAACTCCGCACTGCAGGCTGGCTATCGTCAGAGCTTTGGTCGAGGCTGAAAATGGGGTATCAATGACTCCAGAAATGAAGCAACCGTGGAGGTGTAGCGGTCAGGCAGCATGTCGATCAGGGAGCGGCCATGCAGATTGGTGAATATGGCACGAAATCGCTTCAACTTGATTTCGTCTATTCCAAGCCAGATGGGTGTTTCGCGCTTAAACTGCTTCTCCAGCTCGGCGACATATTCATCGAAGACATTGCGGACCGTTTTCTCAATCTACCTTCACCTGTTTTGCGATCTCGGCATAGGTGTATTCGAGAGCTTGGCGGGCAACCCACTTAGTCAGCCGCAAAGTCATCTCACGACCGGTGTCGACTTCAGGCACGGGGGCTTTAAAAGTCTTATTGCACGGACGGCACTTCAGGTGAGGCACATCCAGGTGAATTGCCACCGCCTTTCCATGAGAGGGCACATCGCGGATGACCAAGGTTCGCCAAGCGTGGCTGACTATATCGTTGGAACTGTCGCAGTGTGGACAGCGACGAGCAATTTCCCTTGGCGCTGCCTTGACGTGGTATTCATCGTCCGCTTCCTTGAAATCCAGCACGGTCAGGCCCGGTAGATTCAGGATGTTGACAGGCATCGCGGTAAATCCCAGAAAGTAAAAAACCCCGGCATCTGGCGATGCGCGGGGTTAGGTTGAGGATTACTGAACAGACAGATGAACTTGCCTGCCTGTTCTAGCCAGCATATCCACCAATGCATCAATGGTGAATTTGATGGTTTTTTTGTTGATTACATCGGAAACTCGCGGACGTGTCACACCCAAGATCTCCGCAGCTTCTGCTTGCTTGAGATGCTTTTCCTCAATCCATCCTGCCAGCTCGGTCATCAAAGATTCCTTGATGGCCAGCTTCTCAGAGATGATGCGATTCGATTCAGCCTTCAAAGCAGCAGCCTCTTTAGGGTCAAAACCCAAATCAGCAAACACGTTTCCACCGACGGGGGTGATGTGCATAGACTTGGTATTATTCATTTCTTACTCCTTTCTTGGATAATGGCCTTGTAACGTGCCGCAGTAATATCCTTATCCTGTTTACTGGTGGTGGTCGTTTTCTTCTTGAAGCAGTGCAATACATATACCGCTTCAGGAAACTTGGCGACATACATCACACGAAACCAGCCATCGTTCAGGTTGATGCGGATTTCCTTCGTTCCAGCACCAACCACATCAAATGGCTTCCAGTCATCTGGCTCTAGTCCGCATTGAACTTTGTCGAGCTGGTGTCCAGCTTCCTTACGAGCATTTGGCGTGAAAATATCATCATCCTTTATGTCTCGAAGCGACGAACCTCGCCAATCAATTGGTTTTTCTTCCATATTTCCTCTCTTCGCAGTGTATCAAAACTTATACAATTTGCAATAGGCTATGTGAGGGAGCGACGTCCCTCAAGGTTAAATAGATGATGCGGTGAAGCATCTGTTTGAATGCCGGTGCGACCGGCGACGTTTTCCCTCACGAAGAGGTGAAATCAGTAGTGATAAAAATGCTCGCGATTCCGCTCTGCAAAGCGAAAACGGGAACATTTTATGAACGGATTGACGGATTTGGTCTTACAGATGCCCGAAGGCTGGTTGAAATGCTCAATGTCTTTTACGCCCGAAGCGGCAGGCGTTGGTGATTATAGCTACCCGGAAAGTTCAGTCAAGCTGCGCCTTACATCCACCCGATAATCCGGAGTCTGCAAATGCAAGCCGGTCAACTGAACTTCACTTCATCCACCGTTTAATCCGGATACCCTGAAAAGGTGAGCACCACATACTCAGCGGATTTGGCGCGGCACAGATGGAGCTCGGAGTTTCTGACATGTTGGCCTTTTGGCCGTGGTGATGGCGCTAACACCAGCGGATTTCCACAAGAGCATGACCACACTCGCCGATCACACGATCTGGCAGGATGTGTACCGCGCCGGCACACAGGCGGGCGACATATATCTGAAGTTGACGGTCATCGATGACGTGCTGATTGTGTCTTGCAAGGAGCTATGAACATGAAATGTCCTGTATGCGGCGCGGCTGAACTTATTCACGACACCCGTGACCTATCCGGATTTTCCAGTGGGTGTCGAAAAAGTTCATACTGACACACCATTGACGAATTCCCCTATTAGGGTAATAATAATTGCATGGAAAAGCACAAGCCTCATTACTTGCTCAAAGCGATCCAGTCGCAAATGACAACCCCAGAGGTAATGAACCTGACACTCTCAGCGAGAACGGGGATTCGTTCAATAGGTATGTCGCAGGCGGATGCGTTAGCTGTTGTGCGGGGTTTGGTTGCTGTGGATTTTTTAAAAGCATGACGACTCATGCGGATCATAGAGCTTGGCAGGATGTGTATCACGCTGAATGGCAGGGTGTTGCTCTGTATATCAAGTTTCAGCAGGCGGGCGAGTATTTTGTAATTTCATTCAAGGAGCGATGAAATGAAGAGTAAATGGAACGGACAGGCATGCCCTACATGTGTGGAGGGGGTGCTGCATGATGGCAGCAGAACCGTGACACAAGAATACAAAGGCCATGCCTACCAAGCGCAGGTAAGCGGCGCGTTTTGTGATAAGTGCGACGAAGCGATTTTGACCTATGATGCGACCGAGGAGGCTGCGTGGTTAGAGTTTCGCGATCAGGTGGATCATCAGGCTGCTTGTGAGTTGGAGTCCATCCGCAAGCGATTAAAACTTACTCAAGCGCAAGCTGCAAAACTGACTGGCGGTGGTAAAAATGCCTTCTCTCGCTATGAGCGCGGACAGGCCAAGCCGGTGGTGGCGGTTATCAATCTGTTCAAACTGTTGGATAAACATCCTGACCTCATTAAGGAGCTTACCTAAACCTCCCATGCCTAAAGGCAGGGGTTCTAAGGGCGAACCTGCTGGGGTCTCCTGCCTCTCGTCTTGCGACTACAGCATCCAGGCCATTACCAGATGAATACTAATGTTATCGGAAAATCCGGATACCCGTTTTCTCTTGGTTCAGTGACCACCCACAGGAAACAATCCTCCGTTCCACCATTAACCGGAAAGTCTCGTACTCGATTCCACACTACTTTCCGAAGAGCCAAAACAAGGCGTTGTTATCAGAGGAAATGGCAAGGCAGAGAGCTGGCAAGGGCTATCGCAATACGCTGTTTTCCATTACAGTGACGGCGTTCCAATCACCTCATGAGCCGATAAAATGACTAACAAAGGGCAACAACTACAAGACCCGTTCCTGAACACCCTGCGCAAGGAGCATGTGCAGGTTGCCATCTACTTGGTCAATGGCATCAAACTGCAAGGCCAGATCGATTCTTTCGATCAATACGTGGTGCTGCTGAAGAATACCGTCACCCAGATGGTCTACAAGCATGCCATCTCCACCATCGTTCCGGCGCGCGCGGTTACTATCACTGCTGACGAAGAGTGATGCCTGAAGCAACGACTGCCCCCAATACAGCGGTATTGGTCAGTCTTGATTTGGGTGCACCGGATTACGCGGAAAGTCTGGAAGAGCTGCGCCTGCTGGCGGAAAGTGCCGGAGTGCAGACGCTTGCGCTGGTAGAAGGCCGTCGCCAACGTCCGGATGCCGCCACCTTCGCCGGCAGCGGCAAGGTGGATGAGATCGCTGCACTGGTTGAGGAGCTGGAAGCGCCGCTGGTCATTTTCAATCACGACCTGTCGCCCGCGCAGATGCGCAATCTCACCGCCAAAATACAGACGCGTGTAATCGATCGCACCATGCTGATCCTGGATATTTTTGCCCTGCGTGCACAGAGCCACGAGGGCAAGGTACAGGTCGAGCTGGCGCAGCTTAAATACCTGTCCACCCGGCTGGTCGGCATGAATATGGATATGGGGCAGCAGAAATTCGCGGTGGGCGCGCGCGGGCCCGGTGAAACACAACTGGAGCTGGACCGGCGCAAACTGGACCGGCGCGTGCATCTGTTGAACGAGCGCCTGAAACAGATCAAACGTCATCGTGAGCAGCAACGCCGCAGCCGCAACCGTTCCGACGTGCTGTCAGTTTCCATTGTGGGTTATACCAACGCCGGCAAGTCCACCCTGTTCAATCGTCTGACCCATGCCGACACCTACGTGGCCAACCAGCTGTTCGCCACGCTGGATACCACCGCGCGCAAACTGTTCCTGCCGGGCGACAGTCCGCGCCAGGTCGTGCTGTCAGATACGGTGGGTTTCATCCGCCATTT
>Ga0172380_10003796_pt1 | contig 20233 bp, 45 predicted proteins | sample Leawe162metaG_FD_119747 | JGI IMG/M metagenome (GOLD analysis project Ga0172380, IMG submission 119747) | Leachate microbial communities from a municipal landfill in Southern Ontario, Canada - Leachate well 162 metaG | ecosystem: Engineered > Solid waste > Landfill > Unclassified | place... | reverse complement strand
TTAAAGGAAGTTTTTTATATGTAATGATATATTTTGTTTTTTTAAGCGATTTTACATTGTCTTATGAAAATAAATCAGTTTATTCGGTTCATTATAATGGTGTCGTTTGGGTAGCTCTTGACGCTTATTCTATTTGGAAATATAATTCAAGCGATAAAATTATGAATGTTATTGAATTTCAAAAAAGCACTTTAAAATAATTTTTAACACACAAACTTAAAAACAAAAAGCGATGGAAAAATTAAAAGTAGTAAACATTGGCTCAGATGCTATTGAATTTGAAAACGGAGTTAAATTATACTCAAATCATGATTCTGACTGCTGTGAATCACACGAATTAACTTTAAGTGATTTGACAATGGCAGACTTTGAAGGATTAGAGTTTGATTTAACTAATGATGGATTTTTCAATAGAATACCTGATTACGGAATTGAATTAATACCGTTACATGGACACTCTGTAAAAATTGCAGGACACGGATATAACAATGGGTATTATTCAGACCAATTAGATATGATAATTGAAAAAGATGGCAAGGAAATCAAAAGGTATGATATTACAGAGTGCCAAGATATTGATGGTTAAATGTGCGTAGGCTTTGTTTTTATTATTATTTGAACCGAAAAGTTTATTAGTAGTAGGAACTAAGCCTTGCGTATAACAGGAAGGATTTCCTCCGTTTCAATGGATGCAAATCCATTGTTAAGCAAAGTCTGTTAGGGCTTTGTGAACGGAAGAAATCCTGAGCGTTGTGGCTTTGTGTTTGTTATTTTGGCTTGCAGACACTTGTTTTAAAGATAAATTTTATAGCCAAAATAATAGCACAAAACCACCGTTAGGCGAAGTGCGGTAAATTAAAACGAAATGTATTCAGAACAAGAAATTACAAATTTGAAATCCGAAGTTAAAGCCGTCAAAGAACTTGGTGAGCAAATCGGATATGGACACATGATGGCACTTGCTTCTGCTTTGTGGAGAAAATCACTTAAAGAAAAAGGGTTTCCCGAAAGCGGTGCATTTGTGGCAACGATATTACAATGTGTTGAAAAGGAAATGGCAGAAGCAACAAAAGGTGAACGAGAGATGTATGACGACTTCATTGAAAGATGGTCGTAGCATTTCGCCTAACGGGCTTTGTGAACGGAAGAAATCCTTCCCGTTAAGTCAAAAGCCCAAAGGGATTTTGACTTAACGTTTGGCGGCTTTGCGTTCGGCTTTTTGCCTTATCCGAATGTTTAATTTTAGCACAATGTTTAAAGGCAAAAACTGACGCAAAACCGCTGTTATAAGCTGGCACGGTTGATTAAGAAGAAAGTTAAATTGAAACGATAATAAAAACCTTTTAAAATTTTAAGCGATGGAATTAACACAAACACAAATTGAGGCAATAAATAACGAATGCCCATACGGACAAGGTATATTCAGAGAACCATTTGGAATACCTAATGAAATAAAAGAATTGGTAATTTATACTAAATGGGAATCAGGTGGAAGACCTGGAAGTTGCTGGGATGATGAAAACACCGTAAACGATGATTACACTTGCGATAGACCAAGTGATGCGTTTAAGGTATTGGATTTAACATTGAAAGTTTTGAAACCAGATGTAACATTTTTACAATTTAAAGAAATTCAAAACTTGGTAAATTCAAACCAAACAACTGACTATGGTTATTATGGTGATTATACAGAAGATACGATTGAATGGATTGTGTTATCTGATTTATATGAAGCGTTGGCAAAATTTTAAAAGGTTTTTAAACGAGAACTTCATTTGGAACACGGATGTAGTGCTTGTTTATAACGGGAAGGATAACCGCAGTAGGCACACTTGACAAAACCCGACTAAAGCACAAACGCTGCCTGTGCCTATTGTCGGTTATACATTGTTGGCAGCAGTTATTTTGATTATGGTTAAATGTAGCAAAACCCTTATTGATGCTTGCAATTTATTCTTACAACACAATAAGGTAGAAATTAGTTATCCTAATTCTGATATGAAAAGATTAGGTAGGAAAAGAATTATATTAATCAATGGCGTTAGAGTTCATAAAAAAAGACTTGGCGGATTAATTTTTGTTGAGTGTGAAAAATATCAGCCTTTTAAAAAAAATGGTCAGAATTATGCAATGACTTAGCTGAACAATTGCTGTCGATGTTATAATTGCTGCCAACGGTTTAGGTTAAGAAACGTAGCCTTGTAATCACGTTTCAAAATAGGTAGGAACTTTATTGGCTATGTTTTTTAGCCTTTGTTACCCACCGTAATTTTATTAAAAAAAAATAAAAAATGGAAACAAAATCAAATTACAAAATGCCGAAAATTGCCTTTGCTATACTTTGGATAATTTCATTTCCAATGGCAATGCTATTTTTGCAAAAGACAGAAAAAATTACACCGATTCAAATATTTAAACATTTTTTATGTTTCTGTGCTTTATGGGTAATTGGAATTATAACTATTTCTAAACTATTGGCTGTAGCAGGTTTTTAAATTTGCACCTAACATAAAAGACAAATTAAATGATTATTCTCGGAAATATTTGTAGCTAATCTTTAATTAATTAAATATGTTTTTGGAAAAAATATCACTTTTTCCTTTGTTAATTCAAATTGTTTTTCTACATTTGCGTATATTTAATATCTAACACACACAAAATCTAAGTTATGAGAACATTTGATTTAACACCGATAGTATCTTTAATCAACGCTTCAGTTGCAAAACTAAACGTAATCTTATTTCCTTTTCAAGAATCTGAAACAACGCAGAATATTAAGATGTTGTGGAATCACTATGAATTAGAAGAAAGACCCGAACAAAGATTGAATATTTTAAAACAAATAAATTATTTGAATGAGCAAAAGAAAGAAGAAAAAGAAAGAATGAGAAGATGAGTACAAATCCTAAAATAACAGTTCAAGCGACTGTTTTTGACTCAAATAATGTTCCGTCTTGTGGTAGAATATCGGTTTGTACACTCGATAATTATTTTGAGAAGAAAGAGGAATTAAGAGTGTGGGCGGTTGCTAAAAAAGTACAAGGTGGCGGTATAAAGTTGGTGGTTAAATTGTAACTAACATGGAAATAATCGAATACATAAAAAGTACCATTTCATTAATTGGAAATAGAAAGACGGGTTATTACTATAACAGTTTCTATGATTTCCTTGATAAAGAAGGTCAGTATTTTCTTTCTGAAAAATTAACTTCACAAGAAGAAAAATCTGTAAATGAATTAGTTGAAAGATTTACTTTTCATTATGGATTTCCTAAGTTCAGACAATGTTTTTACAACTCTCAATTACTATTGATTCTCGACAGGTCAAATCAATTTGTTTATTGTGAAGGATATGCTATAAGCAAGATATTAGGATTTCCAGTACTTCATGGATTCTTAACCATTAATAATAAAGTGGTTGACATCACTTGGAAGGACAGTGAAGGAAATTTTTGTATTGGGGATAAATCGGAATCTTATTTTGGTGTTAAATTCAATTCTGAAGATATTAAACAGGCAATTTGTGACACAGGAATGGCTCAATCTCACCTTGAAAATTGGTGGAATAAAAATGGGATTTTTAAGAAAAAATTCAATCAAAAAAACAGGTATTATGGGGTATAAAAAACAAGGTTTTTTATAAAACTAATTAAGGAGAAACCCTTTTTAGAAGAGTGACCATTCCCTTGTAAATGTTAAATATTATTTTATAAAATAATAAATCAATAAAATTATAAAAACACTACAATACATTAACTAACAATAATATAAATGATATAATATTTACTTTTGAAAGTATTATGACATACTTTTGAAAGTATAAAATAATGACAAAAAAAACAGATAAAAATGAACCAAAAAAAAAGTTCATGTTTTTACTTTAAAAAATATGAATAAGGATTTTATACTAATAAAAAACAAAATAACAATGAAAAAAACAGAAAAGAAATTAACGGTTAGCGTGTCAGAAGTTGAAAACTCGTTAATAACAGGGGCAAAAGAACTTTTTTTATTACTTTCAGCGGTAGTAATTGAGAGAAGAATATCTGTTGCTGAAATCAGTGCTAAAATAGGCATAGCTAAAACAGCGTATTACCGCTATCAATCAGACTATCCAAGTCAAAATCCTAACGTTCCATCATTGCAAGTTTTATTGCGATTTGCAAATGCTTTAGGGTATGAATTTAGGGTTGTTAATAAAAAAATTGAAAGCAATAGTGACGAGCAAAAAACCTTAAATAATAATTAAAAAAATATTTTTATGAAAATTAGAAGAGCAATGCGAAATTGGAAATTAGCTAAAATCATTTTGATAAGCGGAAGTATTTTTTGGATTTTAGAAACAATATACTTTCTATTTGTTTACGGTTGGCATTATGCAGCTATAAATGAAGTTGAAAAAACTTGTGATAAAATCGTTAGTATAATATGGACGGTTGGCATAGTGTTATTTATTAGCGTGTTATGTGATGTTCTTAATTTCTTATTGTCGTCCAATAAAAATCCTGAATCAATAAAAAAACAAAATGAAAAAACCATACTTAATCCAAAGAGCTAAATTTTGCAATGACCAAAGAGAGACTGCAAAAGGAATTGATAAATTATTGCAATTTGACTACATGGGAAGTGCTGAATTTGAATGGGGAGCTTTACCTGAGTCGTTAAAGCGTGTCAGAGAAAATTTTTCTGATTATGTGCATCTTAATTATTTCTTTAAAAAATATCATCCAACTAAATTTGTAAATGTTTTTTGTAGAAAAGCACAAAAAGATTTCATCGGTGATATTTTAGAGGAGTTGTCTGAAAATAAAATTCGATTAAAAGAATATTGTGATTTAAAATATTATCTTGAGGATGATATAAAATGGAGGCATAATGATTTTTGGTGGGATATTGAACAAGATTGGTTCTTTTGGAGACCTTCCGTTGATTTTGATAATAAATTTAAAGAAACATTAAGTAAATCTAAATAATTGATTATGGATAAATTAACACAACTTAGACACGCTATAAACGATGTGTTAATCAGTGGAGTGCCACTTGAAACTAAAATAGAGCAGCTAATATTTGTGATGAGTCAGCACCAAAACTGTTTTAACGGAATAATAATTGGGTGGTTGGATGTTCGAGTGAAAGCTCCTGACATTAATCAATACATTGACATTAAATATGGTAACGGTACACAAGTTTTCGAGAGATTATGTACTGATAGTTTATTGAAAATAATGAGACAAAAGAATGCTCAGTGGAAACCCTCAATTCATTAATATAATTAGACAATATGATAACAGAACAAGAATTCTTAACGGCACTTGATATAGTGAAAAAATATCAAATTCAAATTTCAAAAATGGTTTCGGGCGTTGCTAAAAATCATAATACAAGTAAAACTTTGATTTTAGATTGGGTAAAAAGCCATCAGGATAATCCGAAAAAAGGAAAAATTTCTACGCGACTATTCAATGGTTTAAAATTTTATTCTGAAAATAGGGGAGAAGTTTATTATTACAAAGCTAATGAATACGCTACTTCGGTATATATTGAAGATATTACTAAAAATGAGTTTCTCCAAATAAGGAATATGGGTGAATCGTGTTGGATTGAATTTTGTAACCTAACAGGCAAAGAAAAATAATGTAAAATCGTTAAATAATACTCAAATAATTTAAAAAATGAAAAAATCAGAACCAACATTTAAGCAACACAAACTGCTTGAAGAAATAAAAAGAAATGGAGACAGTGTAAATACAACTGAAACAGAGAGTTTATATATGTATTGGGAATTAGTAAGAGGTGGTTATTTAAAAAAAACTTTGTCCTTTCCAAGTGGATGGAGATTTGACCTAACAGACGAAGCTGAAAGGTATTTAAACGGCTTTAATTTATTTGAAAAAGGACGGGATTACAAAGAAGTAAAAATTAATGATGAAATTAGAGGGTATGTTGATAGAACATTCGCAGATGATATTTCAGTGAAACTTCCGTGCGGTTATAAACAAAGATTTTGGATAGATGGAAGCGATGAATCAAAGATATTGGTGACAGAATACATGAAATCTTGCGGAATTAAAAGTGCGTAGGTAATTTATTGACGTGTGAACTACCCCTTACCATAAAAGGATAAGGGGTTTTCGCTCCATTAAAATAAATTAAAAATAATTACAAAATAATTTGTATTTTAAGAAATATATATTACATTTGCTTTTCAAACACACAAACTAAAAATAATAATCATGAAAAAGTCAAGTCTATCTTTAGAACAGCAATTAGCTGAAACAGAGAAATTATCTACTGAATTACAAAAAAAATCAGCAGCTTTAAGAAATAAAATTGAAGCAAAAAATAACGCGAACAAACCAAAGTCTATCATGGAACGTGTAAAAACGATGAAAGACGTGCTTAAAATTGCTAAACCAACTGAAGAAGAGTTGGTCGTATTAAATTATTCAGGAAAAAGTAAAAGATTGCTTTTTTCTAAATACATGATGATTTTGGGTTTGATTGTAGAAGTTTTGAATGAAGGTCATGAGTTTAAAATGGACGGAAGTGAATATAGGTATTACCCATACTTTATGGTCTCTTCGGGCTTCGTGTTTTACAGTACGAGTTACGATGTTACGAATGCGGGTACGCCTTCCGCTTCCCGTCTTTGCTTTAAAACAAGAGAATTGGCAGAGTGCGCAGGTGAAATTTTTTTTAAAGAATACAAAAATGCAATCACCATGTAAAATAGTCCGTAAAATTTTGCGGAGCAAAATCAAAAAAATAATCATTTTAAATAGAAACACCATGAAAAAACCATTAGAATTGGATGAAGTTACGGCTCGTAGGTTGTATCCAACTGTTACTCCTGAGTTCAAAGAATTATTAGAGCATAATTTCGGGAAAGAATTTTTTAAGCAAAAAATCACTGACAGGATAAAAAATTATCAAGACGTGCTTGATGTGTCAGGGACTTGCGAATCGGATGATGAAGCGAAAATCAAAGGTTTTGATGAAGCCGAAAACAAAGTGTTGAAAGCAGTTATAAGAAAAATGCGAATCACGAAAGTATATCGTGAAGGGTGGTTTCCGAAAAGAGGAGAAAGGCGATATTACCCATACTTTGATGTCTCTTCGGGCTTCGTGTTTAACTGTACGACTTACGTTGTTACGTTTGCGGATTCGACTTCCGCTTCCCACCTTTGCTTGCCTTCAGATGAAACAACAAGAGACTACGCGAGTAAGTTTATTGACGTGGAACGGGATTTAATTGACCTTCCCTAAAAAGGACAATTAAATCGAAAATTTTAAGGTTGTATGTTGTTTATGGAGTGGTCTCTTCGGGCTTCGTGTTTAACAATACGAATTACGATGATACGAATGCGAATACGACTTCCACTTCCCACCTATGTAGGAAATTATTCAAGCAACATAAACCATACAGACAAGTAAAAAATAAATTTAAAAAACAGGTTGTTAGTATTTTTGTAAGAACGCTACCTTTTAAGCAAAGGCATACCATGAAAAGATACAATAATTTGTTTGAGAAAATAATAAGTATTGAGAATTTACAGTTAGCCGATGTTAATGCCCGTAAGGGAAAAACTAATCAAAATTGTATCATTAAACATGACAAAAACAGAGAGGATAACATTTTGAATTTACACTCTCGATTAAAAACCAAAACATACCGAACTTCTACATATACTACTTTTAAGATTTTAGACCCGAAAGAGAGGTTGATTTATAGGCTTCCATACTATCCTGACAGAATCGTACATCATGCCGTTATGAATATTTTAGAACCTATTTTTGTTTCAACTTTTACTTCCGACACCTACAGTTGTATAAAAGGTCGGGGAATACATTCTGCTTCTGCTAAATTGAAAAGAGCTTTATGTGATAAAGAAAATACTACATATTGTTTAAAAATTGACATCAAGAAATTTTACCCTTCAGTCAATCATGATGTTTTAAAGGAACTATTGAAACGTAAATTTAAAGATGGGGATTTATTATGGCTGTTGGATGATATTATTGATAGCGCAGAAGGACTTCCTATCGGTAATTATCTAAGTCAATACCTTGCTAACTTTTACCTTTCTTATTTTGACCATTGGATTAAAGAAGCGCAAGGAGTAGCTAATTACTTCAGGTATGCTGACGATATGGTTTTTCTTTCCAATAGTAAGCAGTTCTTACATGATTTATTGTTTAAAATTAAAACTTATCTAAAAGAGTCGTTAAAATTAATTCTCAATAAAAACTATCAAGTATTTCCTGTTGTTTCAAGAGGAATTGATTTTTTAGGATATGTGCATTTTCATACGCATACCTTAGTAAGAAAAGGAATCAAACAGAATTTTTGTCGTATGTTAAAAAGTAAATTCAATACTCAATCGGTCTCGTCTTATCTTGGATGGTTCAAACACGCTAATTGTATAAATCTAACAAATAAACTACTGTATGCAAGAAATTAAAAGGTTTTCTGATTTAGGTATAACAGTAGAAAACAAAAGATTTGTGGGTGAAAAAATAAGACTCGCAAAAGTTTTAAACACCGAAATTATGGTTCACGCATACCACATCAAACAATCTAAATTTCCCGAAAGAGGAAGTGACAAGTGTTTGTGGCTTCAAATAAGTATAAACGATAAAAAATATGTTTCTTTTTCTGTTGCTAAAATTTTAATGGAAACGATACAGAAAGTTCCTGAAAGTTCGTTTCCTTTTTTGACTAAGATTACAAATGATAATGATTCGTATGAATTTACTTAAAAAAATAAAATATGAAAAATAAAATAATTCAAAAACCACCATTAGGCATCATACCTAAATTTTTATATGATGAAATACTCATAGATAGCATTGATTAAAAATAAATGAAAGAACATAAAAATCATAATATAAAATTTCCTTTTCTTGCAAGGTTATTGTTTTTATTTCCGCTTTTAATTATATGGAGCGTAGTATGGGCTTGTATCGGAATTTTTTCTCAGGAAAGCTTAGGAAGGGTATTAAAAGAAACAGGAGAAAATTTATTGGATGAAAAATCAAGCAGAATAGAAGAAAGATAAAAATATTTTTCTTTTTACTTGTTAGAATCAATTTATTTTTCTACATTTGCGTATAATTAGTTTAACACACGTAATAATATAAGCTATGAAAAGTCATAAGTCAGCAAGACAATTAGGATACGATGAACTATTTGATGAAGTTTGTTTTCGGTTCGAGGGAAAACACGCTCCTAAAAATGAAGAAGAAAGATTGGCTCATTGCGAATTGATTAATGACACAATCAAAATCACTAAACAATTAATTTGTCCCAAAAAGAACTCGTTAACCCTTTTGATTTTTGAAAGCGAAACAACAAAAACTGTTTATTCTTATAATGGAAAAGAAGTGGTTGTTGTGAAAAGTTCTAAGGATAGACCGATAGGAAAAATAATGAACGGATTTGATGCAAAACAACTTGAATATGTTTATAACAATAACTTAGTTCAATTTTGGATTGGAGAAGCAAAATATAATGTAATGAAATAAAAAATCATGGATATAGATGTTAATAAAAAATGTTTAGAGTTTCTACAGAGGATTGAAAAGAAAAGTACGAGTGATTTAAATTATATTCATAATAAATCATTAATTCAGGATATGTCTTCGTATAATCCTGTAGTAGAAAAATTAACTGAAGATTTAAAAGTTATCGAATATTTAAAATCTTGTCTTGATATTGACAATTTGGAAGAGCAAAAGTTAAACAAAGACATTCCCGAAAAACCTGTAGAGAAAAAAGTTTCTGTTGATGTACTAGATTTGCAAAATGTAAAAATAAAATTATCTTCAAATCAAATTCAATGTATTGAAAGCATTTATAAGAGCATTGACAGCATCAAAAAAATTAAAGATTATTGGATTGACGCTTCCACGACAACGGAGGTTTTTGTATTTAATTTTGACGAAGAGATAACTACGGATGAAATCATATCTTTTAACAAGGAATTGAGTGTATCGTCATGTAATAATTTCTTTGACATGAAACAAGGTGTAAAACTAAACATGAATAATTCTGTAATTATCGTTTTGCTATTAAATAAATTTCTTCTTCACGAAAAATGAAAAATGTACTGATTAATTTAAAAAGTGCAACTAAAAAAATAAAGAGTAATGGAAATTGATTTTAAAAAGATTGATGAAAAAATAGATGAAAACGCTATAACAAGTATTCTTTCTAAAATAGGCAGAATCTTAAAAAATTATTGGAAAATTATTTTGTTTTTAGCTTTTACATATATGGTGTATACAGTATATCAAGGCTACGTTAAATATTCTATCGAAGTTGAAAACAATAAAGTAATATTTGAAAAAGGAGGTAAAAATGAGTAAGGTTATGACATTTAGTAGAAATTTTCCATCAAAACATATTAAGGCAAAAGAAGAAACTTATTTTGTTGAAAAACTTTGGGAGTGTATAGGTTTACCTGACAAAGAATTTTGTTTTAATTTCCCCGATGAATACCAAACTTTTTTACGTGCAGATGATGATTTAGTTTGGGCAAAAGGTCATACTATAAGAAGTGGAAACAGATGGAATAAAGGTGATTTTTTTAGTCCGAGAGTTTGGAGTGGTGCGCCATATAATTCAAAACAGATAATAATTGCGCCCGACATTGAGATAAAAAAAATTTGGGATGTTGTAATCAGCGTTAAAGACAAACATGTGTTTTTAGATGACAATTGTTTTTATGAAGAAAGAGGTTATGAAGAGATAATAAAAAAATTGGCACATAATGACGGTCTTTCTGTAGCGGATTTTAAAGATTGGTTTAAAAAACCATTCAAAGGGCAAGTAATTTGTTGGGACGAAAAAGTTAACTATTAATATAAACTTTTAAAAGTAAATAATAAATGAATTTAGAATTAAAAAGACCTCTGTGTTTTTTCGATTTGGAATCGACAGGGTTGGATGTTGCGAAAGAAAGAATAGTGAGCATCGCTATTACTAAAATCATGCCTGATAAAAGCATTGAAAAGAAAAAAGCAATGATTAATCCGACTATTCCGATACCAAAAGAGAGTTCTGACATACATGGAATAACTGACGAAATGGTAAAAGACAAGCCAACATTCAAGCAGTTGTCGAAAGGACTTTACGAATTTATAAAGAATTCCGATTTGGGAGGTTATTACAATAATGAATACGATAACGCACTTTTGCAAGAAGAGTTTTTACGTTGCGACATTGATTTTCCACAAATAGATACTAACAGCGTTGACGCTTGTTTTATTTTTAAGAAATTTGAAAGAAGAGATTTGTCTGCTGCGTTAAGATTCTATTGTAATGAAGAAATGCAAAATGCACACAATTCAGAATTTGATACCGAAGCTACTGTCAAAATATTTGTAGCGCAACTTGAAAGATATGACGAATTGAAAGGTAAAAGTATTGAGGAAATTTCAAAAATGTGTAATCCTAAAAATAGGGCTGATTGGCAAGGCAAGATAATTCGAGATGTAAACGGAGATTATGTTTATAATTTCGGAGGTTCAAAAGGGAAAAGAGTAAAAGACGATTTAGGGTTTGCTTATTGGGTATTAACAAAGGATTTTCCTGAATCTTTGAAAACATTATTGCGGAAAATCACAAAAGAGATTTCGATTGAAATAGCAAAAAGTAAATAATATAAACTTTCAAAAGTAAATAATATGAAAAACGAAGAGAGAGCAGAGTTGGTGGCTCAGAAAGTTCACGCCAACCAATCGTATGACATTTATCCTTATATGTATCATGTTAAACAAGTGGTTAACGTGGCGAAAGAATTAGGATATGATGAAGAAATAATAATCGGATGTTATCTGCACGATTCTATGGAAGATGGGAATTTGTCTTACAATGATATTAAAAAAGCATTTGGTAAAAATGTAGCAGAAATTGTTTTTGCCGTAACAGATGAATTGGGTCGCAATAGAACGGAGCGAAAAGAGAAAACATATCCAAAAATAAAAGCGAATTGGAAAGCAACTGTTGTGAAATTGTGTGATAGAATTGCAAATGTAAGGCAGTCTCGAAAATATAACGAAGAGTTGTTCGCTATGTATATAAAAGAGTGTTCAGATTTTGAGGCAAATATCAAAAGCAAATCGCATCCTGAAGATGTTGAAAAAGCATGGGATTTGTTGGAGTCTACATATTCTAATCAACCTATTGTTAAATAATTTGCGATATGAACTTAAATGATACTCACGGTTTATTTATTCAACTTCCAAATGGTAACGCCTTTATTGATGGTTTGCCCGATAAATGTGAACATGAATGGAATGGCGATACGATATTTTTCACTGCTTCGGGCAAAAGAATAACTCCATATACATATTTGAATTGGACAAAATACACTGAGAAGGTGCGAAATGATTTGATTCAGGATTATCACAGAAAGATTGAAGACGAAATTGTAGGTGGCACTTCTTCCTGTTCAAAATGCGGAAAAGAATTTCACCCTGAAATGTTTTAAAAAATCATGAAGAAAAATAAGAAATTAAATATAATCTTTTTGGATGTTGATGGTGTTTTTAATTGTCAATTGCATTATGAAACGAAGCAGTTTATGGATTACAGAGACGCAAAAAAGAAATTGCGGAAAAGTGTAAAAGCTAAACTTATTGAAAAGTTAGATTACTACAAAAGTCAAATTTGTTCTGATAGAATTAAAATGATGAATCAGCTTTGTAAGGATACAAATAGCAAAGTGGTTATTTCTTCAACATGGCGAAGTGGAAAAACTATAGAAGAACTGCAAGAAATGTTTAATTATTGCGGAGCGACATTTGAAATAATATCGAAAACAGGACATGACGGGAGTCGGGTTCGTGGCGTTGAAATCAAGCAATGGTTAGATGCAAATTGTATGGAATTGTTCGGAATTCATTCTTTCGATTTTTATCGTTATGCAATAATTGATGATGATAACGATATGTTAATCGGGCAGCAAGACCACTTTTTTCAAACAGATAGTTATTCGGGATTAACCCCAACAACCTGTTACAATATTAAACGATTTTTTACACACAAAACTTTTTAAGATTATTTCGTTAATAAATCAACGATTAATTTATACTTCTAAAAGTTAATAAAGAAAAACAATAGTTATCTTAAAAAGTAAAAAAGAGTAAAATAATTTGTACTTTTAAAAGTTTTAATTACATTTGCGGTAACACACGTGAAGTTATGGATAAAATAAGGTATCTTTTGAAGTTTGATAGAAGTATGTTGTTAAATTCTGACACGCATAAAAAGTTTGTGTCTGAACACGGGTTGAGATTCGAGGTTGGGCAATGGCATACGAAAGCCGATAAGAACAATATGTGGTTTCGGTTCAGAATAGGTACTTGCGAGGGAATTTGGCGTTATACAAAGGATAGTTATGACATATTAGAGATTCATAATAAGCTTCGGGGTAACGGTCACGTGAATGATGTTTTTGAGTGGTTCGAGATGTCTTGCAAAAGAGACAAGGTGTCTTTTAGGATTTTAGAGGTTTTGAATGAGAAGTTTAGGAAGCATTTAGTTGAAAAACGAGGATTTGTTGTTACAGAAAAGTTTAATGTCGAAAAAAAATATTTATGATTGAAACAATTGAAGTAAAAAGCGAATTATCTTCTTGCTGCAATGCAGAGATTCATGTTATGTTCCGTCAAAACGGGAACGGGAAAAGTAATATTCCTTTTTGTAGTAAATGCGTTAAATATCCACCTTTAAATGGTGATTTTGAAAGAAATACTGTGAGGTTCGTTGTTAAAGAAAATGCGCTAAAATACAAGCATATTTACAGTCCGTATTCTGAAATAGTAGGGCAACCGTTTTTCCTTGACGATACTTTCTATTCAAGCCATGAAGAATATATTCAAGATTTATCCGAGAGCATGACTCCCGAATTGTTAAAGGAAGATTTCGGAGAGATAGTTGAAGGTTCGTCTTTACAACCTATAATCGACTTTAATGACAGTGCTATTAACAATATGGCTGAAGCGTTGTACAGTATTAATGAAGAACGGTTTTCCGAGCATAGCGGAGAGGAAGAAGTAAAAAAAATAGAAAAGGCTCTAAAAGAGTCTATTGACTTCGAGAAGTTAAATTTGTTAATGCCTAAGCTTTACTATCCTTCGGGAAAGAAATATGTGATAGAAAAGAAAGACGTGTATGATGATTTGGTAAGAGAATTTGAAGAATAAAAAAGTATGAAAAATTATAAATTGGAAAGGTTGCAGAATGGAGAAACATTTGTGACGAGCGAAAGAGGAAATTCAATGATTCCTTTGATTAAGTCAGGTCAAGAACATAAACTCGCTCCTGTGAAGTGGGAAGATGGCAAGAAAGGAGATATTGTTTATTGCAAAGTGAAAGGGAATTTTTATACTCATTTGGTAAAAGGAAAGAATAGCGACAAAGGATTGTTAATTGGGAATAATAAAGGTGGTATTAATGGTTGGACTAAACAGGTGTTTGGTCGAGTCGTAGAAGTTTTATAAATCAATTAAATTCTAATATATGAGCACTAATAAATGTGAAACAGGATGTCAGCATTATACAGGTGGCGAGATAAGGCACATTAAAAATTGTCAACACTATCCTGAGTCATTTAGTGAGATGTACGATAACCTGAAAGAATCTCATTTAAACATTGTAAAATCCTTACCGACAAACGAGGAAATACACGCTAAAATAAATGAACTTTTTGACTCGCACGGCAAAGATAATGGCAGATATGTTTCGCAAGAGGTCGCTATATGGATTCGAGCTAAAGTGAAGGTAAATCTAATGTAAATTACTACTTTCAGAAGTTTTAATTGATAGTGTAATTATTACCTTTAAAAGTTTAAAATAATAAAAATAATTTGTACTTTTAAAAGTTTTTATTATGTTTGCAAAACACATAAGGTAATGGATAGAGAAAATAGTAATTTTGTTAGTGTTTTTGATGTTGTAAAACCTTCGTTTCGGAGCGAGTCGAATAAGGGTAGTTCTCAAAAGAGAAGCGATTTGATTTTGGTTAAATTGAGAAAAAAATCCAAACCTTGTCCTTTCTGTTTCGGTACGGATTTACGTTTTGAATTTAATAAAAATTATGGTCACGGGGATAGTGGTTTTGAGAACGCAAGAATTATCTGTGATAAATGTAGTGGAAGTAAAGGTGATGGTAGTGGTCATGGCGACCCAAGCGATGAAGATGAAATAAAAGCATGGCGACAATGGAATAGGAGAAAAGCAGTACAGGTGCTGAATGAGAAAAACGACATTAATTGAATTTTATGGATATATTGAATGAGAAAAACGGCTTTAGTAGTGTTAAAAATACTGAGTTAGAGCAAGTGGAAAAAGAAAAAAAAGAGTATCGGTTAATCGGTAACTTCTTACGGAAAAAAGGTCTGAACTTATATTCCTACAATCCTATTACGGGTGAATTGATAGAGATAAATGTTAAGCATAAAAATGCTGTAAGTTTAATGCCAAATAACGAAGGAAAATTGTCTGTGACGGATTTGGTGCATGAGGAAGCTACTATTGACCCAAGAAATGAGCATTTCCACGCATTAAATCTTCAAAGCGCACAAAAGAGAGTGGATAGATTCAAGTCGGGAGCAATAAAGCAATTATCTAATCTTGTCAGGGCTGACTTCAATAGCATAAAATCGTTTTAAATCGAAAACAAAATGGAAGACTTACAGAAAAAATTATTCATGAGAAAGGACGAGTTGCGAGAGCAATTAGACCAAGTGCAAAAAAAATTAGACTTGCTTGATTATAAAGATAGATTTGCTGAAGCCAAACAGTATGAAGGTAAATATTTCATAGAAAACGACCAAGATGCTAAGAAGTTTGTACGGTGTGTATTTGTTTTCGGAGTAAATGAAAAAAATTGCAACATGAAAGTGATTGGATTTAATTATTACTGCGATAGTAATGAATATTTTCAAATCGAAAATCCACTTCACTTTGACCCTAAAAGTGAAGACATTAATTGGAATGAAATTTCAAAAAAAGAATTTGATAAGCACCGTTCTGAAGTAATGAAAAGAATTGAATTGGCACTTTCTCATAAATAAAAACTAAAAACACTATGGCAACAAAAGACAAAGCTCCTAAAAAGGGTGTATTAAAAAGAATTGGAATTAAACTTTTCAAAAAAATCATATTTATTACAAGTAAGAAAGAAGCGAAAGACAAGAAGCAAGATGAAGCAGAACGGTTTGAAAAATACGTTAAGCTAATAGCTGAAATTATTCGACCAAAACCTATTCAGTATGACGAAACCCCTATGGTTGATTATGGGGGCGACAAAGGAGAATCAGTCTATTTCTATGATTTTTTGAAAGAATGGAATAATACAGGTGTTTTTGAAGCGCAAGGAATGGTTGCTGTAACGATGGGTAGTGCAGACAATTTCACCAGTGTAGACCTACCTCCGATTGATTACCAACAACCACCTGTTTTTGCCTTGTCTGATACCATAGAAAAACAAGAACCAAAACTTCAAATGAAACCTTATGAAGTTTTCGGTGAACTCGAAAGAATCCCTACTCCGTTAACATTGGAAAATCTTGAAGAGAAGATTGTCATGTTTAAGATGAAACAAAAAATGATTAAGTCGAACCATTATTGTTCAAAAGAGATAATTGATTTTCAGTTAAGACTTGAAAACAGGAGAAAATATAAAGATGAATTTAAAGACTTTTTTGGACAATTTGATTGCACTACGTCTGAGAAAATTAATAAATTAGTTTCTAAATACGAATTGGTATTGTCCACTTCCGATTTGTTTATTGCGACATTCCCTGACGAAGCTATTAAAATAATGAATGAATACGAAGAAAAAACAATCGCTTTGTGTGGCAAGAAGCCTATATTTTATGTTATAGGGGAGAAGAAAGATTTTAAGAAAAAATTCGATAGAAACGACCCGATTCTCCTTGCTCAGTCTCCATTCGGAATATATTGGAACATTTTGGGTGCGTGGGATAAAGAAATTTTATTATTAGAAGAACTTTAAAAAAATATTTTATGAAAGCACGATTACTTAAAAAATTACTTAACAATACGGGATATACAGTAAATAATCAGACCGAATGTATTGCTGTTGGCAGTCCAATGTGTTCCGACTTAATTAGTGTTGATAAGAAAACATTAAGAATCCGATATGCTTTGGATACTTTTCATGAGGGTAGAAAATCACTCGAAAACAAAACCAATACGGAATTATTGTTTATTTGGGATAAACTTCAGGGGTTAATTGATAGTGGAGAAATACATGATATTATCAATGGAAATGATGAAATTGAAAATCCTTTGCCTGTATGGACATTTGAGGATGGGAAACTAATTGAAACTTACACCGATAAATACGGATACCCGAATACAACAGTTGACGGGCATATCATGTACGAAAATACACATTTCAAGAAAAGGCAGGATGCAATTAAAAAGGCAATAAGTGAATATTCCGCAAGTGTGAATCATCATTCAGTAAGAGTTAAAGAACTTGAATGTGATTTGCAAAAACAAAAAGATATGTTAGCTAAAAAACAAGGTTATGTTGAATATTTTAAATCGTTAAAATAAAATAAAATGGAAAGTACAGTTGGAAAATCAATAATGGATTTTAATTTCGGGCAAGTTGTTGAAACTTGCAAGTCTTTTCTTAATAGATGGACTGAGTACAAGAAAGAAAATGAAGGCAGTAATATTTCTGAAGTAGGGAAAATACTTTCGGATTCTTGTGTTGAATTAGAAAATATAATCAGTACTTTGAAGATTGAAGAACTCACTGTAGAGAAAAGAAACAAAATCAGATTGTTGATGAAAGAAACAGAAAGGCATATTGCCCTTGCTTTTTGTTAAAATTGAATTAATATGTGGAAAATATTGATTGTTTTGGTTTTAATTGAACTTGCATTTTCGCCTCGTTTAGAAATCACAAGAAATAAGGATTTGCTACTTTTTTATGGAAGAAGAAGTAGAAAGTATATCAAATTGTTCTGAAAATATCATGATTAAAATATTTGAAGATTTGTACGATTTGTGTGACGGTACTTTTTTAAAGTGGAATACTTTTTCAAGAAGTTGGAAGATTGTCAGTAATTGTAGTTTTGATATTTTAACCCAAGATTTGCCTGATGTCGATTTTGAGAAACTAAAAAAAAACAAGAAAAATAATAGAGTAAATGAAAAGCAAAAACATTCATAAAGACGTTCTCGGATTAGTAAAGGAAATTTATCACGATTGGGAATGGGGAAAAGAAGAACAATTCGCTCAAGATTTAAAAACAAAAACAGCAGAAGATTTTGCTATTCAGTTTCATAATAATATTGGTATGCAAATCCGAAATAGCTATGGTCTTTGGAAAGGTGACACAGACCTTCATGAATATTTTTTGTCAATCGGAATTAAACATCCTGACGAAATGAGTCATAAAGTGTTTTTGGAGTTGTATAAGTACGGTAGAGAAAAGCTCGGAATATAACATGGAGAAAGAGAAAGTGTATATCTGTGGCAAAGTAACAGGTATGGAAGTGAAGGCAAAATCATTATTTTATCTTGCAGAAATTTATCTTGAAAAACAAGGATACGACACAGTTAATCCCATGACTTTAGACCATAACCATGACAAGAGTTGGTCGAGCTATATGAGAGTTTGTTTGAAAACTCTTTGTGATTGTGAAGTAATATTTATGCTTAAAAATTGGAAATTGAGTAAAGGCGCAAGGCTTGAACATAGAATAGCAAAAGAATTAGGTATTGAAATTATATATCAGAAATAATTTGTACTTTTAAAAGTTTAAACTATCTTTGCAGAACACACGTTGAAAGTTATGGAATTTAATAAGGTTGTTATTGAGTCTTGTTTTGAAAAACACAAAAAGAATTGCGTTATAAAGTTCACATTTGAACAGTATTTTGACTTTTGGATTCAACATAAAGTAGGTGACAGGTACGAAATGGAAAATATGGACGGTACGGTTTCTGAATGTAAGGTGACTTACTATCCTTTAGCGAACACTTACGCTATGGGTAAAAACGGAGAAAAAGTTGTTAAATATTATGCCGATTTGAGAGCATTGGTTGAAATTGAAATGGAAAAAGGTACGGACTTTCGGGAAGTGCCTGTTCATTATTTAAAAAAAACAGGTAGACATGAGTCAGAGTAATAATCATTTATTTAGATGTATTGACACATTAAAAATAGGGGATTTGTCAGACGAGACAAAAACTATTATGTTTGTGGAGTACGCAAGGTTAGTTATGTTAGAAGAGAAAGCTTCTGAATGGCATCCTGTATCGGAACGACCTACCAAGTACGGTAAGTATGAGGTGTACAGGGCTAAATGTGGGAAACAAAACTACGAAACGTGGAACGGAACAGGATGGGCGTATAATCCGAATGACATTACTCATTGGAGATTTATAAAACCTCCTTCAGAATTTTTGCTAAAATAATCATAGTCATGGATGAACTCGAAAGAATTAAATCAGAACTTAAAAGTGGGAAAATTCCTTCTTATGCAAATAGGAAAATAACTCATATTTATTTGGAGTCTTATAATCCTGATACTGGAGAAATTTTGGTTTTGCTTGAGTATAGTAGCAGGAAACATCAATTTTACAGTAAGCTTATTACTTTTGGATATTGGAAATAATGAACGAAACAACGGTTAATAAAATAATCCGAAAGAAGGTTATTTGGGCAGAAATCAAAGCTAAAGAACAAGAGTATATGCGAATTCAAAATCAGATTAATGAACTCGAACAATTTCAGAGAGATATAAGTTTTGAAGTTCAGAAAAAGATTAATGAATCGCAAGAAATAGCGGAATGGTTAGATAGTCGGGAATATGAGGCATTAAAAAGAGAAAATAACTCAAAATGAAATTGCCACGAAAAATAGATTGCGACCATTATTTTCCTTTAGGAAATGATGGGAGATTTAATAAGTGTGAATTTTGTGGACAAGAGAAATCTGCTGTTCTTGAAATTGAAGCAAACAGAAGAAGGTTATTTGTTAAAAAACACTTAAAAATAAAGCAGAAAGGAAATATGGTGAGAGAGCTTATTCCTAAACAATTTCCCGATATATCAAACAATCATATTTTAGCAATAGTGAAAGCGATTAAGAAATTACAGAAACAAAAAATTAAACTTTAGAAATAATGGCTGAAAATAGTAATATTTCATGGACGCATCATACCGCTAATTTATGGT
>Ga0172380_10003795_pt1 | contig 20233 bp, 34 predicted proteins | sample Leawe162metaG_FD_119747 | JGI IMG/M metagenome (GOLD analysis project Ga0172380, IMG submission 119747) | Leachate microbial communities from a municipal landfill in Southern Ontario, Canada - Leachate well 162 metaG | ecosystem: Engineered > Solid waste > Landfill > Unclassified | place... | reverse complement strand
GCTTCCAGAAGAAATGATAACCGTCCCCACGGCTTTTTCTGCCGGTATGTCTACCGGTTATGCTTACGGAGTTATAAAGAATACACTTGAGAGAGAAGGTGGAAGTCTTTATTTGGATATGGTAGAAAAAGGGATAAGTCCTCAAACCGCCCAATCATTAGCGCTTACAGGCGGAGCTATCATCGGCACTATTGAGTTAATGCAGTTTAAACTATTGGATAAACCCTTTAAACAGGCATTTTCTAAAGTTGCAAAAAGTAAGGCAGGTAAAGCCGCAATAACTCAAGTGATAGGCAGATATTTAAAAAATGTCGGGGGAGAGGTTTTAGAAGAAGATTTACAGGAAATTACAAGTTTGGCTGTTGAAACCATCGCGGGGATGATTGAAGAAAATCCTGACGCTGTTCCCACAAAAGAAGAATGGATAAACAGGATGTATGAAACCACTACAAGGGCGGCAGCGGGGCTCGCAGTTATATCCGCTCCAGGCGCGGCAGTTGATGCTACAACTACTATGGGGCATCAGAAACTCATTAAGAAAGCCGAAGATGTAAATTTGCTGAATAAGATTATTACTGAATTAAAAGAACAGCAAGCGGGACAGGAAAAGCAGGTTATTGCTCCGTTGATAGAGAAAAAAGAAGAGATTAAGGCAGAAGTGAAACCAGAAATTAAGATTACTCCTGAAAAAGTTAAACCAGATATATCGGGGATTACCCCTTTACAGAAACAAATTCAAGCAATGGAAGATAAGATAGAGAGGGTTAAGGCCGCCAAAGACACTTTGGAAGGAGTAGATGAACTTCGTCAAGAATTTAAGCATACGATAAGAAAATATAAAGATGAATACCTTAAAGAAGAATTGTCAGGTATACCTTCTTTTTATATTACTAAAGAGGGTGGTATCAGTGTAGATGAGGCAATGCAGCAATTACGCGATAGGGGGATAGATATTGCTGACGAAACAGCATTAAAAGAATACCTACAAGGTTTAGAAAAATCCCGTAAAGACTTAATTGATGCGATAGAAATAGATAAGCCCGGCTTTATCACCAAAAAAGAAACTACTCTTTTGGCAGATAAAATTAAGGCAGTTGAGATGGGGATAAGGGAAGGGAAAATACAAACAAAAGCAGAAATTAAACAAACACAAGAAGATATTATTGACTTTATAGAGGGCTTAAGCCTTGAAGCGAAAGACAAAGCAAAGTTTCTGCGGACAATAAAAAATATTCAAACCAATGCACAATTACAAAAAGCTTTGCCAAAAATAACCGAACGGCTTTTAAAAATTAAAGAACAGTCAGAACGCAGCGAACTTGTTTCTGATTTAAGGGATTTATTTGAAAGGCAGCCTACTAAAAATTTACCGGTAGAATATAAAGACGCGCTTGAAAACATAAAATCAAAATTCTTGCTTAAACAGATAAGCGAAAAAGGCAAAGCCAGTATTGAGAATATGCGCCAGTATGTTCAACGGATGGCAGAGCAGGGAGAAGAAATCAACATCCCCGAAGAGAAACTTGCTTTACTTGATAAAACTTCTATTGATGAAATGACTACGCAGGAATTAAGGGATTTAAAAGAAACCATTACCCGGCTTTATCATCAGGGCAGACTTAAAGATAAACTTCTTACTGCTTTACAAGAGCGCAAGTTTGATGATATAAAAAACGAGATGATAAATGTTATCACCCAGGGACAAGGATTAAGCGAGGATAATTCTATCGTAAAGGCATTAAGGGAACAGAACAAAAGCCTTAAAGACAAACCTCTTGAGAGTATTAAGAATTATATTATTACCAATATGCGCCCGGAACTAATGTTAAATATCCTTGACGGCGGAAACCCCGGGATTATTACCAATACGCTTTTTACTCCTCTCTGGGAAAGCCAAAAATCTGAATTAGAGGAAAGCCAGAAAACATCCGATACGATAAAAGATATTCACAAAGGGCTTAATTTTGCCGAGATATTTAACAAGAAATATGATATTGGGCGCTTTAAAGGAATGACTAAAGACCAGGCGTTATTCATATATGCCAATTCTTTCAATGATAGCAACAGAGTACACCTTATTGGAAGCGGGATTACCGATGAGGATATAACGGCGATTAGTAATTTTCTTAATGCGCAAGAAAAAAATGCAATAGGAGAAATGCTTCGTTATTATGACGAATATCAATATCCTTTACTTGATAAAATATTTACCGAGCTTGAAGGAGTGCATTTAGGCAAAGAAGATCAATATTTTCCGATAGACAGGGTAGAGGATGTTTCTTTTAATAAAGAACTGGAAAAAGATATCTTAGAACGTAATTATGCCCGCAGGGCAGGGGTATCAAAAGGATTTACCAAAGAAAGGGTATCTTCTGCCAAAGGATTTTCTGACTTTTCGTATTTTGGCGTAATTTTAAGAAACCAACGCAAAGTAGAACATTATAAGGCTTTCGCCAAGTCCATTCGGGACGCTAATAAAATACTTAATAACTCTGAAATCAAAAACGCTGTTAAGGAAAAATTTGGCAATAAATATCATCAAGTTTTGGAAAAGTGGCTTAAAGATGTTGCTTATGGCGCGGATAAGCAATCAATGGACGCGACCGAAAAGTTAATTCAATGGTTAAGAACTAATTACGCGGTTGCGGTTATCGGGGGCAATCTTCAATCGGTGATGAAAGCGCCCATATCTTTTGTGCAAGGTATGGAGATGGCAGGTAAATGGAATACTACAAAGGCATTATACAAATTTATTCTTTCGCCTTTAGATTGGAATGAAAAAATAGACGGAAAAAGTACGTTGATGAAATTCAGGGCAATGAGACAAGAAAGAGAGTTGGGGGAAATAATAGCTCAAAGGACAAAAAGACAACAGATAGATAAGGTAACCGGAATGCAGCTTATGAGAGAAAAAAGTATGCTGCCCTGGACTATAGTAGATAAAGCCACTTGTGATATTGTTTGGCTTGCGGCCTATGAGGGAACTAAAGCGGACAATATGACAGAAACGGAAGCGGTCAACCAAGCCGATATGGTAATTCGCAGAACCCAGCCAATGAGCGGGGCATTAAATCTGCCTGATACCTTCAGGGGTAGGGAATACCAGAAACTATATACCCTTTTTAGAAATCAGCCAAACCAGAATTTTAACCTTTTGCTTGAGAGTGTGTTGAAAAAACAAAAAGGAAAAATAGGGGCGGCAGAATTTTCAAGCAACCTTGTTTTTTACCTGATTACCCCTGCGTTAATGATTGGGATTATCAATAGAAAAAGATTGCCCGAAGACTTAGGCGAACTGGCAAAAGATATTCTAAATGCCGCGCTTGGTGGGTTAATTTATATAGGCAATTTTACGAATGCCATAGCAAGCGGTTTTATGTCAACAGCCACGCCTCTTGAATCGCTGATACAAGATTTTTGGGGCGCTTATAACGCAAAAGATATGTGGAAAAAATTAGATAATCTTGCTGACGCAATCAGTAAATTAAGTGGTTTCCCTTATTTAGCGGTTAAACGGATTGTGAAGGGGGAAGTTCTTGGTAAACCGAAAAAACAAAAAAAGAAAGGATTGGAGCCATTATGAGTTGGATTAAATACGGCGTTTGTCTTTACAATAATCATTATCGCTTTGTTTCAAAGCTATGGTTATCATACCGGCACACAATGCTGATATAAGCATAGCGTCTAATGGACGAATACCGGTGAAACTAATGTGCGGAGAGAGAAACAACAGAAACCAGAATAAAGGAGTTAGCAAGATAGTAAAAAGATTAAATATTTCCATCAATTTCTATATACCACTTTCCCCCCATATTGTCAACCTTAAAAACGGAGGCTTAAAACCATGAGCGTAGAAACAACCGAAAGAAAGGCAAGTTTTGTATTAAACGGCGTAACCTCAACCTTTGATTTTACCTTCCGGGCCCTGACGGCAACCGATATTAAGGCTATATCTACAACGGGAGGGGTAAATACTACCCTTGTATACACTACCGACTATACCGTATCCTTAAATTCTGACGGCGTAGGCGGAACGTTAACCTTAGTAAGCGCGGCCTCAACTGGCACCGGCACATTGACAGTTTACCGCGAAACTACCGATAAACAGGAAAGTGATTACGAGGATTATAACCAGTTTCCGGCTGATACTTTAGAAACCGACTTAGACAGGCGCACTTGCGTTTCGCAGGAAAAAAGCGAAGACTTAAACAGAAGTGTAAAAATGCCGATTACTTCCGCGATAACTGGAAGCAGTTTGGAATTACCAGAACCGACAGCAGGATATTTAATCGGTTGGGATACATCAGGAACGGGGTTTATAAACGTAGTAAACCCTTCAATAATATCAGCCACAAAGCCATTATCTTTAATTTCAAATATTTTGTCGCTTGGTTTCAATTCTACAAATTTAAAGACTACCTCAACGCTTTTAAACACTATCCAGGATGTACACCCAACGGCTGCATTAAGTTTTGGGACTTTAAATATTTCTACCAATGCGAGTATAGCGATTGCCGTGATTACGACCGCCACTATCACAAATCTAACTGTAACTACGGGGCGTATAACAACCGCTTATATCCCAACTGCCAATGTTACAACCGGCACGATAACCAATCTGACATCAAGCACGGCAACAATAGCAACCTTATCTGCAGGGACAACTAATATATCTTCAATTACTGCGGCAACATTAGTAATAAATGAAGAAGGAACTGCGGCATGGACATTTAATCCTGGGTTTAGCGCGGTTTCTATGGGAACTGACCCGATACTGGCTATTTACCCCAATTCAAACGCTGATTTAAAATTTTGTTTAGCTTCTGTAACAGGGGGGCAAAGAGTTTACATTTGGGACCCAAGCAGGGAATTACCTGACATTCCCCATACTTCGACAAAACCCACCTTTGCAGTATATGGAGATATTTTAATCGGAGATATTTCCGTCATTGAAAGTAACCCAATGACGCTATTTGATAGGGTAAAGACTAATTTACCTACTACGGCCTGCACTACACTTTATTGCGCACAAAACGGACAGGTTGACGTTGACGGAGGCGCCCAATTAACTTTACAACCTTTATATAATGATGGCGGTGTAGTTAATGATGGCTATGTTCATATTATGGCTTATGGGTTAGGAACAGGGACGTATGGCAATGCTATAAGATTTACAAACAGAAGCGGAGCGGGTGCTATTTCCGACAGAATGGTTATAAAATCAAATGGCAAAATTGGGATAGGGACAAACGACCCTGATGAGCAAGTCCATATATACGGAGGAACCAACTCCACGGAATACATCGCTTTGCGTTTGGGGCATAGCGGCGCTGGCGGGGCTTCTGACGTTGGTATGGAATTTTATCCGACTGAAGGAAACGCAGGAATTACGTTACCGGCAAAAATAACAGGGTGTCAAGTTAGCGGCAACAACAATGAATTAGCTTTTTTATTAAATGTCGGTGGAGTTTCAACGGAGATAATGAGATTGCTTTTAGGAAACGTAGCAATAGGAACTACTACCATTGAAACAGGGTCAACCAAGGTTTTGAATATCGGAAATGGGACAGCCCCGGATGCAGCCGTAGCAAACCAAATACAAATATATTCTGTAGATAGCACAGATAGCAAGGCAACTCTTGGATTATATTTAGAGCAAACAGTTGTAACGATAAGCACTACTGCGTTAACGCATAAAGTAAAAGTAAAAGTAAACGGAACGGAGTATTGGTTGGGATTAGCAACGGTGTAATATGGCTTTTGAACTAACAGATTTTAACAGGCTTTACGTCCCCAAAGGCGAGTTTCGCGGGCTATTTAACGTAACCCGAAGTGATGAGGTAAACTCAAGCCCGCGTTATTACGCTTTTTATAACGAGGCAGGCTCTTATATTATTCAGCAACTTACAACCTCAAGCGGACTTGCGATTTATAAGTATTACGCTAAAGCAGGGCAACCAGCGCAGATGTCAACCGACTTTACTAACAGGGCTTCTCTTACTTACGTTGAATATTATCAGTTATTTATATGAGCGAAGAAAATAAGATAAATCCTTCAACGGGCAACCTTGATAAAATAGGAATGTCAACTTCTGATGTTTCTGATTTAGACTTACGCTACCTCAAACTTGACCAGACTGCGCCGCAGACTTTTGTTGGTTTAAATACAGGATTATTAAAAGTTACTGCTGGACTCTTGGGGCTAGATACCAGTGTTTATTTAACCACCGAATCCGACCCCGTATTTGGCGCTTGGTATAATAGCGGAAGTCCAAGCCTAACAGATTTATATATTACTAATCTTACCTCTGGTCGCTGTCCATATATTTCAACAGGTGGGTTGCTTATTGATAATTCTTTATATACTTTTACACAAGCATTAAGTGCTACAGAAATAATTACAAACGGAACGTTCACGGGTTCAGCAAGCGGGTGGAGCCTTGGTGCTGGTTATACCTACTCATCAAATACTGTTCTTCATAGCTCAAATGGCACAGCTCCGCTTTCGCAATCTTTAGCTGGTAAACTTGAGCCTGGGTTTAGGTATCAACTAACCTATACGCTATCTGCAATGACAGCAGGAAGTGTTATCCCAACGGTCGGCGGAACGGTTTTGACAAGCAGAACAACAGCAGGGACGTATACAGAAGATTTTAACCTTCCAACAGCCATTTCAAGCTGGTTAATCAATTTTTCTCCAAGCACATTGGCTAGGTTTACTATTGATAATATTTCCTTGAAAAAATATCCTCCGACAATGCTGTTAAATGGCGGGGCATATACGGGTGGCGGGTGTTATCTCGCTCAAGGAAGGTTTGGACAAGTTCAAACTTTGCTTGGTAATCCTAGTGCCTTACAGGCATATATGGTTAGCACGTTTCCAAATTCACTCACCGACCCTCTCGCGCTAACTATTGGAGGCACGCAACAGTCAGTAATGGGATTTATCGCAACTGGATATTCAAGCACGCAGTATATTGGATATGCAAAAGGTGATAGCGCAGGATATATGGCTTTTGGGGGGCGTAATGCCTTAATCTTTGAAGCTGGCGGTTTCGGTAGTGGTTATGAAGCAATGAGGATAACTGAAACAGGAATATATTTATGGGATAGAGTAATCCCGTTTGCTGACCCAGGAGTTCCTTATCAGGTATGGGCGAAAGATACAGGAAGTGGAACGGAGTTTCAGCTTATGATTTCCGACCCTTGTCCTTGCGAATGCGAATGTGAGTGCGAATGCGAAGCCTGTACCTGTGAGTGTGAAGGTTGTCCTTGTGAATGCGAGTGTGAGTGTGAATGCGAAGGATGCCCGTGCGAATGTGAAGGATGCCCCTGCGAGTGTGAGTGCGAATGTGAATGTGAGGTTTGCCCCTGTGAGTGTGATGGAGTTTGCACTTGTGAATGTGAATGTGAGGCTAACTAATGGATAAACTATACCCTTTAACTTCTCTTGATATTGAAATAACTACTCATTGCAATTTGCATTGTTCTTACTGTTACCTTTGTAACCAAACAATTAAAGGCAGGGAAGAACGCCAAGATATGACTGATGAAACACTTGATAAAATCCTTGAGTTCTGCCGTCAAAATCACCGCAAAGATAAAAATACAATGGTTCATTTCTATGGCGGTGAGCCAATGTTACGGTTTGAAAAGGTAAGGTATTTTATTGAGGGTGCAAAGAAATTAAATATTCCTCTTAACTATACAGTATTTACTAATGGTGTGGTTGGAACTCCAGAGATAGCGCAATATTGTAAAGATAATAAAGTTCATCTCATTAGAGGATTATCGGGTTGCAAGGCGGCACAAGACACTTTGCGCCCTAATACTTACGAGAAGTTTCAGGAAATGACGAAGCTCTTTAGTGATGAACGAGGACACCGAAGAATGACGGTTACTCCCGAAACTATCAAGTGGGCGGCACAGGGTGTTCGTGAGTGTGTAGAAGCCGGTTCGATAGGTGCTACGCCTATGCTTGATTATTACGCTAACTGGACAGAAGAAGATATGAAAGAGCTTGACCGCCAGATGTATCTAATAGGAGAGTTTTTTGTTGAACGGGTAAAAATGGGAAAGCCGTTTTATACTTACTATCATTCAAGAGATATGGCGTGCAGATATACGAACAAGTCAGCACAGTTTTATTGCTCTGCTGGTAAAACTTTAATCTGTTTTAGCGTTACAGGTTATATGTATCCTTGCCATAGATTTGTTACAGAGCCTATTGACGGAGATTGTTGTTTCGGGCATATAGACGAGATACTTAATGCAACTGCAAAGGGTTTCGGAAACCTTATAAAAAACCGCCATATTGAATGTCAGAAAAGAATACAGTCAGAGAAATGCCTTACCTGCGAAGGTAGGTATGGCTGCGAACAAGGTTGTCATCATTCTAACTGGAAAACAACGGGTGATATGTCAAAACCCCCAGAGGTTCAATGCAGGGTGCATATAACTACGGCTAAAGTAATTACCGATTTAATAGCTCCAGCCCTTAAAGATTATCCTGATTGGTGGGCGAAGGGAAACATAAGACCAGAGGCGAAAGCATACTTAAAAAGGAGGTCTAATGGTTCAACAGGGTTTAGATTTAGATAAAATGACGGTTACAGAGTTAAAGGCGTTAAAGTGCGACCTTTATGAAGTTGGCGAACAGAACAGGATAAATATCCAGATAGTTAATGACAAGATACAAAAAAAACAGAGAGCAGAACAAGCACCGGTAGAGCCAAAGGAAGAAACAAAATGAGCGATTATTGCAAAGACCACGTTAGCCTATGTGAGGATATGGCGATAGTAAAAACAACTGTTGTCAATCTTGATAAGCGCATAAACGGCTCAATAGACGACATCCACGACCATATCAAAAATGGCTCTAAGTGGCGGTTGGCGATTATCGGGATATCAGCAACAATCTTAATAAATATATTTATAGCGATTTACTGGTATGGCAGGCTTGCGGAGAGGGTTGATATTTTGCACTCGGTAGTCATTAAAAATGCAGAGGCGAAGACAAAATGAAAGAGAGCAAAGAAGAAACTATTAAACGGCTTGCTTACTGTATTTGGCAGGAACGGTGCAGGTTTGGCGATATTAACGCCAATAATGCGGAAGAAAACTATTTAAGGGCAAAGCAGGTGCTTTACCCTGACGAAATGACGTTAGAGGAAATACAAAAAATATAGGAGGTGTTTATGCAGATACAATTATTTTCGTTGATTGTGGGTATTGTAATCGGCGGCGCGGCTATGCTGATATGGCTTAAGGTATTCGGGGGATTAAAGAAGTAATGTTTAAATTCAGCCTGAAATCATTTATTTTAGGCAACGGCAAGGAAGATTGGATAAAAGCCTCAAGCAGGCTATTTAAAATCTTCCTTGTTGGTGTTCTTATAATCGTTCTTTTGGCGGGGTTATTCCAATTAAAGAACTTATTATTCCCCAAGCCTTCTGATAATATTTATAAGCCGGTTGTAATCGCGCTTCCTGGAAGCAAAGTTGATAAGATAGAGCAGAAGTCGGAACAAACTATTATTAACCAAACAAGGCGATTACATTTAAGTGTAGGCGGGGGGCTGTATGGAACGAAAGAAAGTGGCGGAGCTTTCGTGGGGGCAATGGTAACGTATGATTTATTTTAGTATATATGATAACCCTTTCTTACCCCTTTAGGCTTATAAGTAAAGATAACGAAAAAATAGCCAACCGAAAAGGATATTTTTTCCTGTCAAGAAAATTTAAGGATTTTGAAAAGATTGTCCGCAGTTATACCGCAATGCAATATAAAGGTAAGCCTCTTGAGTGCGATTTGGCCGTATCAATCTACGCTTACTTTGAAAATAAAAAACACTGCGATTGTTTTAACCTTCCAAAAGGGATTATGGACGCGCTCCAGGGAATAATTTTTTTAAACGATAGGCAGATAAAAAAAGGGAGTGTAGAAGTTTTTGAAGATCACTCCGAAGACTGCTTCAAGGTAACGATAAGTGAGATATAATTCTGCCATTTAAAAAACTATTTTTCAAAAACACGGAAAAGCTATACTGGGGTTGAGAAAGAAAATGCTTGACTTTTCTTGATTTATATTCTATACTCTAAGTATGAAAAAAATAATGTTAGCTCTTGAAATTGATAGCGAATTGAAATCGCTTCTTGATGAGTGTAAAAAAAGAGACGGTCATTCAAGGACGTGGCATCTACAACGGGCTCTAAAAAATTATTTTAAAAGTAAAAAAATTACACTGGTAGAAAATGGAAAATCAAAACAAAAATAATCGGCAGACCGCAGGGGATTTATCTTCCTTCCTAAAGAAGCAAGAACATCTACCAGTGTATTCCTCTGCGGCTGTCTTTTTACAAGAATGCTAAAAATGGCGTTCTGGGGGGCAAGAATGGGTTTTATTAAAGGACAAAAAGAATACGAAAAATTCAAAGAAGGTAAAAAGCTAACACGCAAACAAGCTATGCTGGCACAATGTTATGACTGTAATGGGGCAGAAGAGTCGGCGACAGATTGCCAGGGGAAGGATTGTCCATTATACGAATATCAACCCTACAGAGGTAAAAAATCGTGAGGAAGGCAGTTTTCCTGCGTTTAAAAGTATTGTGGTGCGCCTTTATTCTTTTGTTTTTGATTTGCCTTGCCCCTTTGCATTTATCGGCGGCTGGCACTTCAGCGAAGGGGTGTCAGACCGCAGTTGACCTGGGTATTATTGCGGCTATTGAGAGCAGTAACAACCCCCTTGCCTACAACCATAGAAGCCAGGCAAGAGGCTTATACCAGATAACGCCTATCTGCTTAAAAGAATATTGCCAATTTAATAATATCTTGGTTTATGACGCAGATTATCTTTTTAACCCCGCCTTTAATACCAAGGTTGCAGAATGGTATCTAACTAAACGCATACCCCAAATGTTAAAAGCCTATGGTTTATCTGTTACTTTAGAAAATATTTTATGGGCTTATAACGCGGGAATAGGCAAGGTTAAGAAAAATATTATGCCGAAGGAAACAAAGTTATATATCGCTAAGTATAAAAAATTAAGCCCCCGTAGTTTACGAGAAAACCACCTAGAAAGCGCGCTGGGTGTCGCTGGCTCTAACCAGCCGGGGGCTTGTTTAAAAAGGCGAGGTGCGAAATGAAAATACTTTTTTGGATTATGGTTTATCTGGTTATCTCTCTCATTGTCGGAATTATTATCGGCAAATGGATTAAATACTCAAAAAAGAGAGGTGGGCTATGAAAACTCTAACTATTAAAATCAACCCTAATGAAAAGGTAGTTATCTGCGCCGATTGCAAGTGTAAGTCTATCTTAAAAAAGAATGAAAGGCATTGCCCGGTATGCGATAGCACGGATATACACGAGGCACAATGAGAAAAGGCGATAAGGTAATCGTGGGTAATTTAGAAAGTAATTATTACGGACAGACAGGAAAAATAATCAAAGTCCTACGCGGAGTAGAGATTTTAAAATATGTCGTTGAGGTTAAGCGCCGGAAACATGAATTTGCTAAGTCGGATATTTTCAAGTTAGGAAAGACAGGCACACACCGGAACATCGCCCCGCTGCAACGTTGCTCTATAAGAGTATCAACCACAAGCGAAGGATGCCCGGTGCTGCCTGTGGTTTAAAAAAAGGGGGTGAAATAATGTCAGGCACTTATGGTTACGTCAGAGCTTCTGGCGTGCGAAAACTCGTTAAAGATAACGGGAAAAGGTGCGGGAGTGATTTTCTACACGCATTGGATTGTTTCGTTTATGAAACGGTTTTAAAGTGCGTCAAACAGTTTAACGGGCACAAGGTAACTTTAGACGGAACTGTGGCAAATTTGATTTTAAGAAAGGAGAAATAATATGTCAAACGAATTAGCGACAATTTCAAAAGAACTTTCGGACACAATGAGCTTAGGGGACATCTTCGTTAAAAGCGGAATGTTTCCTGATATTAAAGCACAAGCCCAGGCGGTAGTTAAGATTTTAGCCGGGCGTGAACTGGGATTATCTCCGCTTGAAAGTATGACGAATATTTATATCGTCAACGGAAAGGTGGCATTACAAGCAAAAGTTATCGCGGCCTTGATTAAGAAATCTGGGAAATACGATTATCAGATAGAAAAACAGGACAACGAAGAATGCACGATAGCGTTTTTTCAAAAAGATGGAACGCTTAAAGAAATCGGCAAATCAACCTTTACAATCAAAGATGCGGCAAAAGCGGGGATAATCAATAAGGATAGTTGGAAGAATTATCCTAAGAATATGCTTTTTGCCCGCGCTCTTTCAAACGGCGCACGTTTCTATTGCCCCGATGTTTACTCTGCCTATACGCCAGAAGAGCTTGACTTTGGCAATGGAAAGGTAAAGCAAGAGCCCATTGAGGTAGAGCCGACAACAGTAGGAATAAGCTCGGTAGGGGAGGTAATACAAAATGGCGAAAAAGCGTAGAGATTATGATAACGATTTTCCGTCTGTTACTACCGCTCTTGATGTGCTTCGCAAGATAGGGCTTGAAATGTGGTTTAAGGTTAATACGCCAGAGTTTATTAAGGCAGAAAGCGAAAAGGGTAAACTTATCGGAACACAATTACACGAAGCTATCCAGGTGCATATTGAATTAAACGAAGTCAAAATTGAAACGCAATATCCTGATGAAATCACAAATGCTCTTAAAAGTTTTATGTTGTTTAAGAAAGAACACCCGGAAATAAAACTTAAAAGAGCGGAAATCAAAATGACAAGTTTAATTTATAAGTGCAATGGAACTATGGACGTTGACGCTGAAATCGCACAATTAACCGTGCCTGGTGATTGGAAAACTGGCAACGCCAAAGACGAAGATAAGCCAAAGATATATGACGAGTATATCGCGCAACTCGCGGCTTATCTTAAATTTTACAATGAGCTTTTTGGTAAGAACGCCAAAGAAGGATTTATTGCTGTTTTTGCGAAAGATAAGGTTGCCTATAACTATCGCTTAATACCGGCAGAAGAAATTGAATTATGCTTCAATGAAATTTTCTTACCGGCATTAAAAGTATGTTATGGGCAAAGAGCATTAAAACAACTAAGAAAGGGGGTTTAAAGTGGGCAAAAAATACTCAATGGATATGTCAGGAGAAAGTGAAAGGAACAATTTTCATCTTGAAAACGGTTGGTATAAGTTTGAGGTCGCTAAAGTTGAGGAAAAAATTAGCAAAGCCGGTAATCAGATGTTTGTGGTTAATATCGCATTAGATACTAACGCCGGAATAGGCACAGAAGTTTATATGATAGCCGAGCAGGGGAAGCGTTGGTTTTTAAAACAATTGTTAAAGGCTTGCGATTGCCCAGCGAGTGAAGACGGAGTTTATGATTGGAGCGAAGAAGATATTATCGGTAAAATCGTTGAAGGCCGCGTTGAAAACGCTCAAGAAGAGTGGATTGATAGAAACGGGAATCCGCGGACAACGGAAAAATCAAAGGTGGTTGAGTTTAGAAAAATACAATAACTATGCACTACAATTCTTTATCTGCCTTTCGTGAGCTCAATGATAAACAAAGTCGGCAGCAAGTCGTGCTTAAAGTTTATCTTGGGAGCACAACTCCTCTCACGGACAGGCAGGTATTGAAGATTTTAAAGAAAATAGACCCTGTAAACTGGAAAGAAATGAATGACGTAAGGCCGCGCATAGTTGAGCTTATGAAAGAAGAGTGCGATTTGACGGAATTATTTGACAAAGTTTATGACGAAGAAAGCGGGCGTAAGGTAAGGGTGTGCAGGGTTTCTACACCGGAAGAAAAGAGAGAGGCACAGGCAAGGAAAGAGGCGCACGATCAGGCGAGAAAGGTGTATCAGAAGCCTATCCAGCCCACTTTTGGCTTTATAAAAAAAGAATATACAAATGCGGAGAGGGTGAGTTGATGTTGCACAAAGACGCTTTAATTTTAATTGAAGAAATTGGCAATCAAGCGTATACGCCTAATGAATGGGAAACAAAATTTATGGATGATATATCCAAACGAAGAAATAATTTAAGTGTAGCACAAGCCGCCTGCCTACAAAAAATTTATGAAAAGGCTACCGGAGGCGGAGTATTCATAAGAAAACAACATTTTAGCTAAAGGCGGTGGGTTGTGGCATATAAAAATATTCATTGGATAAAATTGGAAAAACGGTTGCTTAATGACTATCGTTTTTATACTTTAAGTGAGCCGGCACAGCTCATTTATCTTAAATTTTTTATGTTAGCAGCCGAAACCAACAACAAAATACCCAAAAATAATGGGGTAATCAAGGCGACACTAAGAAGCCAACAATCAGAAGAAAGAATAGATGAATGTATAAAAGAAATAAAATCACACTACCCAAAATTCAAGGAAAATAAAGGTTTTTATTATTTTGGGGAGTGGGGTAATAGATGTAACTGGATAGCGGGAAAGGAACTCCCTGGGAACTCCCAGGGAACTGCTGGGGATGGAGCAGATAAGATAAGAATAGATAAGAATAGATTAGATAAGATTATAAAAGAATACATAAAGATAAGAAGGCTTGATGCACAGATAAAAGAATTTCCTGCTATGGAAGGGGAAATATACCGGACACAAGGGAAGGCCGTTAAAAGACTATATTCTGTTTTAAAAGAAGATGCTGACTTGGTTTGCCGCGCCATTTACAAAGCCGGGGAATATTTTAACCAGCGAGGTCTTGACTGGAACTTATACACTATTCTTAAACATCTTGATAAAGGTTTAGATAACTCAAAAGAAATGCTAAATAGATTGGGGTTTACTTACGCGGATTTATGTAAAAAGGTTTAAAAGCGAGGTGTCTAAATGAGATTTAAAGTGGGCAAAGTAAAAGTTTTGGAGGTTGTATAAATGAAAAATGAAATGATTGACTTACCAGCAATTTTAATATTCCAATCATTAAAGGACAAAGAAAAAGAATATCCTGTTTGCACTATTCCTTTGGATATTATAAAACAAGCCCTCGCAAGTAAGGGGTTGGAAGTGGTGGAGAAAGAAGTTTTAGTTGGACTTCGCACTCCTGACAACTTAAAGCCAGAAGATTGTTTGGTCAAAGAACCAGAATTGCCGGAGAAGATAATAGGAGAAAATGTAACATATGGTTCATTAGTAACTTATATGCTTATAGTGTTTGCCAAATTAAATTCTTATCACGACTGCATCCAAGACTTGAGGGATAGGGTAGAAAAGATGGAGTCCAAAGATGAAATTTAATATGCAAATAGGAAAAGGAATGTGGTTTACTTTAATCCCCACAGTTTCGTTCAGAAAGTTTATGGGAAAATATGATTTTATATTGGCTTGGTTAAATTTTTCTATTGCTATTTTGAATAGTAATCATTTAGTTATAAGATACCCAAAAATAATAAATGGTAAAAGAACGATGGTGGAGATTGTTAAAAGTAATCCATTACATTTGGATTTATAAAGGTTGGAGGATAAAGATGAGTAAAAGACCAGAGAAAAAAGAATTATTTAAAGGCGATAGGGACTTTGAAGATTATCCACTACAATCTGGCAGCGAGAAGATAGGTTATAGTCAATGTGTTGACGATTTCAACGCTTACCTGCCAGACAGTTTAGAAATAATGGCAATAATTTACTGTTATACAAATAAAGATGGCACATTAAAAAAAGGTCTAATTAAAGCATTAACCGACAGGATTTGGAAGTAAAAAGGAGGGGGTATGCAGAAACTTTTAGGTGTAGTGTGTATCGTGTTAGGTATAGTCGTTGGTTTATATATCGGCGTGTGGTGGGGACTTGTCGGCGGCATTATCCAGCTTATATCTGGAATAACTCCGACCATAAATGCTTCTAACATTGCTTGGGGAATTGCAAAGATATTTGTTTTAGCCCCAATATTAGGTTGGTTATCATTTGTTGTTTTGGTAGTTTTTGGAAAAACGTTACTTGACTAATCTTTGACAACCTCGGTGCTTTTGTGGTGTCTTTTTGTGCCGAGCTTCTTACCACCGCAACTGCGCCGGTTGGAATATCGTGCGAGGCGTAACGAATGAAATCTTACGCAAAGGCAAAAGTATCGGGTAAATTCCGTAGGATAGCCAGATAAAAGAGGGGTAATTCACTCTTGGTGGTTCAATTCCACCCTCGCCCTTAATTGATAATTCGGGGGGCAATGTGGCGTAGTAGCCTGAAGCTACCATAAAAGGCTCTAGCTTTGCTTACCAAAGCTGTTGCCCACCCTGTTTTAAGGGAATATGAAGATATGAGTTTTACAAGAAAAAGAGGTAATGATGTTCATAGGGGTAAAAGTTCTAAATATATGAAACGACTAAAATATTTATCTCCATTACCTAATTTTTTTATTTATAAAAATGGTGTTCACGTTGATTATGTTCAGTTTAGAAATCTTGAGGCGGCACAAAAGTTTGCAAATGCTGTATATGGTAAAAACACTACCGCCATTCAGGAAAATACTTTATTTAACTTCGCCCCGCAAAAATAAGGAGGTTGGGAGAGATGAGCTACATTACAGATTTGGAAAAGAAATATGCAAGGTTTGGCATTGACAGGAACTTGATGAAGATCTTGCATACTCAACTTTGTGAGATAGTTCCTTCTGTGCCTGATGATAGCGAATTACCCGAATGGACTACAAAAGAGTTAGCTCGTTTTATTTTAACTACATTGGCTTTGTTAAAAGATTTTGGTTTATTAAATACCCTACAACCCAAGCAATAAGGAAGGAGGATTATGAGTAGAGAAGTTAAGTTTAGAGCAAGAAATGCAAATGTTCCGCCCTGCTGGATTTACGGTTATTTTGTCAATGTCAGAGGGGAATGCAAAATAATAAATAATAACGGCGAATTTAAAGTTATAGCTGGAAGTGAAAAGCAATTCACCGGACTCAAGGATAAAAACGGCAGGGAGATTTATGAGGGGGATATAGTTAAATTTAAAAACAGCATAGGACAAGTCGTTTGGCGTAAAGAATGGACAGGATTTGAGATACAAACAATAAGACCCAAAAAGATGTTTAGCGATGAATTTTATTTTTGTGAAGATTATATTGAACGTAATTTTGAATGGAATGAGTTAGAAATTATCGGCAACACCTACGAAAATCCCGACTTGCTCAAGGAGGGCGAAAGATGAGTGAAAAAGAATATATTACTTTGAAATGGGGAACTTTAAAAAGTTGGAACATTACAAGCAAAGAAGGGAAAAAACTTTTAAAAAAATATATAAAAATTGGTGTTTGTATGAGTTGTGCTTGTCAAAATGATACCGTTGAACAAAAAAAGATTATCTGCTCTTTAATAGACCTTGTGCCTGGAAAAATATATCTTCATTGGGATGGTATATATGTTTCAAAAGCTAAAGCTAAAAAATATGTTATGAATTATGGCAACCTCAAAACTCAAGGGGTGGGGAAGTGAAAAAAGGAGATAAATTATCGAAAAAATATCTATAATCATTCCTTCTTGCCAAGAGAAGAATATAGGCATTATGAAAGTCAAATGCCTATCATTATTCCCTCACGCGCAAATTATTATCGGAAACGATGTTCAGAAGCAGGGCAAGGGTTATATCATTAAAGACAGTATATATAAAAGTTTACACAGCATAATCGTCTTTATTGACGGGGATTTAAACATCAATCCAATAATGATAAAGAGGTTGTTGCCATTCTTAGAAGATGGATATTACGATATAGTCGTTGGTTGCAAGGGTATAAGCGGATTACCGTTTAATAGAAAACTTTTAACTTTAGTATCAAGAATAATCATAAAAATTTTATTTAATTTAGATGTTTCAACCCAAACCGGCATTAAGGCTTTTAAACGCTATAAAATCCCAGAGTGGTATAGCAACCGTTATATGTTTGATGTTGAAGTTTTGGCTAAAGCAAAAAGAAAAGGAATGAGAATAATTGAAATTCCAGTTGAGGTTGAAAAAATAGGGGATAAATCCCTAAAGGTTATATGGCGTGCTTTTATTGATACATTAGAAATTTGGTGGAGGTTAAATGTCTGTAAAAAATTTAGTTAGCGTTATCCTTCCCAAAAGGAAAGGCGAGGACGTAAGCAAGTTTATCTCGGCTATTGAAAACTCAACTTATATGAATGGCTTTGAGTTTGACGTTGAGATAATTGTTGTAAATCTCGGACAAGAGCGTTCTTCCCAGCGTAATACAGGGTTAGAAACAATGAAAGGAAATTACGTCTTGGTTTTAGACAGCGACCAAATGGTTACGCCTGATTTAATCGGAGAGTGCGTCTTTCTTATGGACAAAAATCCTGATTGCACAGGTATTTATATCCCCGAAATTATCCCCGGCAATGATTGGTTTAGCCGTCTGCGTAACTGGGAAAGACAATTCTATAATGGAACTGCGGTTGACGTGGTTAGATTTGTAAGGGCTAAAGACTGCCCTAAATTTGATTTAACGATGTCGGGCCCGGAAGACGCTGACTGGGGAAACCGCATACAAGGGAAAAAACTTATCAGCAAAAATTATTTTTATCATTACGACAATGTAAGTTTAAAAAAATACCTGCAAAAGAAGGCTTATTATTCAAAATCAATGAAAAAATATCAAGAGAAGTGGCCGCAGGATAAATGCCTTAACTTCTGGTATCGGTGTTTTTGGGTATTCTTTGAGCGAGGGAAGTGGAAAAGATTTTTAGGCAATCCGGTAATGGCTTTGGGAGTAATGGGAATAATATTTTTAAGGGGGGTAATTTATTTATGCAAAAGATAGCAATAGTAATCTGCAATCATAATGATAGCCGGTTTTTAATCAGTTTAGTCAACAGGTTTATTTATCAAAAACCTGACGAGTTGATTATTGTCAATGACGCTTCAACCGACAGGAGCGAAGAACTCATTGCTTGTTTACAAAAAAAATATCCGATTAAGTTAATAAATGTTAACGTTAAAAATCCTTTTGCCGCATTTGTTGAGGGTTGCAAGGCGGCGGAGGCAGAATATATTTCCTGCTGGAGTGCGGATGACTACCCCGAACAAGATTATTTATGGCGTATGCGTCAGGCAATAGAAGATTATCCTTTGGTAGATTTATATACTTGTAACGCTAAGGTAATCCGTGAAGAAATGTTTTTTGGGCGGGTGTTACTCCCTTTTGACGCCTATATCTCTCCCAATTATGCCGTCAAAATGTTTAAAGCCGGATACGCCAAGATGATAAATTTGTGCGGTGTGCTTACGAAAAGAGATTTAGTTTTAAAGTGCTGGGAAGAAGGCGGCAAGGATACAGAGGTTAATTTTGATTGTATGTTCACTTTCTTTTCTGTGTTTGATAAAGGGTTTATCAACCTTGGAAATAAACTTGCAGTCTATCGCTCTTACCCTAACAGCTTTGGGGCTTCCGGCAGGAATAAAAAGATTAAGCAAGCGACAGAAGCACATAAAAAGATGTATCGTAAAAATCCTTTCATCTACCATAGAGCGCTGCGAAGCGGTATCTGGGGGGCTAAAGCAAGGTTATCCTCTTTAATAGCGTTAAAGCTGATAATGAAACTTCCAAAGTTGGCGAGGATAATATTTTATGATTGGTTTTACTCTTACAGGCAGGAGATTGAAAAATTATGAGAGAGCTAAATATCGTCAAGTCATTGCACGAAAAAACAAAGAGAAATTATTACGCGAGAATGACGCCTGATAAGCCGGAATGTATGAGGATAGCGCGGCAGTTTGGCAAAGAGTATTTTGACGGCGACAGGAAATACGGCTATGGCGGGTATTATTATGACGGAAGGTTTAAGGAAGTTGCTAAGAAGCTGTCAGAAAATTATGTGATAAAAAGAAAAACAAAGATACTGGACTACGGCTGCGGTAAAGGTTTTTTAATGTATGACCTTCAAGAAATGTTTGGTTGCCAATGCACCGGATACGAGATTTCAAAATACGCCAAAGATAACGCTTATAAGGTTGGAGATAAAATCTTTGATTATTTTACCGGAGGCTATGATTTAGTTTTGGCTTTAGGGGTGTTGCATAACTTACCATTGCAAAGCCTTAGATGGGCGATAGGCGATATACAAAAAGCAGGGAAAAATAAATTTATTACGGTAGACAGTTACCGCAACGAAAAAGAACTCTATAACCTGCAATGCTGGACGCTTACCTGTGAGCAATTTTTTACCCCCGATGAATGGAGGTTTTTATTTAATGAGTGGGGATATACGGGCGACTACGAATTTTTGTTTTTTGAATAGGAGGTTTATGTATTACT
>Ga0172380_10003794_pt1 | contig 20234 bp, 21 predicted proteins | sample Leawe162metaG_FD_119747 | JGI IMG/M metagenome (GOLD analysis project Ga0172380, IMG submission 119747) | Leachate microbial communities from a municipal landfill in Southern Ontario, Canada - Leachate well 162 metaG | ecosystem: Engineered > Solid waste > Landfill > Unclassified | place... | reverse complement strand
ACCGTTCTCACGTTTCCGTAGTTTTATTAAGAATCGTGCTACATACACAACCCATATGATTGACCTCAAAACAATACAAGCGGTGCTCGGAGAGTTTGAAACTCGGGGCATTAGCCGCGAGACGATGATCGAAGCTATCGAAAGCGCTATGGCCACTGCCTACAAGCGCGAATACGGTAAGCGCGGTCAGGTTATCCGTGCCAAGCTCGACCTCAACAGCGGCACGGTCGGCTTTGAGCAGGTCAAGACAGTTGTCGATGAGACAACGGCTCGTTTTGCTGAAGAGGGCGAGGAGGAAGTTGTACACGAGCCACACGGACACGGCTTTCACGTAGAAGAGGAACAGCTTGCAGAGGGCGAGTTGCCACGTTTTGACACTGAGAAGCATATCCTCCACACCAACGCCAAGATGATTAAGAGGGGAGTCGAGCTTGGCGAAGAGATTGTATTCCCCCTTGAGCCACAAGACGACTTCGGCCGTATTGCAGCGCAGACTGCTAAGCAGGTGGTGATACAGAAGGTGCGCGAGGCTGAGAAGCTCTCGATGATGGAGGAGTTTGGCGAGAAGAAGGGCGAGATAGTGAGCGGTATCGTGCAGCGCATGGAGCGCGGCGCGATATTTGTCGACCTTGGTCGCACTACCGGCATTATCCCTTACGAAGAGCAGATCCCGGGCGAGCGTTACCGTATGGGCGAGCGCATCCGCGCGTACCTCTACTCGGTAGATGAGGGCTTCCGCGGCGTATACCTACGCCTCTCACGCGCACATCCTCGCTTTGTCGTGAAGCTTTTTGAAATAGAGGCACCAGAGCTTGCAAGCGGCGCTATCGAGATAAAAGCACTCGCACGTGAACCAGGCAGCCGTACCAAGATCGCACTCGTGTCTGCAGACCCACACGTCGACCCAGTCGGCTCACTCGTGGGCCAGCGCGGCGTACGCGTCTCTACGGTGATGAGCGAGCTCGGTGGCGAGCGCATCGACATCATCGAATGGAACGACGATGCAAAAGAGTTTATTAAGGAGGCTCTCTCGCCAGCAATACCTACCGAGGTAGTGCTCGACGAGGAGAATCATCGTGCGACGGTCACCGTAAGCGAAGACGAGCAGAGCCGTGCGATAGGTCGTGGTGGCCAGAACGTGCGCCTCGCCGCTAAACTCACCGGATGGAATATCGACATTATTGGTACCGGCGGGGGAGAAGTGGCCGAGAGCGATGGCGAGTCGGTTGCTATTATCGACCCAGCCGAGGAGGCGGGCGTTATGCCTACCGAGAGCGTTGAGGTTATTACCGACGAGGCACCTCAGGACACCGGCCTTGCCGCTGAGGAGGAGCTTGCAGACGTGCCCGCAAGTGACGAGAACGTTGCCGAGAAGGCAGAAGACCGCGACACCGCGACCGACCAATAAACGTACTTACTAAGGTTAATTTACTCTGCATGAACCTATTGCACGATGTCGACTCAGGCACGAAGGAAGAGATGACCGTCATTATTGAGATCCCTAAAGACTCGCACAACAAGTACGAGATAGACAAGAAAACGGGGCTAATCAAGCTCGACCGCGCTAATTACTCCTCAGCGGCGTACCCCTTTGACTACGGGTTTGTACCCCAGACCCTGTGGGATGACGGCGACGCACTCGACGTTATCGTCCTTACGACCTACCCGCTCGCGGTAGGTGTCGTCGTGGAGGCGCGCCCCGTGGGGATTCTCAACATGATCGACGGCGGTGACGCCGATGACAAGATTATTGCCGTGCCCGTACACGACCGACGTTGGGAGGAGGTGCAGGACATCGAGGATGTGAACACGCACACGCGCAAGGAGATCGTACACTTCCTCGAGACCTACAAGAACCTCAAGGGCAAGCCCGCAGAGGTGGTCATCAACGGCTACCAAGGCAAGGCCGCTGCTGAGGCCGCGTTCGAGAAGGGGCGCACCATGTACGCCGAGAGCGTTAAGTAGCTTCGCGCCTAGCGTTGCTTGAACTCGCAATTATCCCAATCTTTAATCGAGTACGACGCACCGTTAGTGGGCTCGGTAGTCACACTTGCAACAGTGCCCATGTTTGAGACGTGGTAGCGGCGGAGACGCTGTATCCCTGAGAATCCGTACTTGGGAAAGGCGTAGTCGCCACCAATCGTTGAAACAAGGTCGAACTCTATAGAACGAGTGTCGCCCCGCTGGCTGCCAGTAAGATTTTCTAGCAAGTACACATGGTCTGAACAGAACATCTGCGCCTCCTTATCTGCCTTTTGTGCATCTATGATTGCTTTTCGCACCGTGGGAGTTGTAGCATCGCCTTCTCTCACGGCCTGTATACCATGCAGTACGGCAATGATGACCTCAGGGTCGTCGAAAAGCGTTGTTGATGGTGTGTACACAGAGATGGAATCCTTAACCAAGCTGCTGCGCAGCATTGCGTAGCCAAGATCGTTTCTAACGAGGATTCCCGTCGCATCGACGTACTTATTCCACATACGAGCAATTTCGCCGCGACCCTTGATCTGGGTCCAGCTCGTCGACACGTAGCCATTTACATTGTACGTACGCTTCTGCCCAATCGGGCTCAGCGTACCTCGCGCGTCGGACTGATAGAAAAAGGTCTCGAGGGGTTGATTAGGGAAATCTGGCGTAAAACGAGAAGTGATTGGACCAAACTTCGTATAGGGAATGATTTGCTTAGCATCGAGGCCGAGCATTTCGAAAATGTACCGCTGTTCTGAGGTGAGGACCGGCACAGGCTTTTTTGCGCGCTCTTCTGCCGAAGGCTCCGAAAACACTGCGGCCACCGAGGCCACACCGTCGAGAAGAGATACACCCATAGCGCGCGACGCGAGATATGCCGCGCCGACCACTAGAGCGAGCACCAGGAGCACCACGCCCACACATTTGATAATGGTTTCTTTTTGGGGATTGTTTTGTGTCATACTCGTTGACTATACCGCACCCAAAGCCGCGCCAAGCAGGCGGCTGGGGGATAAAACAAAGATATTGTATACTCAGCCAGTATGACGGATGTGCCGAGGAATGATGATATCGAAGACGAGGTGAGCGCTGTTTTTGGCACGCACTTGCCAAACCCACCCTCGCGGAAGCAGCAGGCCTGGGGTGCGGTTATCTCAATAGTGGTTATTGTGCTGATGGTGGTCGTCGGCGCTTTCTATGCCTGGGGCAAACGCATCGCGCAGCAGCAGCCCCTTGGCACCGTCCCCGCAGATCAGCTGGTTCAGTAAGTATTATTTACTTTATGCAAAATTCTATGTTGGTACCCATGGTGGTTGAGAAGAGTCAGTTTGGTGAGCGCGCATACGATATCTACTCGCGCCTTTTGAAGGAGCGCATCATCTTCCTCGGCGGCCCTATCGACGATGACACGGCAAACCTTGTTATTGCTCAGCTCCTCTTCCTCGAGTCTGAGGATGCCAAGAAGGATATCTCTCTCTACATAAACTCTCCGGGCGGCTCGGTCACCGCGACACTCGCTATGGTCGACACCATGAACCACGTCAAGCCCGCCGTGTCTACCGTCTGTGTGGGCATGGCTGCCTCAGGCGCCGCGATACTCCTCTCCGCTGGCGAGAAGGGCAAGCGTTTTGCGCTCCCTAACGCGGAAGTGATGATCCATCAGCCGCACGGCGGGGCAGAAGGGCAGGCCACCGACATTGAAATCACGGCCAAGCAGATCTTGAAGCTCCGCGCCAATCTTAACCGCATCCTCGCAAAGAACAGCGGCCAACCGCTCACCAAGATAGAAAAGGATGTCGAGCGAGACTTCTTCATGACCGCCGACGAGGCCAAGAAGTACGGCATCGTCGACAAAGTGTTTAGCTAATCGAACAAACAAAGCCCCGCGCCTCTGGCGCGGGGCTTTGTTTTTAGTCCGGGATCGAGTTCCACATCAACTCAAAAAACTGCTGGTGCATTTGGATCGCACTTTTGTTTTCAATAACCGTGGCCGAAATGGGAGCCGTGAGCTGGTGTATCACCACCCGTTCGGGGACGACCACCAGGTTGGTCACCAAATTAGTGCCCTCGGGCAGAAATTTGATCTGCATATTGTAGTTGCGGGCAAACTTCGCGAATTCGCGCGCAGTAGGAGAATCCTGTGAAAGTAGGCGAATATTGATTGGGAGCTTGGCGCGACGCTCGGTAAAGTCTTGAAAGAACTTCTTATCGAGGTTGTACCACTCGCCCTGGTTACTAATGATTGAGTAGTCCTCGTGCGGCCGTATGGTCTTTATGAGGTCTTCGTATACCGATTTAATGCCCTCAAGTCCCTCGTAATATTTAATGGTGCTCTCGCCACCCTTCAAATTATAAAGCGAAGCGAAGTCGGGCATGGCCTTACGCACTATCTCCTTGCGCGATTCAAGCAGCGAGAGGAGGCGCTCTGGGTCTTGGGCTGCAAAGAGCGTCTTAAAGCCCCTCACCTCGACATTCATAAGGCCTTTTTGCTTAAGTGACTCGATAACCGCGTAGACCGTGGTGCGCTTGATGCCTGCTGCCCGAGAGATTGCGAGCACGGTGCAGGGCCCAAGCGAGAGGGCGGCGAGGTACACTCGAGCCTCATTTTCGCTCAAACCGCTATCGACCAGAGTGTTTTCTAGAGTGCTTTTGTTCATGTTGGCAATTTATGTCTAATCTTTCGTCAACATAGTGTAGCATAAATATACTTGATACATAGCGTATTCTCGATACGTGTGCATGAGTGTCGACATATATGACATATTATCCAACGTGTTAGATGATATGTCCAATGACTACAAAAACCGCTGGGGCTATTATTTGCGCTGCGCTATTACTAGGTGGGGGTGCGTACTTAGTTGCCGACAATGTGCCATTGTCTGAGACCGGACATGTCCGAATAGCTAATCTACCGGTCGTACAAGGTTTGCCACTCTATGTGGCTGTTGAGAAAGGCTATTTTAAGGAAGCAGGAATCACTGTAGAGATCATCAAATACGAGGCGCCCAATCAGATCATCGACGCGGTTATGGCCGGGCAGGTGGACTTCACCTCACCAAGCGGAGCTCTTGGCATCACCGGTATTGCCGATGCGAAGAACCCCGGCAAGCTCAAGGTCTACGCAATCTCCGGCGGGACCCAAGGAAACTCTGGGGCAAGTTTCGTCGTTCCCTCCGGGTCCACCCTTTCGCAATTGAGCGATCTGCGGGGAAAGAGGCTCGGCATACTCGCTGGAACGATTCAGTGGCGCACCATTACACGAGAAATTTTAGCTCAATACGACCTAGACATGGATCGAGACCTGACCATTGTCGAGTTAGCTCCTGCGGTACAAGTGGGAGCCCTCGCGGCTGGTCAAGTAGACGCGCTTCTTGCACTCGAACCGGTACCAACCATATCGGTCGGCAAGAACATAGCACGCCTCTGGATAGCCGACCCTACCGTGCAGCACATTGCTGATCCTGCTTGGTTGGGCGCTGGAGTCGTAAACACGGCGTTTGCCAAGCAGAACCCGGAAACCACGGAGAAAACTATTCAGATTTTGAGCCGTGCCGCTGATGAGATTAACAGAAACCCCGATGCATACCGGCAATATTTGCGAGGGTACACCTCGCTCACGGACGACCTCGTTGCAAAAGTACCCATTGTCTCATTCAAGGTTTGCACGCAGATTACCCCCTCTGACGTGGCCGCCATTCAGAAGTTCTTCGATATCTTTACGAAACACAATGTGGTTGCAGAACGCATTGGTGTTCAAGATATTCTCTACTGTACGCAATGACGCACGGCATCTCAATTAGTAACCTCACAAAGTCTTTCAATCATTCTGAGGTTTTCAACGGCTTCAATCTAACCATCAAGCCTGGCCAGATTACCGCGATATTTGGTCCCAATGGGTCGGGCAAATCCACACTGCTCAACATCCTCTCGGGCATGGTTAAACAAGACGCTGGCCAGTATCGCATTGAAGACTTTGATCGCTTCCAATTCAGTTACGTATTCCAGAATTATCGCGAGTCTTTGTTGCCCTGGCGCACAAATCTCGAGAATCTCGCTTTACCGCTCGAGATCCAGGGCCTTGCGCCCCAAGACGTTCGCGAACGGATAAGAAACCTCCAGGACCTCTTCGAATTCAACATTGACTGGCACGGACACCCCTACGAGCTGAGTGGCGGACAGCAACAAATCCTGGCCTTTATGCGTGCGCTCGTGACCAATCCAAGGGTGCTATTCATCGACGAGTCATACTCTGCGTTAGATTACGAAAACAACTTAAAGCTGCGCGACCATCTGCAGACCTATTACCTCGCCCATAAGCCAACCGTTGTCTTCATAACTCACAATATCGAGGAAGCGGTGCATTTGGCTTCGGAAATTGTTGTGTTTTCAAAAAAACCAACCCATGTTCTCGAAACCATTACCAATCCCTTGCCCTATCCGCGGACGGTCGAGTCTTTGAAGACGGCCACATTTCACGAGGTAAAAGACCAGGTCCTCACCGCGTTCCAGAAGGCTGCAAACCTATGAAATGGCATCTCTATACGGGACCATTAGTCCTTGTCATACTCTGGGTTCTTGTCAGCCAGTTCGGCCTCGTTGATGCCTTTTTCCTACCCAACCCACTCGTGACGACCGCAGCGCTTGGCACATTGGTTGTTACGGGATCCATTCTTCCAGACCTGCTCGCAACACTGGCAAGGGTAGGGTTGGCCTTTCTCATTGCGGTAAGCGTTGGGCTCCCCTTAGGTCTGCTGCTGGGACGGTCGGAAAAAGTGTACCGACATTTTGAGTTTATTATCGATTTTTTTCGCTCGATGCCGGCAACCGCACTTTTTCCCTTGTTTCTCTTGCTGTTCGGCGTAACCGATTCATCAAAGATTGCCGTTGCGGCGTTTGCGTCGATGCTGATCATTATCTTCAATTCGGCCCATGGAGTAATGCACACAAGCAAGACGCGAATTCGCGCCGCGAAGATCATGGGCGCAACGAATGCGCAGATCTTCCGTTGGATTGTCTTCTGGGAAAGCCTTCCGCAGACTCTTGTCGGCCTTCGCAGCGCCGTAAGCCTCTCGCTAGTCATCATTCTTGTGACCGAGATGTTTATTGGCGCCACCTCAGGCCTCGGCCGCCAAATTATAGACGCGCAGATAACGTATGAAATTAAAACTATGTACGCAGTGATACTACTTGCCGGCGTCGTCGGATATCTTTGCAATCTCGTGTTCGTACACGTCGAGAAGAACATCGTGCACTGGGGAGGGAAGTAGCCTGCAATGCGACGCAAGGGGTTTTGTGGTAGGGTGAGGTCTCCTGATTAGCTGCGCGACCGATACGAAAGCTTGCAGATACGCCCCTTTTTTAGAACTTCTGCTGGTGTGCCACAAGGCTGACCAGACTAATTGAAAGAGAATTATGTCGCTCAAAATCATACTTATTATGCTTGCGCTCTCGGGCGTAGGCGGCGTCATACTTGGGTACGTCTTGCGCGTGCTTATTGGCCTTGCTCAGCGCGGCTCGGTGGAGCTCGATATTAAACAGAAGATGCTCCAGGCCAAGGAGCGAGCGGCGGAGATAATCGCCGAGGCCGAATATCGTGGCGAAGTGCTTGAGACTGAGCGTCTCGCGCCCATAGAGGAGAGGGAAGAGAAGCTGAACCTCAAAGAGGAGCGTTTGAGCACCCGAGAGGAGTTTCTGGACTCTCGCCAGCGCGATTTAGATAAAGAGGAAGACGAGGTGCGTGCGCGCGAGCAGGAGGCCCTGCGTCTCAAGAGCCAGCTCGAGGAACTGTCGAAAGAGCGGTCCAAGGCGCTCGCGCACGTGGCGCACCTCTCTCCAGAAAAGGCCCGTGACGAGCTCTTTGCGGAGCTAGAGCGTGGCTACGAGGAGTCAATTCTCTTGCGCTTACAGAAACTCGAGGCCCACGGCCGGGAACGGCTTGAAGAGAAGGCGCGCAGCATACTCACCAGCTCGATACACCGTCTCGGCAACAGCGTAAACGCCGAAGTGATGTCACTCTTCGTGACGATCCCTTCTGAAGAGATGAAGGGTAAGATTATTGGTAAGGAGGGGCGCAACATCAAAGCCTTTGAGCGTGCCACAGGCGTAGACGTGCTTATCGACGACGCTCCCGACCGCATCACCCTCTCTTCTTTTGACCCGCTTCGTCGCCATGTCGCCAAAATTGCGCTTGAGAAGCTTATTGCCGATGGACGAATCCAGCCCGCACGGATTGAGGAGATCGTTGAGAGCACGAAAGCAGAAGTGGGGGAGATGATTAAACAGAAAGGAGAGGCTGCAGCCTATGAGGCAGGCGTGCTTGGGCTTGACCCTAAGCTCATTGCACTCCTCGGGCGCCTCTACTTCCGCACGAGCTACGGGCAGAACGTGCTTCAGCACTCTATAGAAATGGCTCACATTGCTGGCATGCTCGCGACCGAGCTCGGCGCAGACGTGACTGTGGCACGAACCGGTGCACTCCTGCATGACATAGGTAAGGCGGTTGACCACGAGGTGCAGGGTACGCACGTCGAGATTGGTCGCAGGATCCTTGAGAAGTTTGGCGTCGATAAAAAAGTCATCCAAGCAATGCAGTCTCACCACGAGGAATTCGCCTACGAGACACCCGAGTCTGTCATTGTGCAGGTGGCAGACGCGATCAGTGGTGGCCGCCCTGGGGCACGCCGTGACACGGTGGAGCGATATCTCGAGCGCCTCGGCGACTTAGAGAGACTCGCCGGCGCCTTCGAGGGTGTAGAAAAGGTGTACGCGATAGCCGCAGGACGCGAGATACGCGTCTTCGTAAACCCAGGCAAGATAACCGACCTCGCCATGCACAAGCTCGCACGCGACGTGGCAAAACGTATCCAGGAGGAGCTCAAGTACCCTGGCGAAATAAAGGTGAACATCATCCGAGAGAACAGGGTAGTGGAGTTTGCGCGATAAAACGCAAGCCAATTGCGCATTAGTATAGGTAGCTTAGCAAGGCTCTTGCATAAAACGGCTCATTTCCTATACTTCTTGTCATACCCTCCTCCGCCACGGCTATGGAGGGCACAGCCCGCCCTCGGGGGATTACTAAATTACTACACATCCATGGCAAATAAAGCTGACATCGTCGACAAGGTGCACGCAGTACTTGGCTCAACCAAGGCTGACGCAGAGCGCGCCGTCGAGACCGTTATCGAAACAATCGTTAAGAGCCTCAAGAGTGGCGACGAAGTTTCTATCGCGGGCCTCGGTATCTTTGCAACGAAGGCACGCCCAGCACGTGAGGGTCGCAACCCTCGCACGGGTGAGACCATTCGCATCGCTGCTTCGCGCACTGCGAAGTTCCGCCCTGCAAAGGCACTCAAGGACGCAGTTAAATAAACCGCTTGGTTTTCAAACACAACCGGCGCTCATTGAGCGCCGGTTGTGCGTTATACTTTACCCATTATGCATGCGTCAGAAACAGAATTGAAAACATTCATTGCTGACTCTGGACTCGTTGCAAAAAAAGAGCTTGACGAGGCCGTCGCTGAGGCAGCGGCAAGCGGACACTCGCTGAGCAACACCCTCCTTTCGCGCGGCTCGCTTACCGAAGACGCGCTACGACGCGTGCAAGCCTATGTTTTTGGCATTCCGTTTGTGAACTTGAAAGAGTTTACCGTGCCCCTCGAGGTGCTGGCGCTCATACCCGAGCCGATTGCGCGAACACACAATATTATTGCGTATAAGAAGGAGAACCTCTCACTTGAAGTGGCCATGCTCGATGTGGAAGACCTGCCCTCTATCGACTCGGTCGCCAAGAAGACGGGGCTCAAAATTTTGCCACGCCTCACGGACACCGAGAGCATCAAACACGCGCTCGTGCAGTACCAGAAGTCTCTCAAGGACGAATTCGGCGACATCATTTCCACCGAGGCAGGGAAGATCCGCATCGTGGCCGAGGATACCGCCGCGCCTTCTAACGATGACTTAAAAAAACTTGCCGAAGACCTACCCATCGTGCGTATCGTCGACACGCTTCTGCGACACGCTATCACGCAGGGCGCTTCTGATATCCACGTAGAGCCCATGGAGACACAAGTGCTGGTACGCTACCGCATTGACGGTATCCTCCACGATGCCATGACGCTGCCTAAGGCCGCGGCAGCAGGTATCGTGGCGCGTGTCAAAGTGCTCGCCAACCTCAAGCTCGACGAGAAACGCCTACCGCAGGACGGACGGTTCAAGATGGAGACTGAGGCCGAGAAGGTGTCCTTCCGCGTATCTACTTTCCCCACCTACTACGGCGAGAAGGTGGTGATGCGTCTCTTGCGTGAGTCGGGGGAGGGGTTCACCCTGGAGGCGCTCGGCCTCCACGGCGAAGACCTCGAGCGCCTGCACCGCGCACTCCGGCAGACCACCGGCATTATCCTCATGTCCGGTCCTACCGGATCGGGAAAGACCACAACGCTTTACACTATGCTCGACCTCCTGAACACGCCGCACGTGAACATAGCCACCATTGAAGACCCTATCGAGTATCAGATGCAGCGCGTCAACCAGACTCAGGTCAACCCTGACATTGGGTTCACCTTTGCTAATGGCTTGCGCTCCTTGGTGCGCCAAGACCCCGACATTATCATGGTGGGGGAGATCCGCGACAGCGAGACCGCCTCGCTCGCCATCAATGCCGCACTTACCGGACACCTCGTGCTCTCAACGATCCATACCAACAGCGCGGCAGGCGCGATACCCCGACTTATCGATATGGGCGTCGAACCATTTCTTCTCGCCTCTACTATTCGCGCGGTCATTGGCCAGCGTCTCGTGCGCCAGCTCACCGACACGAAGGAGGAGTACGCCATGGACGCCACCATGCGCGCCAAAGTAGCAGGGGACGAGGAGTTTGCGGTGGCGCTGCGCACACTGCAAGCCGAGAAGCTCGTGCAGGAGGGCACGGGCCTCGACGATCTGCGCTTTTATCGGCCCAAGACCTCTACCAATGCTGAGGAAGGATACAAGGGCCGCACCGGCATCCACGAGATCCTCACGGTCTCTTCTGCCATACGAGACACTATATTGCATTCAGGCACGACCGAAGCCATAGAAGACCAGGCCAAGAAGGAAGGTATGCAGACCATGTTTGAAGATGGGCTCTACAAGGCGGCGCGGGGCACCACATCGCTAGAAGAAGTGCTCCGCGCTATAAGCGAATAGCCATGCAGTATCGCGTTACCGTACGAAAAGAAGGCGCGCCCGACGACGTGCAGACGATTGATGCCGAATCACGTTTTGTTGTCTACGAGCAAGTGCAGAAGAACGGCGGTACGGTTATCGACCTTGCCGAAGTCGCCGCGGCGTACACGATTCCTCCGTGGGTGAAACAACTCACCGAACGCAAGATCAAACATCTCACCATCACCCACATGGTGAAGAATCTCTCGGCCATGCTGGCCGCGGGGCTCTCGCTGTCGCGCGCACTCTCGGTGGTGCAGAAGGAGTCGGATAACGCACACCTCCAGCTCATCACTGCCGAGCTTTCCGACATGGTGGCAAAGGGGTCGCCCTTCCACGAAGGGCTCGCTCAGTATCCGCACATCTTTCCCGAGGTACTCGTTTCTATGGTGAAGGTGGGGGAGGAGTCTGGCTCGCTTGCTGAGTCGCTCAACATTGTCGGCTTGCAAATGGAGCGGTCTGAGGAGCTCTCGCGAAAAATTAAGGGCGCGTTTATATATCCCACCATCGTGCTCTTTGCTATCGCCGTCGTAAGCGTGCTGATGCTGCTGTACGTGGTGCCAACGCTTGCCAAGACCTTTGCTGACCTCCACGTCGAGCTCCCGCTCGCTACCCGTGTCTTTGTGGGGGTCTCCAACTTTATGGTGGAGCACGTCATACTGGTGCTGCTTGGCCTCGCACTGCTTGGCGCAGGTGGCGTAAGCTTCGTGCGCAGCACGAGAGGCCACGCTTTTATGATTTGGGCCGGACTCTACGTGCCAGTCATTAGCGAGCTCATACGAGAAACGTACGCGGCGCGCACGGCGCGCACCCTCTCCTCGCTCTTGTCTGCCGGTGTCCCCGTGCTTGAGGCTATCGCCATCACAAAGGACGTCGTCCACGCAGCGATTTTTGCCGACATTCTAGAGGAAGCGTCTGCACTGGTAAAAAAGGGTGACCCACTATCGCGAGCCTTTGCGGCGCACCCGAAGACGTACCCTATTTTGATGAGTGAGATGCTCGCGGTGGGGGAGGAGACGGGGCAGGTAGCGCCCATGCTCAAGCAAGTCGCTGAATTTTATGAAGGTGACGTCTCCCAAAAGACGAAAGATTTGTCCACTATTATTGAGCCCGTACTGATGCTTCTTATCGGTGCTGTGGTGGGCATCTTTGCCGTCGCCATGATTGCACCAATCTACTCACTGTCGTCGAGCATCTAGCACCGCACGACTTCTGCGCGGGGTATAATCACCGCATGCGTCTTGCGCCATCCAGAGGAATGAGTTTAATCGAGATGCTCGTCGCCATTGCATTATTCTCCACACTCTTCTTGGCACTGCTTGGGATCCTCCGCACCTCACTGCAGCTCTCTGCGCTCGCCAAGGCCAAGGCGGTAGCAGTAGAGCTCGCGAGCTCGCACCTGGAGTACCTGCGCGGCCTATCGTACTCCGCGCTCGGCACGGTGGGCGGCACGCCGAGCGGCACCCTGGTGGCGAGCTCGACCGTACTGGTCAACGGTGTCGGCTATGGTCTCGGCACCGATATCCGCTATTACGACGACTCGGCTGACGGTACGGCCACTGGGGACACCGACGGCATCACCGCTGACTACAAGAAAGCCAGCGTGACGGTCACCTACCTGGCCAATGGTCGCGAGGGACAGGTCACCCTAGTATCAACCTTTGCCCCTGAGGGCGCCGAGACTCCCTAGCTATGCCTTCACCTACCGACACACGCGGCTTTACGCTTATTGAGATGGTGGTCGTTATCGCAATCACGAGCATCCTCATGGTAGCGCTCGGCTCGCTCCTTGTCTTCTTCTACAAGACGAACGCCTATGTGTACCAGCAGGCGAGTGCGACCCTCCAGGCGCGGCGCGGTATCGATGACACTCTGCGCCACGTGCGCGAAGCATCCTATGGGAGCGATGGTTCGTATCCCGTTCTGACGGCCGCCACCTCTACGCTCGCATTCACTGCAAATACAAACAGTGACGACACTATAGAGCAAGTTACGTATCGACTGACCCTTGAGAACCTCTCGCGCACAGTTGAGGGAGCATCCACGGCAACGACTCTGCTTTCAACCTCGGTAGTGAACGGCACCTCAACACCAATCTTTAGATATTATGACAAGACGGGAGCAGAGCTCGGCGCCCCCGTAGACACATCGAAGATTTTTGCCGTTACCATGACCCTCAAGATTCGCGTCCTCACCGGCCGCGATCCGAGCACGTTTACTCTCTCGGGGAGGGCCACGCTTCGTAACAGCCGACTATGAAAAACGCCCGCGGCTCTGTCCTGATTCTCACCTTGGTCTTTGGCAGCATTTTCTTTATGCTGCTCACTTCTCTTGCGAGTTTTGTACTTGCTGAAAATCGTGCACAGGACGCACTTATTGGCCGCGCCGAGGCCTTCTCGATAGCCGAGGCTGGACTCAACTATTACGCCTGGTTTCTGTCTCGCTTTCCAACTGATTTTCAAAACGGCACCGGCGCGCCAGGACCGTACGAATTGAGCTATGCCGATCCAGAGAACACCGTAGCAGGGAGCTACACGCTCGATATTGTGGGGAGCAGCGCCTGCGGCTCGACACAAACCGTGACCATCACGAGCACGGGGGTCTCGAACAATTTCCCCAGCACCTCCTCGACGCTCGTAGCGCGCTATGGCGCGCCGACGGTGGCAAGCTATGCAACGCTACTTAACAACGGAACCGTGCCGATTACCACACCCGACCTTGCCGCACTGAGTGCCGCAGCGAGTGCCTATGGCATCTTATTACCGCGCCATGCAGAGCCAGAAGATCCTCATACGGGGTACCACCTCGTTTTTAATTCCGACGGTACGGTGAGCATCTACTACGCTTCAGTAATCACGACCCTCCGCAGCGTACGACAGGCTGACGGCACCTCTTCGGGCGTGGATTACACGCTCATCTCTAGCGCTCCCGACAGTGAGACGCTCTATCAGACCGTGAACCTCTCCACTACCTGCGGTCTGATATTCTCCGAAACAAACGTGTGGATCGAGGGCGTTATACCAAGCAAGGTTACCGTTGTGGCCGCGAACCAAACGGGCAGCGGGGCAGATGTAATATTGCGCAACAACATCACCTACGCACTAAATGACGGAAGCGTCGGCCTGACGGTCATCGCAGAGCACAATATACTCATTGCCCCTGATGCCCCCATGAATTTGGAGCTCAACGGAATATTCGTCGCACTGAACGGCATCTTTGGCCGCAACAATTACTACACGCCCAGCCGTGGTTGTACTGGGCTGTACGAGCCGCGCGGCACGCTCACCATTAAGGGAAGCGTCGTCTCAAAACTGACACCAAAAACGCTCTGGGTAAATGGCTGCTTCGGGAGCGACAGTGGTTATTTGTCGAGAACTATCTCGACCGACCCAGGGAATGCAGTGAACCCGCCACCGTTTACACCAACCACCTCCGCGGTGCGACAGTTCATCGACTGGCAACAGATACGGTAAGGGACGGCCAGCTGGTATACTTTAGCCATGCTCGTGGTTGCCAACTGGAAAGCGTATATAGAAGACTTGAGCAAGGCACGCGCGCTTTTTGCGCTCAGTAAGCGCTTAGTGCGCGGCACAAATCTCTCGGTCATTCTCGCTCCGCCAGCGCCTCTGCTCGGACTCCTTGCCACAAAGAACACCTCCTCAGTTCTTTTTGCAGCACAAGATGTTTCTGTGACCACCGGTGGTGCACAAACCGGGGAATCGACCGCCCAAGCCTTTGCTGCTGCGGGTGCCGCCTATGCCATTGTTGGCCACTCCGAGCGGCGAGCGGCGGGCGACACCGACGCCTCGGTAGCGGAGAAGCTTGCACACGCCCTCGCGCACGGCCTCACCCCGATACTTTGTGTTGGCGAGCATGAACGCGACGGTGAGGGGAGATATCTCGCCATGGTGCGCGAGCAGCTCACCCGAGCGCTCACGCCACTCACGCTCAAGGAGCGCAAGCAGGTCATCATTGCGTATGAGCCGGTCTGGGCTATCAATAAAGCAGCCGCCCTAGCAATAGAGCCGCACGATCTCGCCGAGATGGTGCTCTACATACGCAAGGTGCTGAGCGAACTCTTGGCAGGGAAGAGCGCGACGCGCGCGCTTGTGTTGTACGGCGGGTCAGTCGAGCCGGGGAACATCCGCCCGCTGGCAATAGCCTCAAGCATCGACGGCTTTTTGATTGGACACGCCTCCGTTGACCTAACTTCCTTTGCGCAGATGATGAAGGAACTCTCATAACCGTATGCGCTCCGTTCGTGATATTGAGGTACTAGAAAACATTCCCATCGTTGTACGGGCTGCACTGAATGTGCCCCTCGAACATGGCGCGGTCTCCAACGCGTACCGCCTCGAGCGCGCACTACCGACACTCCGTTATCTACGCAGTGGCGGTGCCCGCATTGTGTTAATAAGCCACCTCGGGGAGGCTGGTACCGAGACGCTCGCCCCCGTGGCAGAAAAACTGGCCTCGTTGTTGCCCGGAGTGACCTTTTTTCCTGAGAGCACGGGAGCCTCGGCGCGACAGGCTGTTCGAGCTCTCGCGCCAGGAAAGATTCTCGTACTAGAAAATTTACGCCGCCATAAAGGGGAGACGGCAAACGATGCTCAATTTGCCCATGAGCTCGCTACACTTGGCGACATTTTCGTACAAGACTCCTTCGATACGTGCCATAGAATGCACGCCTCGATTGTAGGCGTGCCGAAACTGCTCCCCTCATATGCAGGCCTGCTGCTTGAGGAAGAGGTGACTGAGCTCTCTAAAGCCCTGGTGCCTGCCGGCACAAGCCTGGCGGTGATTGGTGGAGCGAAGTTTGCGACCAAGGAGCCCGTACTCGCGGCACTGCTCAAGTCGTACGACCACCTGTTTGTGGGTGGAGCGCTTGCAAACGACTTTCTCAAGGCCGCTGGACATGGGGTGGGGAAGTCGCTGGTCTCTGGCGCCAACTCACCACACATTACTCGCATGCTATCGAATCCGAAAATGGTGTTGCCCCTGGATGTTCTCGTCGTGCACGCACACGCGGGTACACCAAACCCTCTCCAGGCGCGCGTTGCAAAAGTGAGTGACGTGCAACCAGACGAGATTATTGTGGACGTCGGGCCGGCAACGAGTGCTCATGTCGCCGATCTGGCGGCGAAGGCGAAACGCACGTTGTGGAATGGTCCCCTGGGCAACTACGAGAACGGCTTTGGTGCCGCCACCGACTCGCTCGCCCGCGCTATCGCGGCCTCTAGCGCACACTCTGTTGTCGGCGGAGGAGACACTATTGCCTCCATTGAGACGCTCGGTATTTTTTCGAAGTTTTCATTTGTCTCCACAGGCGGGGGCGCGATGCTCGACTTTCTGGCCCACCGTACGCTGCCGGGCATCGACGTGCTCGGGCGCTAGCGTGTGACCTATGTTCCCGCTCCACGACGTGCTCGACGATGTTCTGCGCACAGCGCTTGCAGAGTACGACGACCTCACCGCCGCGCTCCTCGTACGCAGGGGAGTAGCGACCAAAGAAGACGCAGAGAAGTTTTTGAACCCCTCGTACGATCTGCACCTCCACGACCCACTTTTGATGACCGACATGGCCAAAGGTGCGCGCCGTCTTGCTAACGCGATTCTTGCGCAAGAGCGGATCGCGGTGTGGAGCGACTACGACTGCGACGGCATACCGGGCGCGGTGTTGCTCCACGATTTCTTAAAAAAGGCAGGCGCGAATTTTGAAAACTATATTCCACATCGACATCTCGAAGGGTACGGCGTGAGCACTCCTGGTATCGAGAAGCTTGCCAAGAGTGGCGTGAAACTCATCGTCACTGTCGACTCTGGCATCACTGACCTCGAAGCAACCGCTCGAGCAAAAGAACTGGGTATCGAAGTTATAGTTACTGACCACCACCTGCCGAAAGAAACGTTGCCTGATGCTCTCGCTGTAATTAATCCAAATGCACGCGCGAGTGAGACGTATCCCTATCACGATCTCTGTGGCTCGAGCGTCGCATGGAAGCTCGTGTGTGCCGCGCTCGCGGTCGAACCAACCTTGCGTGAGAAAGTTCCTATGGGGTGGGAGAAGTGGCTCCTCGACATGGTCGGCCTCGCCACCATCGCCGACATGGTGGCGCTCACCGGAGAGAACCGCGTACTCGCCACCTACGGTCTCTTGGTGATGCGCAAGTCGCCACGGCTTGGCCTCCAAAAACTCTGTCGCGTTATTCGCACCAACCAGCGCACGATTACCGAAGACGACGTCGGATTCATGATCGCGCCGCGCGTCAACGCTTCGAGCCGTATGGGCGATGCCATAGACGCGTTCAAACTCTTTACCACCGGATCGGAAGTGGAGGCCGATGAGCTCGCCAAAAAACTCGACGCCGCAAATCGTAAACGTAAGGCCGAGGCCGGGGCGATAACCCGCGCCGTGCACGACCGCCTCAAGGAGCGCGAGCTGCGGAGCGTGATCGCACTCGGCGACCCAGAGTGGCGGCCCGCACTCCTCGGTCTCGTTGCCAACAACATTGCCGACGAGCATGGCCGACCCGTCTTTCTCTGGGGCAAGGAGGGCAACAACAGCATCAAGGGCAGTGTGCGTAGCGGCGGCGCAGTGCACGCACTCAAGCTCATGGAGGCGGCCGAGGGCGCGTTCACGCAGTTTGGCGGCCACGCCGCCGCAGGCGGTTTCACCGTCCTTGAAACCGCGGTATTTGATCTTGAAGACCGACTTGTCCTAGCGCATGAAAAAATTGTGAACACAGCAGAAGACGAAGACGATCTCTCGTTACACGCCGATGGCGTGCTCACACCCGAGGAGGTACATACGCGCTTTCTCACACAAATAGAAAAGCTCGCGCCCTATGGAATGGACAATCCTCGACCAATCTTTCTCTTGCAAGACGTTACGATAAAAGAGGTTGCACCGTTTGGAAAAGGGAAGGAACATTTGAAACTTACCATCGACGCCTCAGCGCGGGACCTGCACGCTATCGTGTTCTTCGCCAAAGGCACACTCGCAACCACCATCAACTCACTCTCGTCGGGGAGTCGAGTGAACCTGCTTGCGCACCTCGAGCGCGACACCTTTTCACGCACCAATCCCGTCCGCCTTCGATTGCTTAACTTGAAACCTGTATAAGACATGGCCTACTCTCTCACGTTCTTCACTTAGTTCGCTCGACTCTCTACCTCATTTCGCAATTTGTAAGCGTTCCCATGACTCAATAGACCGAGATAAGATTGTATGGTCGCTTCATTCCCTTGCATGCGCTCAATGCCTCGGAACATTCGACGCTTGGTGGTAGTCCGCACCACACGATGATCGAGAAAATGCACCCAACCCAGAAAATCAACACCTGAGGCGAGAGTGCTAATGAAGACCTTGTCTGGGTGAAGAGACAATCGCAACCTGCGCTCTAAGAATTCTCCTGTACGGGGTATCAACCCCTCGAGCCATTCTTTATCCCGAGAGAGAATAACAAAGTCGTCCGCATAGCGAATGTAGTATTTCGCTTTAAGTTTGTGTTTAACAAACTGGTCAAATTCATTCATATAGACATTCACCAGGAGCTGTGAGGTGAGGTTGCCGAGGGGTAGGCCGACCCCTTCGCGCGTTGAATAAAAACTGTCAATAACTCTCAAGAGAAGTTTGCGTACTCTCTCGTCATTAACATACTGCCCGATGATTTCGAGAAGAACGGAATGGTCGATGGTTGCAAAGAACCTCCTAATATCGCCTTTCAAGACCCAAGCGGTCCTTGTGCGATTTCGACCAACCTTATTGGCAAAATCTTCGAACCTCTTGAGTGCTCGGTGCATGCCTTTACCTTTTCTGCAAGAATAAGAGTCTGCCACAAAAGTTCTGTCAAAGAACGGATACAAGACGCGGTACAGAGCATGATGCAGTAATCGGTCTCGAACGGTAGCCTTATGTATGCTCCTTGGCTTTGGGTCGGAGATATTAAAAGCTTCGTAGGGAGAATGTTTATAAGTCTTCTGTACAAGGTCTTGATGCAAAGCTAGAACATTCTGCATCAAGTTTCTCCCGAACTCCTGCATGTCTTTACGAGACCGTTTCCCACGTGCAAATTCTCTCCACGCTTCAAGGAGATTCTCACAAGAGATGATATGCTCGTACGAACAGCTAAACTTCTTTTTCTCTACACGCCATGAATCGCCCCCCCCCCCGAGGATGTTGCCTCTACTTGAGCGTTTAAAGAATACATACCTGCTATGGTACGGATACTACCAAATACTCCCGAAGCCCCATCGTTATACTCTCGGTGAAAAGATAGACATGTTGTTTATAGAAATAATTGAAGCGGTGAGTACTGCAAGCTTTGTCCCAGGAACCCAGAAAATCCCTTTCGTGATACTTGCCATACGCAAAGTAGACGCCCTGAAGATTCTCTTGATGGTTTTATGGGAGACCAAATCGCTCGAAACAAAACGATACATAGCACTATCTAGACCAATAGAAGAAGTCGGCAAGATGCTCGGCGGCTGGAGCGGCCAGCTCCATAGACAAAACTCTCCCGAGCAGTCGGGAGAGAAGGGATGAGATTTGCGACGGACGAAGACGAAGCGGTTGTCAGCATTGTAGACGTTGTCAGGATGCCCGTTGTTCCCGTTCAACCACAGCTCGTCGTTGTCGTAGTCAACGGCGAAGATGTTCAGGTTGCCGTCCGAGTCGGTTGTGTATGGGGTGCCATCTATGCCACCACCCATTGAATACTCTCTGGGTTGAATCGTACTCGCGATGCGGAATCGCCGAGCACTCCATACCAAGCATCATCACTTTTTGAAGTGTCAGCATGCACCACTCCGTTTCAAACCGTAATCGGAAACGCTCTCAATGCATGGATACTGGGTTCGGCTGCAGGAAACCGTAGTCGCCCACATATGCACCTACTACCGTAGTCGAGTGTATCAAAGGGAAAGGGCTCCGTATAATTCGACCGCTTGCGCGGAAGAAAAATACGGAGCCCCGAAGCCCAGAGGACAAAAAGCACAGGACCAAAAGTCCAGAGTGCCCAAGCCCCAAGAACTTACTTACTTGCGACGGACGAAGACGAAGCGGT
>Ga0172380_10003793_pt1 | contig 20242 bp, 15 predicted proteins | sample Leawe162metaG_FD_119747 | JGI IMG/M metagenome (GOLD analysis project Ga0172380, IMG submission 119747) | Leachate microbial communities from a municipal landfill in Southern Ontario, Canada - Leachate well 162 metaG | ecosystem: Engineered > Solid waste > Landfill > Unclassified | place... | reverse complement strand
CATACTGCGACGGGCAGGTGCTGGTGATCAACGATATGCTGGGCCTCTTCACCGATTTCGTGCCGAAACACACCAAACAGTACGCCCAATTGGCCTCGACCATGAAGGACGCCGTCTCGCAATACTGCGCCGAGGTGAAATCCGGAGCCTTTCCCTCGGACGAACACGCTGCTTCCATGGACGAGGGCCTGCTGAAGGACCTTTAGAAACCTTGAATGTCGTTCGCAGCATAGCCGAGATGAAGAAGCTGCGCCGGCAGTGCAAAGGCAGTGTAGGGCTGGTACCCACCATGGGCTACCTGCACGAGGGGCATCTGGAGCTGGTGCGGCGGGCCAAATCCGAGAATCCCGTCGCCGTGGCCACCATCTTCGTCAATCCCACGCAGTTCGGTCCCGCCGAAGATTTCAAGTCATACCCGCGCGACCTCGACCGCGACTGCGCGCTGCTGGACAAAGTCGAGACCGACATTGTCTTCGTACCGTCGGACAAAGAGATGTACCCCGACGGTTACGACACCTGGGTGGAGGTCCGGGGCATAACCTCCAAACTGGAGGGGAAATCGAGGCCCACGCACTTCCAGGGCGTGACGACCGTCTGCAACAAGCTATTTAATATCATCGAACCTGATAAAGCCTACTTCGGGCAGAAAGACGCCCAGCAGGCCTTTGTGATACGGAAGATGGTGTCCGACCTCAATATGAACCTTGAGATTGTCGTCTGCCCTACCGTGAGGGAGAGCGACGGCCTGGCCATGAGCAGCCGTAACACCTATCTGACCACGGAGGAGCGTCCTTCGGCGGTGGCGCTGTATAAATCGCTCTGCCTGGCAAAGGACATGTATGACAAAGGAGAGAGGGATGCGGACGCGATCAAAAAAGCCATGAACGGCCTGATCTCCGCTGTGCCCGCTGCAAAGATCGACTACATCAGCATCGCCGATACGGTCAGGCTGGACGAGGTGGATGTTATACGGGGCAGGGTGCTGATATCGCTGGCGGTCAGGCTGGGCAAGCCCAGGCTGATCGATAACATCATATTAGGGTGACTTCTATATTGCGGGCACACCTGAAGGTACGCCCCTACAAACTTTCACCGGTCATTGCGAGCGAAGCGTGGCAATCTTGCGTACTCGCAATCACGTACAAGATTGCTTCGTCACTACGTTCCTCGCAATGACACGGGCTACGGTTTTTCCCTGATAAATACCATTAATCCTATGACCGCGATAACTGCCATAGCCGCGCCGAAATAAAAGGGGGCCGCCGGGCTGACCGCCTGCCAGAGCCACCCCGCTATCAAACTGGCCGGAAGCAACGTTATACCCACCACCCCGTGATAAGCCCCGAAGGCCGTGCCCCGCCTGTCTTCAGGCACCAGGTCGCAAACCAGGGCTCTGGCCACACCCTCGGCCAGGCCGTAATATACGCCGTACATCGCCCACAGCACCCAGGCCGTCCATTCCACATCGAAGAGGGCGAAGCCCAGATAGACCAGCGCAAAGATGGTCCACCCTACAGCGATGATCTTCTTTCTGCCCAGCTTGTCGGAGAGGATGCCTGCCGGCATTGAGACCAGCGCGTAGACGGCATTGAACACGATCAACATGAGAACGATATAGAGAACGTTGTTCCCCAGGTTTTGCGCCCTCAGTATCAGGAAGGCGTCGCTGGAATTGCCCAGCGTGAAAATGAAACAGATGATCAGAAACAGCTTGAACCTGCCGGTGAAGGCTGTCGTAGCAGGCGGCTCAGCGCTACTCACACCCGCCAGCCCGGACTCAGAGACGGCGCAGCTCTGTTTGGGAGGCTCATGGATAAACAGAAAGAAAAACAGCGCGATGAAAGCCGGTATCACACCCAGAATGACCAGCCAGCGGTAGGCATCGGCCTGCAGGGACAGTACCTCACCCTGAACCAGGAATATCACCGCCGCGGCGATGACCAGTCCCAGGGCGGCGCCCGAGGTGTCCATGGCGCGGTGGAAGCCGAAGGCCTTTCCCCTCTCCGACTCATCGCAGGAATCGCCTACCATAGCGTCCCTGGGCGCGGTGCGTATACCCTTGCCGAACCTATCGGTGAATTTAATCGCCATCACCGGGCCCCAGCTGCCGGCTATCAGCATGAAAGGTTTGGCCAGCGTGGAGAGGGCATAGCCGATAAAAGACAGTTCCTTGCGGTTGCCGATCTTATCGCTCAGCCATCCGCTGGCGACTTTGAGCAGCGACGCCGTGCTTTCGGCCACGCCCTCGACCAGTCCTATGATAATCGTGCCGGTCTGCAGTATATTGGCCAGGAAAAGCGGCATCAGTGTGAAGATGAGCTCGCTGCTCACGTCCGTGAGGAAGCTCACTGCGCCCAGCCAGAAGATGTTGGGGTTTAACCCGAATATTTTCCTGTCTTTATCTGGCATATTCGAGCATCTTGGTCAGCACCTGCTTGCCTAACTCGACATTATCGCGATCGGGGCAATGCCGGCCGTCCGGGATATAAAAATAATAACCTTGCGAGATCTTATAGTCTTTTTCCAGCCCCAATCCCTGCCAGGGGTCCATGCCGCCGCAGACGTAAACCAGCGGCACCTTCAAATCGGCCAGTCTGGAGCGCGGGGACCAGGCTGGTTTGACCGCGGATTCGGGGTCCTTGCCGAACAGCGCCCGGCTCTCCACGAAGAAATCGTCCCTGCTGCGGTTGAAGACGCCGTCGCTGCCGGCGGACAGCTCGAAGATGCCCGTCTCAGCGCACTGCTGGTAACGCCACACGCGCCAGCCGTATTTGCCCGTTATCGCCTCGTCACGTGAAAGCGTAATTTTGGCATTTGCTTCAGCATATTGCATCCCTGTTTTTTGGGCGATTGCATCGTCGATCATATGCAGCACGCCCATGAACGCCGGTGTGGGAAGATTTGAGGCAGCCTGGAAGACCGGCATGTATGACTTGTATCGTCCATACTGGGTCATGCCGTGGATGAATCCGACCAGGAGTTCCCGCTCCAGCCAGTTTGAGTCGAACATCTCGACAGGCTCAAGGTTCTTGATATGTTGCGTCAGGCGGGCGTAGGTCTCGGGGCCCATGGTGATGCGCACCTGTTTGTCATAGGCATCCATGGTGAAAGGCCAGTCGATCACGCCGCTGGAGGAAAGCGTTACGTTGACGTCGTCGGGATATATGGCCGCAAAATCAACTGATAGGCCGCCGCCGTAGCTGTAACCGGCGGACATCCAGGGACCTGTGTACGTCTTTTTAAGCTCGGCAATGACCTGGTGATAATCAGCCAGGGCCTGGCCCACCGTCACGTATGCGGGAACGGTCTGGTCGCTGTCGGAACTGACACTCTGGCCGTAGCCGCGGTGCTCGGCCTGGATGAAGATGACGTCGGTCGGCGCGCCGTACATATTCCATGTAGCTGCCAATTCCTGATTTGTCAGGTCGTGCTCGTTCCCCAGGATAAAGAAAACGGGTGAGCTGTTGGGAGCGTTGTGCGGGACCAGTATAAATATCTCCTGATCGAAACGCGCACCGTCAGGACTGGCGTGGTCCAGCGGCTGGGAGATTATAATGCGTGTAAGCTCGTAATTCTTTTCCGCCGGGGCGCATGACAGAAAGGGGACGCAAAGCATCAATGCAATAAGGAAGACCAGGACGGTATTAAACACGGATTTTCTCATGATACCTGCCTAAAAAAGATTTCTTATATTGTAGATTAAGCAGGGCTGCCTGCCAATCCATTAAAACTTGACCAAAAAAATCATTGCACACTTCAGGCTTTTGTTTTGTATATGCTAATTCGACGCAAATAGTGCCTTGGTACCATTGTAAACAAGCAGCTATTTTACGAGCACTAGCGCGTAAAAGTCTCTTTCATCTGCCCTGGTTTTCACCACGTTAATAGGTAGGCCATTACCTCTTGCCGTAGCGTAGACATCAATGCCACACGCTTCCATAGATGGTCTGGCCTTGTCAGGATGCTTGCACGTTTGGGAAGTATCGCAGTCGGAACAGAGGGTGCAGGGCCCACTCTTAGTGGCCCACGCCTTGTAATATCCTGCCAGAAAGAGTGACCTTTCCAGGGTTATAGCTGCCTTACTCAATTTTCCAACCGACTGCCACCCTCTCTTGATATGGCGGTGAAGAAGGATTGCGTATCTGTATGAGTCAAGCACCTTCCGCATGTCTTCAGGCGCTGGTGAAAATGGCGGACAGCAGAGGCAACCGGAATAACCGCCGCAGCCGAACCGACATTTCAATCTAACCCACGGAGCAGTAATCACCGTGGCAGTCTCAATAATGACCGCATCGTCTACTCCGCTTTTAAGCATTATATCCAAGTATGGCCTTAATTTGGTGGCGATATTATCTGTGCCACCTTGCTTTCCTTTCTCTCTTTCTTTGCTCATATCCCTCATATCCCTCTAACCAAATCATGACAGGATTCTACCGGTTCCCTTAGAGACTAGCAAAACTGGCAAAAAACAAATTTCAATAAACCTGATATTATTTACAGAATTAATTATTTTCATAGATATCTACCTGAGCGGGAGGAATTCGTAATATGGAAACTGTAGATCCTATTTACAGGGAATTTGCATCCAGATTGGGACAGCCTGATTCGCACTACCTGCCTCGCATACTGGCCAAGCTGGCCAATCTCGAACAGGCAAAGATAATTCGAGAACTTCCTTCAACCCCGCAGGAAATAGCCGGAAAACTCGGTATCGATGTAAAAGCAGTTGAACTGCATATAAGAGAATTATTTGAGAAGGGTGTAATTTTTTACACCAAAAAAGGTCCCCAGATGGCTCGCAGTCTCATGCAGTTACATGATGCCGCGCTGTGCAATCCGAAATACGACGAAATGCTGGGGAACGAGTTCTTTGACCTATTCACAGCCCTGATGAATGAGGAGATAGGACCGGTCGCGATCACCGAGGTGCTGGCCGGGGCCGGCTCAGGGCAACCTATGATGAGGATTATACCAAGATGGAAATCAATAAAGGACATACCAGGAGTCCTGCCGTGTGAAGATGTGAGGGAGATAATCAAAGCACAGAGTACGCTGGCACTGGTGCCCTGCTGCTGTAAACGCGAATACAGGCAAAGGCAATGCGGGACACCTACGAATAGTTGTATCAGCATTGGAAAGACGGCCCAGTACAATATCGATCGTGGGGCCGGACGGCAAATGACTGCAGAAGAGGCACTGAAGGTAATTGATGAGTGCGACGATTACCCGCTGATACACGTCGCTCCAAACCAGACCGTTTTGAACCAGGTATTCTGCAACTGCCACTCGTGTTGCTGCGGATTCCTGCATCCTGTATTGTCACAGACTAAATTCGAGATATCACAGGCTATCGCCAGAAGCCGTTTTGAAGTTACTGTGGACGCAAAGGAATGCATCCAATGCGGGATTTGCGTGGAAAGATGCCAGTTTAAAGCAAATTCTATGGAATATAACCAGGAAACCGGCGACGAATGCTCAAAGACGGATATCGATAGATGCCTGGGCTGCGGCGCCTGCGTCACTTCCTGTCCTTCAGGCGCCAGAAAAATGAAACTGGTCCGTCCGCCGGAACATATACCCGGAACCGTCGGCGGTATCTACTGATCGCCCCGATTACCGGTATGCGGCGATTAAGCCGGGACTAGATTGAAGCCCGGCGGCTGAAACCGGCTACGTTTTCAGTATCTTCTTTAATCGATCCACTGCCTCCGGCAGTACTTCCCCAGTGCTCTCCCAGAAACGTAGATCACATATCTTATCCAGCGGTGTCTCTCCCTGGTTAATGATGACCAGCTTTGCACCGGCTTTGTGAGCTATATCAGGCATTTCTGCAGCAGGTTGGACAACCAGGCTTGAGCCGGCGACAATGAAACTTTCGCTCAGCCGGGAGTGATGGGCGGACTCATCATACGCCCTGCGGGGAATCGGATCGCCGAAATTGACCACGCTCGAAACCAGTTTGCCTTTCTCGCAGATCGGGCAACCTGTATTCAGCAGGTCGGGAAAGGAGTCGATCTGATTGGCACATGAGGTACATCTCAGTTTGGTGATGTTTCCATGAAACTCGGCGATCAATTCGGGCTTAATGCCCGACCTTAAATGCAGATTATCGACATTCTGTGTGATGAGGAATTTGAGCATGCCCATGTCCTGCAATTCAACAATCGCCTGATGGGCCTGGTTCGGCTCCACCTCTGTCCAGTCTACACCGGTGGGCGGCGGCAGCCCCTTCGCCTTCCTTGTCCACAACCCGTCAGGACCCCTGAAATCCGGCAACCCCGATTCAGTGCTGATTCCCGCCCCGGTGAAGACCACCAGGTATTTGGCCTGCGCCATCCACTGAGCCAGCGTGTCGATTCTTTCGTTTAAATCAGCCATTGTCTGACCGCTTTGCCAACCTGAATTCTATTATATACGTTATGCTGAAAAGCAGTACCTGTCTGGTATAATAGTCCAAGCTTTAATTATTCGCGGGGAGGCCGATATGACTGCGACCAAGCGCGCCATTGTAATAGCACTGCTTTTCGTTATCCTTTTCCTTTTCGGCGGATACACCACGCTGGACTGGTACCAGTTCCTGACCGGCACGGCCGACTTCGCCCGGCCCGAGATTCCCTACGTGCGCGCAACCAAGGTTGCAGTTTCATTCATCTGTGCCATCCTGGTTTTCCTCATCGGCAGGGACGGCTTTAACCGCGGCGACACTAAACGCCTGGTGCTGGCATACGCCGCCATCGCCGTGGGCGATATCTTCCTGGTCTTCGATATAAACATGATCGGCATGCTGGTCTTCGCCGTCGCGCACGTTTTCTTTATCATACGCAATGGATGGGGGCTCAAGGACTATTTCAAAAATAAATCAACCTCAAACCGGACCTGGGATATACTCTCGGCGCTGTTCATACTGGCGATAGCCGGGGTCGCGATGGGATGGTTCTTCCTCCCAGCACTGGGGCCAAGCCTGATGTTCTACCTGCTGGCGATCTACAGCCTGTTTCTGGGCGTCTCCCTTTGGGCGGCCTGGGCCGCAGTGCGGATCGGCTTCATGCCCAAAGCCAACGCCTGGCTGGTGGCCATCGGACTATCCTGCTTTTTCGTCAGCGACCTGCTGGTGGGCGTGCATTTCGCCACTGAGCCGGGCCGGTTCCAGACCTGCGCCATCTATATCACATGGCTTTTCTACACACCAGGACTGGTGCTGCCGGCACTGAGCGGCTACAGGCTGGACCGCAAAGCCGCCTGAGACAGCCACCGGCCTGTGTGCCGTTAAGTTTGATTTTGAAGCCGGTTTCTGATAGATTATTTAACTGGTTTGACTGCTGTCATTTATTTTATATCTAATTCCACCAGGTACACCTGTCCCTTGAACCTTAACCTTACATTTTCGGAGGTTAGCACATCATGGCCAAAATAAGTCTATTTATAGATGGCAAATCCATAACCGTTGACAGCGAAAGCACCGTGCTGGAGGCGGCCACGCAGGCCGGCGTCTATATACCCCAGCTATGCTCACACCCTGACCTGAAACCCTCCGGCGAGTGCGGCCTCTGCGCGGTTGAGATAGAAGGATCTGGCGAACCGGTCCAGGCCTGCAACACCAAAGTCACAGAGAACCTGGTCGTCCACACCGATACCGATGCCATCAGGAAGAAGCAGAAGCAGGCCCTGGAGAAAATACTCAAACAGCACCCCAATGCCTGCCTCACCTGTTGGAGAAGGGAACGCTGCAAACCGTTCGACATCTGCCTGCGCAATGTCGAGGTGACCGAGAGGTGCGTTACCTGCCCCGAAAACGGCCACTGCGAGCTGCAGCAGGTGGTGGACTTCCTAGATATGGGCAACGACAATATACCCTACACCTACCGCAACCTGCCGGTGCAGAGGGACAACCCATATTTCGATCTCGATTACAACCTGTGCATCGCCTGCGGACGCTGCGTCAGGGCCTGCCGGGACCTGCGGGGCATTAAGGCCCTCGATTTCAAGGAAATCGACGGCTTCAAGGTCGCAGGACCCGTTAAAGCAACCTACGAGGAGTCCGGCTGTAAATACTGCTTCACCTGCGTCGAGGTCTGCCCGGTGGGCGCGCTGGTGGACAAGCTGGCCAGGTACCGCGCCATCGCGGAATGGGAAGGCTATGTCGTCCCCTGCAGCTATGCCTGCCCGGCGCATATAGATATCCCCAGATATATAAATTACATCGCCCGCGGCAAATATCCCGAAGCGCTGGCCGTGGTAAGGGAGAAGGTTCCCTTCCCGGGCGCGCTGGGACGCGTGTGCATACACCCCTGCGAGCAGGCCTGCCGCCGCGGAAAGCTCAACGAGCCGATCTGCATCAAGTTCCTCAAGAGGTACGCGGCAGACCACGATAACGAGCTTTGGAAAAAGAACAATAAGATATTACCGCCTACCGGCAAGAAGGTGGCCGTCGTAGGCTCCGGACCCGCCGGCCTGACCGCCGCCTTCTACCTGGCCAAGCTGGGCCACGCTGTAACCGTGTTCGAGGCCCTCCCCCAGACAGGCGGCATGATGCGCGTGGGAATTCCCGCCTACAGGCTTCCCCGCGAGATACTCGACGCCGAGATAGACGAGATCAAAAAAGCTGGCGTGGAGATCAAGGTCAACCAGAGGATAGAGTCCATAGACGATCTGCTGGCACAGGGCTTCGACGCTGTGTTTATCGGCATCGGCGACCACAAGGGGTCCAAGATGGGCGCGGAAGGCGAGGACCTGCCCGGAGTGCTGGACGGCGTGAGCTTCCTGCGCACCGTGGCGCTGGGTCAGCAGTTCAATATCGGCAAAAAGGTGTCCATCATAGGCGGCGGCAACTCCGCCATCGACTGCGCGCGCGTCGCACTGCGCGTTGGCTCCAGCGATGTGACCATACTCTACCGACGCACCAGGGCCGAGATGCCCGCCGCGCCGGAAGAGGTGGAGGCTGCCATACACGAGGGCATCAAGATCGTGTTTTTGGCCGCTCCCAACAAGATTACGCAGAATGGCGACAAACTGGCCATGGAGTGCATCAAGATGCGGCTGGGCGACCCCGACGCCAGCGGACGCAGAAGCCCGGTGCGCATACCCGGCAGCGAGTACGTGGAGGAGTTCGACAACGTTATCGCCGGCATCGGACAGGTCTCCGATATACCGGCTAAATTCGACGTGGCCGTCAACCGCGGCAATATCAAGGCCAACGATAAAACGCTTGAGACCAGCCGCAAGGGCGTATTCGCCGGCGGCGATATCGTGACCGGACCCGCTTCGGTCATCGGCGCCATCGCGCAGGGCAGATTGGCCGCGTCTTCCATCGACATATACCTGGGCGGCAAAGGGCAGATCGAGGAACAGCTGGCGCCCGTAGAAGAGATGGAGCCCTGGTTCGGCGAGGAGCCGGGCTTCGCTGCCAAAAAGCACCCGGCTATGCCGGAGCTGGAGAAATCGAAGAGCCTGGGCGGCTTCGCCGAAGTCGAGCTGGGCTACAGCGAGCAGGCGGCCGTGGACGAGGCCAATAGATGCTATAAATGCCATTACAGGCTGAAGCTTTCGCACCCGCCGGCGCCGCCGGTCAAGGTCAAATCTGCCTGAGGGGAGGTGTGCATGTTCAAAATCATAGCCAGCGAGAAGCTGACGCCGGTGATCGATCTGTTCAAGATCGAGGCCCCGGCCATAGCCAAAAAGGCCAGGGCCGGCCAATTCGTAATCATACGTGTCGACGAAGCTGGAGAGCGCATACCGCTGACACTGGCCGACTGGGACGCCAAGGAAGGCACGGTCACTCTGGTGGCCATGGAGGTGGGCACCTCAACCAGGAAACTGGGACAGATGAAAGCAGGGGACAGCCTGCATAACCTGGTCGGTCCGCTGGGACTGCCCTCCGATATAGAGAAATTCGGCACCGTGATCTGCGTGGGAGGCGGCGTGGGCATCGCGCCCATCTACCCCATCGCCCGGTCGTTGAAAGAGGCAGGCAACAAAATCATCTCCATCATCGGAGCGCGCAATAAGGACCTGCTCTTCTGGGAGGACCGCATGAAGACAGTCAGCGACGAGCTGATCGTCACGACCGACGACGGCTCCTACGCGCGCAAGGGACTGGTCACCGAGCCGCTCAAGGAGAAGCTGGAACAGGGCAAGATCGACCGGGTGATCGCCATCGGCCCTGCTATCATGATGAAGTTCTGCGCTCAAACCACCAAACCTTTTAACGTCCCGACCATCGTCAGCCTCAACTCGATCATGGTGGACGGGACCGGCATGTGCGGCTGCTGTCGCGTGTCCATCGGCGGGACCACCAAATTCGCCTGCGTGGACGGCCCCGATTTCGACGGACACCAGGTGGACTGGAATACGGTGTTCGACAGGCAGAAGGTCTATCTCAAAGAAGAAAAAGAATCCCTGGATAAATGGGAATCCTGCCGGTGCGGCAAATCTTAAGGGAGGCGGAAGTTGGAAGAAAAACCTAAATCGAAAATCAACCTCAACCGCATAGACATGCCGCGCCAGGACCCCAAGGTGCGCGCGCATAACTATAACGAAGTAGCACTGGGCTACAACGACGAAATGGCCCTGCAGGAGGCCGCGCGCTGCATTCAGTGCCCCAAACGTCCCTGCGTGGCAGGATGCCCGGTCAACGTCGACATCCCCGAGTTCATCAAGGCCGTGCGCGACAACCAGATGGAAGATTCGGTGCGCATCCTTAAGAGCAAGAACGCCCTGCCCGCCATCTGCGGACGTGTTTGCCCGCAGGAGACGCAGTGCGAACAGGTATGCTCGCTGGGCAAGAAGGGGGCCCCGATAGCCATCGGCAGGCTGGAAAGGTATGTCGCCGACTGGGACCTGGCCCATAAAAAGGAAACAAAGGTTGAGCTTCCCCCGCCCACAGGCAAAAGGGTGGCCGTCATCGGCTCCGGACCCGCCGGCCTGACCGCCGCCGCCGACCTGGCCAGGATGGGACATAAGGTCACGGTGTATGAAGCCCTGCACACGGCGGGCGGCGTGCTGATGTACGGTATCCCCGAGTTCCGCCTGCCCAAGAATGTGGTGCAATCTGAAGTTGATTATGTTAAATCGCTGGGCGTGGATATACAGCTCGATTCCGTGATGGGCAAGCTGGCCACGGTGGACGAGCTGCTGGAGAAGGACTACGACGCCGTTTTCCTGGGCACGGGCGCGGGACTGCCCATGTTCCTGGGCATACCCGGCGAGAACCTCAACGGCGTTTACTCGGCCAACGAGTTCCTGACACGCGTCAACCTGATGAAGGCATACCTCTTCCCGGAGTACGATACGCCTATCAAGATAGGAAAACAGGTGGCGGTGATCGGCGGCGGAAACGTCGCCATGGATTCCGCCCGCTGTGCGCTCAGGCTGGGCGCCAATAAGGTCTATATCATCTACCGCCGCTCGCGCACCGAGATGCCGGCCCGCCACGAAGAAGTTGAGAACGCCGAGGAGGAAGGCATCATCTTCAAATTCCTCACCAATCCCAAACAAATCATCGGCGACGACAAGGGCTGGGTCAAGGCCATGGAATGCTACGAGATGGAACTGGGCGAGCCGGACGCCAGCGGCAGACGCCGCCCCATAACCAAACAGGGCAGCGAGTTCATCATCGATGTCGATGTGGTTGTAATTGCCCTGGGCACCACACCCAATCCACTCATCCCCTCCACCACCAAAGGCCTTGAAGTCACAAAACACGGAACGGTGGTGGCGGACGAGCAGTCCGGCAAGACCGTCAAGGACCGTGTCTGGGCGGGCGGGGACGTCGTCACGGGCGCAGCCACGGTGATCAGCGCCATGGGCGCGGGCAAACGGGCCGCTGCCTCGATACACGAGTTCCTGATGGGGCAAAAGCCCTAAGGTCATTGCGAGGAGCGTAGCGACGCGGCAATCTTGTACGTGATTGCGGGTACACAAGATCGCCACGCTGCGCTCGCGATGACGTTCTTATGCGGTTCGTGTTGACAGATATTCAACCTTTCGTTTATTATGGTAACAATTGAATATTTAAAGGCTGTGAACGGGAATAGTAGGTCCTGCAGCGAAGGCCACAGAGAGTCAAGCAAGGTGAGAGTTGACGCCGGAGCGGGGATTGAATGGACCCGGGAGCCGCAAACCGAAAGGGAAGTACCCCAGTAGGCTTTGACGCAGGGATAGCGTAATCACAATCCAGGGTATCGCCGGCAAACCGGCCGTACCTGACAGAGATGGTCCGGCAACGGATCAATAAGGGTGGCACCGCGAAGCTAAGCCTCTCGCCCCTTGGGTGAGAGGCTTTATTTATTGTATGGAGGTCAAAAAGGAATGGAATTGAATATGTGGCCCGGCGGGGCCGAGAATTTGGTCTAACAAACCGGTATACATAGACATAAAAAATATTTAGTGAGGTATAAAATGGCTAAAAAATTAACAAAGTTCATCCTGGCTGAAAAGGATATGCCGACTTCCTGGTACAACATACTGCCCGACCTGCCTGAGCCCATGCTCCCCATACTGCATCCGCAGACGCATGAGCCGACCATCCTGCCCCCGCCCCTCTTCCCGTCAACCCTGAACGACCAGGAGTTCAGCAAGGAACACTTTATCGAAATCCCCGACGAGGTGCTGGACGTCTACAGGATGTACCGTCCAACGCCGCTTATCCGCGCCTTCAGGCTGGAGAAGGCCCTGGGCACACCGGCCCAGATATTCTACAAGTACGAGGGCGTCAGCCCGGCCGGCAGCCACAAGCTCAACACAGCCATCGCACAGGCCTACTACAATAAGAAGGCGGGCATCAAGCGCATCGCCACTGAAACCGGCGCCGGGCAGTGGGGAAGCGCCCTTTCTCTGGCCTGCCAGTACATGGGACTTGAATGCAAGGTCTACATGGTCAAGGTCAGCTACAACCAGAAGCCCTACCGCCGCATCATGATGGAGACCTGGGGCGCCAAGTGCGTAGCCAGCCCCAGCACCGACACCAATTTCGGTAAGCAGGTACTGGCTGAAGATCCCAACTGCCCCGGCAGCCTGGGCATCGCCATCAGCGAAGCCTGCGAAGACGCCTTCAGCCGCGAGGACACTTCATACTCCCTGGGAAGCGTGCTCAACCACGTCATCCTGCACCAGTCCATCATCGGCCTTGAGACCAAGAAGCAGCTGGAAATGGCCGATGTCGAAGCCGATATCGTCATCGGCTGCGTGGGCGGCGGCAGCAATTTCGGTGGATTGGCCGTCCCCTTTGTAAAGGACAAGATGAAAGGCAAGAAGATTGAGATCATAGCCGTCGAGCCCACCGCCTGCCCCACCATGACCAAGGGACCGCTGGCCTGGGACCTGGGCGACGTGGCAGGCATGGCCCCGATCGTCATGATGTACACACTCGGCCATTCTTTCGTCCCATCGCCCATCCACGCGGGGGGTCTGCGCTACCACGGCATGTCTCCGCTGGTATCCCACCTGCATAAACTCAAGCTGATCGATGCCAGGGCGGTAAACCAGAAGTCCACATTCGAGAGTGCGATCCAGTTCGCCCGCACCGAGGGTATCATACCGGCCCCCGAACCCGCGCACGCCATCAAAGTGGTAATCGACGAGGCTCTTAAGTGCAAAGAATCAGGACAGAAAAAGGTCATCGTCCTGGGACTGAGCGGACACGGTCATTTCGACCTGAGCGCCTACGAGCAGTTCCTCTCCGGCAAACTGGAAGCCGACGCCTACGACGAAGCTAAAGTGAAACAGGCGCTGGCACAGCTTCCCAAGGTCGATTTCAAAGGCTAATTATTACATTCACACAGGCCGGCATACGTGACTGATCCATAAGAAGTAAGTCCGCGTATGCCGGCCTGCAAATAGATACCCGGACGTTTTGCCGGCCTAATACCTTTATGCTAAAATCCCAGCACTATTCCGATCCAGAGGTAACCGAATATGAGAATCCCCGCCATAACGGCTTTTCTGCTCGCAGCCATACTGCTCTTCAGCGCCTGCCGCATCGAGTTCTCCACAACTCCCATATCGGCGCCGGCGCCTGCGATGGCGCCCGTTATCCAGCAAATAACTCCCCTCGATCCCGGCTGGAAATCGCCGGGTCCGGCGGAAAACGCGGCGGTCCTACCCAATATCGCCGACGTGGTTGAAAAGGGCTACCCCGGGGTGGTCACCATCACGACCGAACAGATCGTCAACGATATGTTCAGCAGGGTCGTGCTGCAATCGGGCGCCGGATCAGGCTGGATACTCGACAGCAGCGGCATTATCGTCACCAACAACCACGTCGTGGAAGGCGCACGCAAGGTCGTTATCCAGTTCTCGGACGGCAGGACCAGTGAAGTGACCGCCGACAGGGTTTTCCGCGATCCTCTGACCGACCTGGCCATCATCAAGGTCGACCTGACCGACCTTCCAACCGTGGCTATAGGAGATTCAGGCAAGCTCAGGGTGGGCGACTGGGTGGTGGCTATAGGCAATCCACTGGGCAAGGGCATTAAAGCCAAGGAGGGCATAATCAGCGGCCTCAAGGTCTCCCTCTCCCTGGACGAGGACGAATCGCTGTACGACCTGATCGAGACATCGGCAGCCATCAACGAGGGCAACAGCGGCGGCCCTTTGCTTAACATGAAGGGCCAGGTCATCGGCATCACCAGCGCCAAGATCGCCAAGATAGGCGTGGAGGGCATGGGCTATGCCATCAGCATCAACTCCTCTTTGCCCATACTTCAGGAGCTGGTCAACAAAGGCTATATCACGCGGCCCTTCCTGGGTGTGGAGCTCTACACGGTAAACGACTACGTCGCATACTACAACGGACTGGCGGTCAAACGCGGGGCTATCATCACCACGGTGCAGCCGGGCAGCCCGGCGGCCAGGGCCGGTATGCGCAGGCTGGACGTTATCATCCGCTACCAGGGCAAGGAGATCACCACCGCACCTGAGCTTCTTCGCGAGCTTCGCAGCTCCAAAATTGGCGACGAGATATCGGTTACCTATGTCCGGGGAAAGAATACTTACACTGCCACCGCCCTGCTCACCGACAGCCCCCCTCCCCAATAGCGGTCTGATTTACCGATGCGCTCGCAGCGCCGGCTATTCTTGTTTCTTGATAGACAGCGTGATCTCAAGCCCAGAGAGTTTAAATTTCTCGGTGTGTGCCGGCGGCTCAGCCGACTTCTGAAGAATCTCCGTCGACAGCGTCTCCTGCCTGATATAATCGGCGAAATCCTTCATCACGGCCTGCACCTGCTCGCCGCCCTCGTAGTAGGTCCGGATATGGTCCGCTATCTCGAGGCCGGCGGACCTGCGCATGGTCTGCAGCCTTCTGACTATCTCCCTGGCAAGGCCCTCAGCCTGCAGCTCCTTGCTGATCTCCGTGACGACGCCGACCTGGTAGTCGCCCTCAGCTATCACGGACAGGTTCTTATCCTCTTTCATCTCCTCCTCTGTGAATCCCATTTCCTTGACGTTTAACTCATCCGTGATCTGAGTGCATAGTTTCTGCAGCGCCTCCCTCTCATGAGACGACCTGGCCTTCACGATCACCTTGGGCAGGGGCTGCCTGACCTTGACAGCGCTCCTGGAGCGCGCCGCCCTTCCCATGCTGCAAACCTTCATGGCCAGCTCTGTGCCGGCGATTATATCCGTATCGATCTGTTTCTCATCGGCATCGGGGAATAGCGCCAGGTGAACGCTTTCCGGCGCATCCTTGTCAACCGTCCTGACCAGATTCTGATAGATCTCTTCCGCAACGAAGGGCGTAAAGGGCGCAAGCAGTTTGGCCAGCGTCGCCAGCGCCTGGTACAGCGTATGGTAGGCCGATAGCTTGTCGTGGTCATTCTGGCTCTTCCAGAAACGCCGCCGGCTGCGCCTGACGTACCAGTTCGACAGGTCGTTGACAAAGGACTCGATCTTCCGGCCGGCCCCGGTGGGATCATATTCACCCAAATGGCGGTCCACATCGATTATCAGCTGGTTCAAGCTTGAGATCAGCCACCTGTCCAGCTCCGACGTGATTTTCGGGGCCTTCTTTCCGGGTGCGAAATTATCGATATTGGCGTAGATAACGAAGAACGAGTAGGTGTTCCAAAGAGTCATGAGAAAGTTGCGCATGACCTCGACCACCATGTCGGGAGACATGCGCCTGACGTTGCCGGGAGGGCCCGAGGTGAACATATACCAGCGCAGCGCATCCGCGCCTGAGGAATCGAGAACGGTCCAGGGGTCCACCACGTTTCCCCTGGTCTTGCTCATCTTCTCCCCCTGAGCGTCAAGGATATGGCCCAGGCAGATGACGTTTTTAAAGCAGGGCTGGTCGAATATGAGTGTGGAAAGGGCGTGCAGGCTGTAGAACCATCCCCTGGTCTGGTCCACGGCCTCAGATATGTAATCGGCGGGGAAGCTCTGCTTGAAGAGCTCACTGTTTTCAAAGGGATAGTGCCACTGGGCAAAAGGCATGGCGCCCGAATCGAACCAGCAGTCGATGACCTCGGGCTGCCTGACCATGGTATCGCCACAGGCGGCGCAGGTGTAGGTGACGTCATCGATATACGGCCTGTGCAGGTCCATACCGTCGGGGTAACCGTGTAATCCGGGTTTGCCCTTGATCTCCTCCACTCCACCCGGGCAATCGTACTGCCCGCACTTGCGGCACACCCATATATTGAGGGGCGTTCCCCAGTATCTTTCACGTGAAAAGGCCCAGTCCACGTTGTTATTTAGCCAGTCACCGAACCGGCCCTCTTTGATATGCTCGGGATACCAGTTTATCTGCCTGTTCCCGGCAATCATCTCGTCCTTTCTGGCGGAAGTCCTGATGTACCAGGTCTTCTTGGCGTAGTAGACCAGGGGCGCGTCGCAGCGCCAGCAGAACGGGTAGGTGTGCGTGATTTTGACGGTCTTGTAGAGAAGGCCGCGCTTTTCGAGATCGCCCAGTATATCGGCATCGGCGTCTTTAACGAATTTTCCCGAAAACGAGTATGTGCCGGTGATGTTGCCCGCCAGGTCCACCTGCTGCACGAAATCGAGATTGTTCTCCAGACCTGCCTGGAAATCCACCTCGCCGAAAGCCGGCGCGATATGCACTATGCCCGTGCCGTCCTCCATCGAGACGAAATCGGCGGTAATAATCTTATAGGTGAGGTCTTTAACCGGCTGCTGCACATCGAACTGCCCCGGCTGGCCTTCCTTGGCGCGCTTTCTTTCAACATCGTATTCGTGAGGATTATACAGGGGATAATAGAGCGATCCGACCAGCCGGCCTCCCTTAAACGTCTTGAGCACAGGCCGGCCGCCCAGTCCGGCCTGGTCAAGCAGGGCCTGCGCAAAGACCAGATACTCGTCATCCAGTGCGATAACGGCATAATCGGCATCCTCCGCCAGTGCCAGCGATGTGTTGCCGGGAAGCGTCCACGGCGTTGTCGTCCAGGCTAAAAAGTAGACCTTACCCTTCGCTACAGCATCCGCCAGCGTGAGACCGCCGGACTTATCGGAAGCCACGGACGGCGGCAGCGTGTGTATCCTGAATTTCACATACACGGACGGGTCGACCGTGTCATCCTTGTATCCGAGGGCCACCTCGTGTGAACTGAGTGAAGTACCGCAGCGCGGGCAGTGGGGTGTAACCTTGTAACCCTGATAGATCAGGTCCTTGTTCCAGAGCTGTTGGATGCCCCACCAGCACGATTCGATGTATGAGTTATGCAGCGTCACATAGGGATGGTCGATATCCAGCCAGAAACCGATCCTCTCGGTAAGGGAATCCCATTGCTTGAGATACTTGAATACGCTTTCACGGCAGAGAGCGTTGAATTTGGCTACGCCGTATTCCTCGATCTGCGCCTTGCCTGTAAAACCGAGCTGTTTCTCGACCTCGAGCTCGACCGGCAGGCCGTGCGTATCCCAACCGGCCTTCCTGGGCACGCAGAACCCCTTCATGGTCTTATAGCGGGGTATCACATCCTTGAAGACGCGTGACAGGACATGGTGGATGCCGGGATTGCCGTTGGCCGTGGGAGGACCTTCGTAAAAAATATATCTGGGTGAAGAAGATCTGGCGTCTATGCTCTGCTCAAAGATTTTTCTGTCGCGCCACAGCTTTAATATCCCCTGCTCCAAATCAGGGAAGCTGACCTTGCTGTTAACGGGCTGGAACATGGACTACTTTTTCCTTGATTGTATTACCACACGGCGCCCGTCCCCTTCTCCAGTGCTCTGGGTCATAACGTCAGGATTATCGGCCAGCGTTATATGCACAATCCTTCTCTCATCGGGAGGCATCGGCTCCATGGTAATGGGACGCCTTCTCCTCGCAACCTGCTCGGACAGACGAAGAGCGAGCTTCGCGAGAGACTCATAGTGGCGTTTTTTATACCAGTCCACGTCGACATTGACGGAGACCCATTTTTTCAGTTTCTCGGCTACGATCAGTCTGACCAGGTATTGCAGAGACGACAGTGCCTGCCCGCGCCTGCCGATGAGCACCCCCAGGTCATCTCCCTCGATGTTCAGCGTGATGGGAACTCCATCGTCACCCGACCCGGTTACATCCACCGTGGCCAGTATACCCATGTTGTGCAGGACATCGCATAGCACCTGGCGGGCCGTATCGGCCGCATCGCTCATGGCACCCGGTTGCCTTTCATCGTCATCTTCGAGCAGGACCACCTTGATGCGGGCATCCTCGGCGCCGACTCCCAGCACGCCCGATTTACCTTTCTTGACCACGATAATGTCAACCTCTTCGCGGGCGACACCGAGCTGCAAAAGGGCAATCCTGGTAGCCTCCTCCACCGTCTTGGCGCTCAGTTCTAATTCTCTCACTTCTATCCCTTCTTTTTGTCGCCGCCTTCCTTAAGTGCCTTGGAAGGCTGTTCCGCTGCTTTTTGAGTCGCGCTCTGAGGCTGAGTCTGAGCCTGAGGTTGCCTGAAGGACGGGAAGGTGAAATAGCCCCAGCCGCCGGCCACGAAGTACTGGATGATTATGCCGATGATATTGGATACCACCCAGTAAAGGGCCAATCCACTGGGGAAGGACAGCGTGAAAAAGGCGAACATCAGGGGCATCATCATGGTTGTCATGCTCGACATCTGCTGCTGGCGGGGATCGGTGGCGGGCGGCGTAACCATCTTCTGCTGCACCCACATGGTCAGGCCTACCAATATGGCAAGGATCATGGTCGGGTCAGGCTGGGACAGCCTGAGCCCCAGGAAGTTCTCATTAAGCGGTATGGCCTGGTCCACCATGTCCCAGGGATATAGATGCTGCGACAATATGAGAAGATTTTCAGGCGTAGCCGCAAGGGCCTGCATGATAGATTGATAAAGCGCAATCCAGATGGGCATCTGTATCAGCATAGGCCACATGCATCCCAGGGGGTTGATACCGGCCTCTTTATAGAGGCGCATCATCTCCTGCTGCAGTTTCTTCTGGTCGCGCGCATACTTTTTCTGGAGCTCCTGCATCTTGGGCTGAAGCTCCTGCATGGCTTTGGTCGACTTTGTCTGCCTGAACGTGAGGGGCATGAGGACGATCCTGACCACTATGGTCAGCACGATGATAGCCAGGCCGAAGTTGCTCCAGAGCATCTGGGAAAGGGCGATCAGACCGTTCAGTACCGGATCGAGTATAGCTACATTCCAAATATCAACCATATAACTAACCTACTTTATCGCTGAAGAAAAATCCCAGGTGATGGTATTCTTCACCGTATCAACTGCATAGACTTTGTGATCCCGGGCATATATGTAAACCATGTCGCCCTCCGCGTAAGGATTCCCGTAGACGGTATAGCCGACCGATATACTGCTGATCTTGGTCCCGTTGGTTATATCCAGCTTGTAAAGCGTCCCCTTTTCACTCACCGCGAATATGTGCTTATCGGTCACGGCAGGGGTTGACACCATCTGGCCGTCTCCCTCGAATTGCCAGATCTCTGTGCCGCCGACAGCCTCGATGGCATATATCTTTTTGTCCATGCAGGCTGCATAGATAGTGCTGTCGCGAATCACCGGCGTGGCCCAGAACCAGTTGCCGGCCTGGTATTTCCACTTCACGGCTCCATCGGCTTTATCAACGGCATACAGGTTCCGATCGAATGTGCCGAAATAAAGCAGCTGGTCCTTTACAGCGAGAGACGAGGCTACCGCCGAGGGGATCTTGATGCTCCATACCTCCCTGCCTGTTTCGGCCGATATGGCATACACGTTGCCTCCGTAGTTGCCGGAATAGATTATTCCGTTGTCCAGAACGGGAGCCGTCCATATCTTGT
>Ga0172380_10003792_pt1 | contig 20243 bp, 19 predicted proteins | sample Leawe162metaG_FD_119747 | JGI IMG/M metagenome (GOLD analysis project Ga0172380, IMG submission 119747) | Leachate microbial communities from a municipal landfill in Southern Ontario, Canada - Leachate well 162 metaG | ecosystem: Engineered > Solid waste > Landfill > Unclassified | place... | reverse complement strand
TTCGTCACTGAGATTTTTGTACCTGCCTATGGTATACTGACCACGGGTGGAATAGTATCGCTGATAATAGGTTCACTCATTCTTTTCAGTGAAAGTGAGGCGTCCATGCAATTCGATACAAGTCTTATCGTGTACGTTGCCATATTTTTAGCGCTCTTTATGGCTTTCCTGGTCTGGGCTGTTGTCCGTGGTCAAAAAAGGAAGGTGACCACCGGCAAGGAAGGTATGATCGGCCAGGTAGCCGAGGTTAAAACTGCTCTTGAACCCGTGGGCATGGTGCAGGTGGAAGGGGAATTGTGGAAAGCTGAGCTGGATGAAGGCCTGGCGCACCCGGGGGAAGAGGTTATTATACAAAAGGTGGACAACCTTAAATTATACGTAACAAGAAAAAAATAAGGAGGCAGACATGCAGATAGCGGGAATTATAGTACTGGCAATTTTTGTCCTGATAGTGCTGTTCGCATCTATCAGGATAGTCAACGAGTATGAAAGGGGCGTAGTCTTCCGCCTGGGCAGATATGTGGGAGTGAGGGGCCCGGGCCTTATTTTGCTCATACCCTTTATCGAGCGAATGGTGAAAGTCGAGCTGCGCGTGGTAACGATGGATGTGACGCAACAGGAATGTATCACCATGGACACAGTGACGGTCAAAGTAGATGCCGTGGTATATTTCCGTGTTATGAAGCCGGAATCGGCGATTCTGAACGTTGAGCAATACATCAGGGCCACTTCATTGCTGTGTCAGACGACGCTGCGGAACGTGGTGGGACAATCGGAACTTGAAGATCTGCTGGCGCACCGGGAAAAGATCAACAATAAGCTGCAGACTATTATAGATGAGAGCACCGAGCCGTGGGGCATCAAGGTCAGCATGGTCGAAGTACGAGATGTTCAACTGCCCGACAATATGCAGAAAATCATGGCTGCTCAGGCAGAGGCGGAGAGAGGCAGAAGGGCCAAGATCATCGCTGCCGAGGGCGAGGCGCAGGCGGCGGAGAAGTTGTCTGAGGCTGCCCGTGTAATTTCAAAGGAGCCGATGGCACTGCAGTTACGCTACCTGCAGACTCTGGTGGCAATCGCATCGGACAGATCAAATACCGTGGTATTCCCCCTGCCTATCGAATTAATTCAACCTATGCTGCAGAAGATTGAAGCTGATAAGAAGAAGCCCGGCGCCTGATAAGGAAAAGCGATGTGAAGTAGGGGCGGCTGTACAGCCGCCCCTACTTTTTACTACCGTCGTTTATCAGGGATACGTCTCCCGCCAAAATCTCCTGCAGGCTTCCGTCGTCCTGCCGCAGCAATAGATGCCCCGATCTGTTGATAGCCGCTGCGATGCCCTCGATCTCGCGGTTGGCCGACCTGACCTTCACACGACTGCCGATTGTGATCATGTTGGCTGCCCATTCTTTAAGTATCGAATCCGGCTCCTTGCTTCGCAGGTAGAGTCCTTCTAATTCGGTATAGAGGCGCAATGCTACCTGGCCGACCGGTATCTCATGTCCCAGTTCGACCGAGAGGCTGGTTGCAAAGCCGGCTATGTCAGGATACAGAGATGTGTCGAAATTAATATTGATACCGATGCCCATAATGCTGTATCGAACTGTACCGTCTGTGAGTCCGTGTTCGATTAATATGCCGCAGACCTTGCGGCCACCGATCAGTATATCGTTGGGCCATTTGATTTCAGCATCGATTCCCAGCGCCTTAACCGTGCGGAAAACAGCCAGGGCAGATATAGCCGGCAGTAGAGGAAGAACCGACATAGCGGGGCGCAGAATTATCGATGTGGCCAGTCCGCCCTCCGGAGATAACCATGACCTGCCGAGCCTGCCGCGGCCCGACTGCTGCATCCCGGCTATTACAGCAGCGCCCTCGGGGGCTCCATGGTCGGCCATGTCTTTAGCCACATCCTGTGTCGAAGAGGTGACTGCCAGATAATGCAGCTTTCTGCCGATAAAGCCGGTGGTCAGGTTTTTTTCCAGATATTCGAGGATGTCATTCATGTTTAACCCGTATTAATATATCAAAGAGATTGAACCATGTATAATAAACGAGAAGGCACGAGTCAAGGAAGTGTAATATCGGAGGAGTTTGAATTATGGGAGGCGACGATATCGAGAAACAGGCCGGGAAGATAGCCGAACTCATAGTAAATTCGCAACGATGCCTGGTTTTCAGCGGGGCAGGGATCAGCACCGAGTCCGGTATACCTGACTTCCGGGGTGAGGACGGCATATGGACAAAGCTGGATCCGGAGGATTTCACAATACAGAGGTTCGTGGCCCGGCCGGAGGTTAGAAAGATGCAATGGAAGCTCCTGGCTGAAGGAGGGCTGGTTAAAAATGTGAAGCCTAACGCAGCTCATTTCGCCGTAGCAGGCATGGACAAGCTGGGTAAGCTTGACTGTGTTGTGACGCAGAATATCGATAACCTCCATCAGATGGCCGGCGTGCCTGATGAAAAGGTATTCGAGTTACACGGCAACATGCAGTACGTCCGTTGCCTGGGCTGCCGCAAGCGCTTTCCTATGGACGAGATAATATCGCGACTTGTAAATGAAGAGTTGCCGGAGTGCGAGGCGTGCAAGGGCATACTAAAACCTGACGCCGTATATTTCGGAGAGATGTTACCGCAGGCTGTTCTTAGCGAGGCCTCCCGCCGGGCAAACCTGTGCGACCTCTGCATCGTAATAGGATCCACACTGGTGGTATACCCTGCGGCTTATATCCCTGAATATGCATTTAATGCAGGGGCAAAGATCGTTATCATCAATATAGGGTCCACGCCCATGGATTCCAGGGCGGCTGTACGCGTCGAAGGTAAGGCCGGCGAAGTCATGGGGAGGGTGATGGACTATGTTAGAGCCAGAATCAATCAATGAGTTTATTGACAAGGCAGCAATACAATGTTAGATTGTGAGAAATATCATACGCATGGAGGTGTCGATTTGAAAAGGGCTGCTATAGCCATCCTGATGCTGGCAATACTGGTTGCAGGATGTGCGAGACCGGCGGTTAATACCAAATTGGCTCCTCTCGCTTATATCGATTCCGTGTCTTCGCCACAGGTTTACGTCGGCGAGAAGATCAAATTCAGCGGGCATGCCATTTCATCTGAAGGGCAGATAGTAGGCTATAACTGGCGTTCAAGTATTAACGGGAATCTTAGCCAGTTGGCCTCGTTTGAGACCGATTCACTGACGGCAGGGCAGCATACGATCTGGTTCAAGGCGCAGGACAATTACGGCAACTGGTCAAATGAGGTTGGTACGAACGTAATCGTGCTTATCTCCGGCGGCCCGGAAAAAATGGCCATCAAGTTGTTTACGGCTACGCCGCCTGAAATCAAGGAAGGGGAGTGGTCCACACTTACCTGGGACGTGAGCGGATCCGGCACGGTGCGCATAGATCCCGATATCGGCGGTGTGTCCATGTCCGGCAGCCGGTCGGTTCAGCCTAATACGGATACCGTTTATACCATCTTTGCCAGGAATGATGAGGGGACCATGACGGCCAATACCAGGGTACTGGTAACTCCTCTGCACGTGTATACTACCACCCTGTATTCCGTCGCTGCCGAGGACGGCACGGTCAGAAAGGACAAAGTCGTCCTGGACGGTGTTTTGGTCGGACAGAACGATTTGCAGATACAGATGCAGGGCTTTCTGAGCTTCGATATATCTTCCATCCCAAGAAACGCTATTATCAAGGGTGTGGATCTGGATATCTCGAAATCAGTCGTGGTCAACTCACCCTTCCCGTGGCAGGGCTCGCTTAATATTTATAATCAGCAGTATGGCAGCAATTTGCGGCCAAGTGATTACATGGTTATAGTTCCCGCCGGATACCTTTACAGCTGGAACTACAATTATGTGGCAACTATGATGCCGAGCACGCCGTTCACCTCACCGGATTTCGTTGCCACTGTACAGAAGCAGCTCGATGCAGGCAGCGACCGCTATCAGATCCGTCTGCAGTTCGAGAAATACTATTATTACAGCCGTGCTGATTATACAGCCCAGCTGTATTCGACTGTTAAGAGCGGTGAAAGCAGCGCTAACTATCTTGACATCAGCGCAGGCAATGCGAAATTGATTGTCCGCTACGTGATTCCAGAGTAAAGCCGAAGCGACGGCGACAGCTAAACATTAACTCAGCTTTTCCGTTATCCTTTTTATAACCGGGATAATTACATCCCAGGAGGACTCACCATGAAGAAATTAATGATTACTCTATTATTGGTCTTTGTATTACTGTCAGGGTGCTTGTATTTGCCCGGTACCTTTCCTCAGACGACGGCTGAGACGGACAAACCTGTCGTGGCAACCTTTGCGGTTGACCCAGCGATAGTGACCGAGGGGCAGAACACTGTTCTGAGCTGGATTGTGACGGGCGCCCAGATGGTCAGCATAGATAATGGTATCGGACCGGTGCCCCTGAGCGGCACGAGATCCATCATGCCGTACGCAACTACGATTTATAATCTTACGGCATCGAATTCAGTCGGAAGCAGCACGGCGACTGCTACGGTGACAGTTGTGGGCGGGCTCAGTGTTCAGCAGGGTATGGAGATGGCCGCCGTATTGAATATAATACCAAATGAGAGCGGATCGCTAACTAAAAGCGGCGCGAATTATGCTCGTTCAAGCGCTGTCTGCGCGGGAGATAATCCCGCGAACCAGGCCGTCCGGGCGTTCTTGAGTTTTGATCTGACGACGCTGCCGCCTACGGCAGAGATCGGCCGGGAGGTTCTTGATTTAACTGAATACTCGATCGTGGGTAATCCTACTTACAGCGGTGCCACCTGGGGCAATATGGGCGCTCTCGAGATATATCAGTATCAGTACGGCTCAATGGGCAGCCTGGGAAGAGTGGCCTATGAGTCCGCAGCGCCCGCCGTGGGAAGCGTGAAGCTGATGGCTGTGCAGAGAACGGACCCGCTTCTGATTGATGTTACACTGGACGATCATGGAAATAATATGATACAGAAGCTTCTTTCCAGCGATCAGGGGAGATGCCAGTTCAGGCTGGGGTTCTTCACTTCCACCAACTGGGACAGCGTGGCTGACATGATCTGCCTGGACAGGGCCGTATTAAGGATCACATACAAGGTACCCTGAATCTCACCCGGGCTTCATCTCCTCGATATCAAAACGGAAGTTCTCGATAACCGGATTGGCCAGCAGCTTTTTACACATATCCTGTAGTTCAGCCCGCGCTTTTTCCATGTCCCCGGCTGCAATTTTTATCTCGATGTATTTGCCGGCCCTGACCTCTTCCACATCTTTGAAACCCAGGGTATGAAGGGCGCCTTTGATGGTTAATCCCTGCGGATCGTTCACGGTCGGCTTTAGCGTTATGTAGACTTTAGATAAATACATTCTTAAACTTCCTTCCGGTCAGCAGTGTATATGCATCTTGATAACGTTCCGTCGTTGCTGCAACAACATCCGCGGGCAGGGCCGGCGCCGGTTTTTTACGGTTCCAACGCGAGGCAATCAGCCAATCCCTGACCGGCTGCTTATCGAAGCTTGGCTGAGATTGCCCCGGCTCATACTGGCCGGCATCCCAGAACCGGCTTGAGTCGGGTGTGAGTACTTCATCAATCAGTATAAGTTCCTTATCATGAAAACCGAACTCGAATTTAGTATCGGCTATGATGATACCGCGCTCCATGGCATATGAACGCGCGTAACTGTAGATCTCCAGGCTTTTGGCTTCGATCTTACGGGCTGTCCTCTCTCCTACCAGATCGACCAGTCCTTTGGGAGACAGGGGCAGGTCATGGCCGATTGCCGCCTTGGTAGTGGGTGTAAAAATAGCTTCCGGCAGCTCCTGGCTTTCCCGTAAACCTTTGGGCGCTTTTCTCCCGTTGATTGTCCCTTTTTTGCTGTACTCTGCCCAGGCTGAACCGGCAATATACCCTCTGACTACACACTCCACCGGCAAGCGCTCCGCCTTAAGAACAGCCATCGAGCGGCCGAGCAGCAGTTCGGGCAACGGTCTTTTCCAGGGGGAATATTTCGATAGCGCCCTGCGGCTCTCAATCGATTCAACCATATGATTATGTATGATATGATAGGTTTTCCCGAACCAGAAAGCCGATACTTGATTAAGCACTATCCCCTTATCCGGTATGCCATTGGGAAGTACCACATCGAAGGCGGAGATGCGATCGGTGGCTACTATCAGGAGTTTGTCCCCGACCTGATAGGTATCCCTGACCTTGCCTTTTCCGTACAGGGGTAATTTCAATGAGCTGTCGAATAACATGTTCAAGATACAACTCCTATCTCTTTATCTGCGATTTACGCGTTTTCTTGAGCAAACCCAAACGCTCAAACACCGTATCGATATGCTTGAGGAAGCGCCGGTAATCAAATAAATCGTCCAGTTCCTTTGCATTCAGGCGGCTGGAAACATCGGGATCTGATTTCAGCAATTTAAGGAAAGGAGTCCTGGATTTCCATGCTTCCATGGCATTGCGCTGCGTCAGTTCATAGGCCTTCTGACGGCTGAGACCTTTGCTCACCAGGGCGAGCATGACATTCTGTGAAAATACCAGGCCCTGAGTTATCTCGAGGTTGCGTTTCATATTTTCAGGATAGACCTGCAAGCCCTTCATAACGCCGGTGAACAGGCTTAAAATATAATCGAGGGCAAGGCAGGCGTCAGGCAAGATCACGCGCTCATTGGATGAATGGCTGATATCACGTTCATGCCAGAGCGCCATGTTCTCAAGTGCGGTCACGGAATAGCCCCTGATCAAGCGTGAAAGTCCGCAAACTCTCTCGCAGAGCTCGGGATTACGTTTATGCGGCATGGCGGATGAGCCCGTCTGGCCTTTGGCAAATGGTTCCTCTGCCTCCAGGATCTCCGTCCTTTGCAGGGACCTGATCTCCGTAGCAAACCTTTCGAGAGAGCTCGCAGCGATGGCAAGCGTGGTTATAAGCTGGGCGTGGCGATCACGCTGGATCACCTGATTCGAGATAGGCGCGCAGGCCAGCCCGAGAGCGGCGCAGGCTTTGGCCTCGATATCCGGTGATACAGTGGCATATGTACCTACAGCACCGGATATCTTGCCCACGATGATGACTTTTTTGGCCTCTTCCAGCCTGGCATAGTTTCGTTTCATCTCCTGCGCCCACAGAGCCATCTTCAGCCCGAACGTTATCGGCTCGGCGTGTACTCCATGCGTACGACCTATCATGATCGTGTCCTTGTTGGAGACAGCTCTGTCCTCGAGCACCGTGACAAGCGAGGCCATATCCTCTAAAAGCAGGTCAACAGCCTCGCGAATTTGCAGCGCCTGAGCTGTGTCTATTATATCCGAGGAGGTCAGGCCGAGATGGATATAACGCGAATCCTCTCCCACCGTTTCGCCCACGGCGTTCAGGAAGGCGGTCACGTCGTGATGGGTGACCTTGAGTATCTCTGCCATGCGGTCGAAATCGACGCTGGCCTTACTGATATTTTGCAGAGCCGATTTGGGTATCCGTCCGACATCAGCCCAGGCTTCGCATACGGCAATTTCAACCTGCAGCCATTTGTCGAACTTATTTTTGTCCGACCAGATTTTTTTCATTTTCGGGCGTGAATAGCGTTCAATCATATCTACCTGCCTTACGCCTCAGCCAGCCTGCGTTTGTATTCTGCAAAAGAGCTTTTGATCTGTTCGAACTTAATCCCCAGTACCTGGACGGCCAGCAGGGCTGCATTCTTAACTCCGGCCGAGCCAATGCCTGTGCAGGCAACCGGGACCCCACCCGGCATTTGTACGATAGAATAGAGTGAGTCCACACCTTTCAGATCGCTGGTAGGCAAAGGCACCCCGATAACAGGTAAAGCTGTCCACGAAGCGATCACTCCGGGCAGATGGGCTGCGCTGCCTGCGGCAGCAATTATGACCTCGTAACCTTTAGAGCCTGCTTCAAGGGCATACTGGCGCACCCTGTCCGGCTTGCGGTGTGCGGATAATATGTCTATATCGTACTCGATTTTAAATTCCTTAAATACAGCGAGAGCAGGCTGAATATACTCCTCATCCGTCTTGCTCCCTATCACGATACCAACCAGCGCCATCAATTCACCTCCCTCGCCGCAATGTCCCGCCGGAAGTGGCATCCCTTAAAATCGATATGCGGTATATTGCGATATACTTTCTCACTGGCCTCTTTTAGAGTACGGCCTGTAGCCGTTACCGTTAAGACCCGGCCCCCGCTGGTAACGATCTTGCCGTCATTGCATTCTGCTGCTCCCGCAAAGAATATGTTGATGTCTTTTTCCAATCTGTCGGATATGCTGATGGGGAGATCCGTGCGGTAGCTGCCTGGGTATCCGCCCGATGCCAGGACCACGCCCACGCATGCATCACGGCTCCAGTCGATCTTCATCCGGTCCAGCCTGCCGTCCAACACAGCCAGCATGATCTCTACCAGATCGGACTCCAGCCTCGGCAGTATCACCTGTGTTTCAGGATCGCCGAAGCGGGCGTTGAACTCCAGAACTTTTGGTCCCTGCTGTGTGATGATCAACCCCGTATAAAGGACACCCCTGTAGGGTGATCCTTCTTTAGCCATGGCGGACACAGTGGGTCGGATGATATCCTCAAGTACCCGGTCGGTCATATCCTGATTGAAAAAACCGGGTGGGCTGTAGCTGCCCATTCCTCCGGTATTGGGGCCCTGGTCATCATCGAAAACCCTCTTATAGTCGCAGGCCGGCACCATCGCGACAACGTTTACACCGTCGCTGAAGGCTAACAGACTTACCTCTCTGCCGAGCAGACACTCCTCGACAATCACTTTGTCTCCGGCTGATCCGAAGGCACGGTCTTTCATGATTGAATTGAGCGCACCAATAGCTTCAGCAAGGTTCTTTGCCACGGTTACGCCCTTGCCGGCAGCCAATCCATCAGCCTTAACAACGATGGGCATATCATGTGTCTCAATATACTTTTTGGCCTTGCTAAAGCTGGTAAAGGTCTGGCCTTCGGCACAGGGCACATTGTTTCTTTGCATGATGTCGCGGGCGAAAGATTTGCTTGATTCAAGGCGCGCAGCAGCCATGGACGGGCCGAAAACAGGTATACCGGCCTGGTCGAAAAGGTCTGTGATCCCCGCCGCCAGAGGAGCTTCGGGGCCAACTACCGCGAGTCCGATTCCGAGCTCGCGGGCCTTTTCAACTATCGAGGATATATCGTTTAAAGGTATGGCCAGGTTGCTGGCCAATTTACCGGTGCCGGCATTTCCCGGAACGGCATATATCGCATCGACGCGGGGGCTGCGGGCAATTTTCCATACGAGGGTATGTTCACGCGCCCCGTTGCCGATAACCAGTACCTTCAAACCGGAGTCTCCACCTTAATCTACGCAGTTATCTTCTTGACTATGTTGCGTTTGCTGCTTTTGGTTTTACCGCGGTTCTTTTTAGCAGCCTTTAGCTTTGGTTTGTGTGCCATTTTCTCACTACCTTAACTCTTTATTCAATTTTTCAGCCTGTACAGGATCAAGCAAGCTCAGTATGTGTAAAAGCCTTGCCACATGAGTCTTTTTGTCTTCGAGTATCTGTTCGATGGTGTCAGCCGCATCTTCATTTTCGATCATCTCAACCTGAGCTTCATACTCGTTGATTGATTTGAACTCGGCGATCAGGTCATCGCGTATCATCTCGAGGTCCATCGAACTCTCGATTGCTTCCTCCTGTTCTTCAAAAGCTTCAAATGCCATAGTATCCTCCGGGAGTTAAACCACATGGGGTATCAACGCGAAAATAGCCTTTATTGCTTGGCAAAATCGCCTAAAAAGTATATATTTTCAGGCGTTTTTAATCAAGGGACAGAATGTATCAGGCGTTGCTCGGGATGGCTTTAAGCAGTCTGTCTCTCAGGGAATTTATTGCATCGGAGCTGTACCTCTCGATGTGCTCCTCGTCGCAGAGCGCGGCAAGGCGCGGATCTACAGGTATCCTGGCCAATAGTGGCGCGCCGGCAGCCTTTGCTCGCTATTTCTTGACTGATTTTTTCAGATCGGAGCCGGATAACCTGAGGATGACGGCATCTCCGACCGTTACGATGTCATCGAGCTTGATCTTGTATTTGTCTCTAAGGCCGGCGTTTATAACCGCATACTTTACGGTTCCTGAAACAATGTCGATGTCCAGGTCGCCTATTTTGCCTATCTTATCGCCGCGTGAACCTAGAACTTCTTTTCCCAGCAATTTCTTTACGAGCATATTACCTCCGCGTTTCCACACTTACCGGTATTGAATTTTTGTTCTTTATTATACAATTATTACCTGAACCAACAAGAAAGAGTGATCAAATCCAGCAGGCTATGGGAGGATTATGTTTTACATAATACATGGTAACGACAGTTACAGGTGCCACCAGGCATTAAATGAGATAAAAGCGAGCATCGGCAGCCCGGACATGGTGGATGTAAATACCACGGTATTGGATGGACGCAGACTATCTATCAGGGCTCTGAATGATGTATGCAGCGTGGTCCCTTTCATGTCTTCCGGCAGGCTGGTGATCGTGGAAGGTTTATTCAAGCGCTTCCAGCCGGGGGACAGGCAGGCCAGGGCGAATAGTGGTGGTGAGGAAGTAGGGCAGGCACTCAAAGAATGGCAGGGCTTATCCGAATATATCAAGATGATGCCCCAGACAACCACACTGGTTCTTTTCGATGCCGACCTCGATCCGAAAGCGGTCAACCAGCTTCTGAAATCGCTGGCGCCGTCGGCGGATCGCGTGTTACAGATGAACGAGATAAAGGGCAAAGAGTTGGCAGCCTGGATTAAAGATTATACGGCTAAGAACGAGGGAAAAATCTCGGCGAGCGCTGTGGCTCTGCTGGCTGACTATATCGGGGGGGATTTATGGTCGTTGACCGGTGAACTTAATAAGCTGATTACCTATTGTGAGGCCCGTGAAATAAACGACAATGACGTCAGAGAGATATCCAGTTTTGCACGGGAGGAAAGCATCTTCGCTCTTGTCGATGCGGTGCTGGAGGGTAGAATCAAGGATGCGCAACTTATGCTGCACCGCATGCTTAAATACGGGACGGCGCCGCAGCAGATCTTAGCCATGATCGAGAGGCAACTCGCGATCATCCTCAGGGTTAAAGAATTGAGTCACAGCAACCAGCAGGAGATCCGTGAGAGCCTCGGTCTTCATCCCAGATATCCACTGGAGAAAACCCTGCGTCAGGCCAGGTCCTTCACCATACCCAAACTACGCAAAGCGTTTCACTCGCTGCTGGATACTGATGTGGCGATCAAGACGGGGAAATACGAGGACGACCTGGCGCTTGACCTACTGGTAATTGAGTTGTGTAAATAAAATACGAAAAGAGAAAAATCTGACGTTTCGCTGCTGTACGGTGTAAGTCCTTTAAAAATGTAAATCGTAACCATCGACAATTACCTGACATTTAGTTAAAATTGAGTCGAGGTATGGTTGCGATATCGAATATGCGTAGGGTTTTAGCTATTGTTCTGGCTGGTGGTGCGAGCGAGCGGTTGAGCGTCCTTGCCGACGAGCGTGCCAAGCCGGCTGTCCCTTTCGGTGGAAAATACCGCATCATCGACTTTACGCTAAGCAACTGCGCCAACTCGGGCATTTATAATGTAGCCGTTTTGACACAGTTTAATCCGAGGTCGCTGGCCAGGCATGTGGGCGTAGGCAGGCCCTGGGACATGGACCGTGAAATGGGAGGAGTGGTGCTGCTGCAGCCTTTTCTCAGCCGCTCACAGAGGACATGGTATAAGGGGACCGCTGACGCTGTTTATCAGAACCTTTACTATATAGTCGACCAGAGAGTCGACGAGATCCTTGTCCTGTCGGCGGACCACATCTACAGCATGCGTTACGACCAGATGCTGGCCTCTCATCGCAACAGGCATGCCGATGTGACCGTAGCGGTCTATGAAGTCCCTCAGGAAGATACTTCAAGGTTCGGCATTATTACGATAGATCACAATGAGCGCATCGTCAATTTTGAGGAGAAGCCCAAAACAACCAAAAGCAGGCTGGCATCCATGGGCATCTATATCTTCAATAAAAAAGTGCTGGTAGATGCTCTGGAGGAGATGGCCAGCAAACAGGAAGGCCATGACTTCGGGCATGATATCCTGCCAAACCTGATAAGTAAATACGAAGTGTTCGGATTCCGTTTCCGCGGTTACTGGCGCGATGTGGGAACTGTGGATGCATACTGGCAGGCCAATATGGACTTGATCGTGGACCTTCCGGAACTGAACCTTTATAATCCGGAAAATGAGGTGAGGACCATCACGCAGGGATACCCACCCGTCAAGTTGGGGCCTCACGCCCGGGTCAACAGGGCGCTCATCTGTAACGGGGCGATCGTCAACGGTACGGTCATAGAATCAATCATATCACCGCGCGTTTTCATCGAGGAGGAAGCGATAGTAAAGAACTCAATCATCTTCGAAGATACCACCATCGGCCGCGGAGCTGTTATTGAAAAGAGTATTATCGATAAACAGGTCTGGGTCAGCCGCGGGTGCCACCTGGGAGCCGGAGACGATCTCACTGCTAACAAGGAGGAGCCCGACCATCTGGATTCAGGCATTACTCTGGTCGGCAAAGGTGCGAGGATACCAGCCGATGTAATAATCGGGAAAAACTGCAAGATAGAGCCCTGGGTGGAGGCCACAGATTTCGCTTCCAAGACGGTTGAAAGCGGCGAAACGATCAAGGGTAAGAGCGTTCGCAGATATCAGGTCTGATCAAGCTGATTCCGTATAACTGAAGCTTAAGCATATCCAAACCGGGACTGTTAATCATGAAGATACTTTTTGCAGCTTCGGAAATAGCCCCTCTGACCAAAGTGGGAGGCCTGGCGGATGTTGTCAGGTCCCTGCCGGCGGAGCTGATTAAGCTGGGACACCAGGTCCGCGTGATAGTGCCCAAATACGGCTTCGTGGACTATTCTTCCTATAAAGCTGTGACTGTAATCCGCGACCTTATAGTATTCTCTCTTAAGGAATACAGAACGATCGTGCTGGAGCAGATCTTCGTCGACGAGGTTCCGGTCTACCTGTTGTCCAGTGATGTTTTTTCCAGGTCCGAAACTGTTTACGGCGGCGATGAGGTCGAAAAATTCTGGACCTTCTGCGACTGTGTCAACCAGTCGCTGCCCTACCTGGGTTGGAAGCCCGAAATAGTCCACTGCCACGACTGGCACACTGCCTTGCTCCCTCTACTGCTGAGGACAGGCCGGTCTGATTGCCGTACGGTATTCACCATACATAATTTAAGGTATCAGGGCAATTTCGATGACCGCATCTTACATAGATCCGGTATAGACCAGTACTGGTTCGGGCAGGTGGCCGGCCTGACCGATTTACCCTGGAATTTAATTGTGCAGGGTATACTCTGGTCTCATGTAGTAAATACAGTCAGTGAGAATTTTGCACGGGAGATACTTACCGCCGAATATGGCTGCGGCATGCAGGCGTTCATCGAGTTTCGCAAGAGCAGCCTTTTCGGCATCATCAATGGTGTGGGATATGATGAATATAATCCGGCGAGTGATGCGTTGATCGAGGCCACCTATAACAGCGAGGATACCACCAGCAAGGCGGTGAACAAGCTTAAACTGCTGACGACGGCCGGCTGGAAACCGCGGCCTGAGGCTCCGCTGGTGGGTATGGTCTCCAGGCTGGATGAACAAAAAGGCATGGACATCATCATTAATGCCGTTCCTGAAGTAATAAAATCGACAGGAGCAAGGTTCATTTTCCTGGGACGCGGAAAAGAGTATTACGAAGAGTCGCTGCTGCAGCTTGAATCAAAGTATCCGGACAATGTGAGGGCATATATTGCCTACGATAATGCCAGGGCGCACCTTGTTTACGCGGGATCGGACCTTTTCCTCATGCCCTCGCTTTGGGAACCGTGCGGCCTGGGCCAGATGATCGCCATGCGCTACGGGACATTGCCGGTAGTGCGCAATACCGGGGGACTGGCCGATACGGTGCGCAATCTGAGCGGCGATCTCAAACAGGGAACGGGGTTTGTCTTCTCGGAGTACTCCGCGAAAGCGCTGGCTTTTACACTAAAAAAGGCGGCGGAGGCGTTCAGTAACAAAACAGCCTGGCAAAGGACAATAAGACGCGTCATGGAATTGGATTTCAGCTGGCAGGCATCGGCCCAACGTTATCAGGCGCTTTACAAAAGGGCGCTGGGATTGAAGACAGATGGTCCGCTCTGAATCACCTGTTGTCGCAGTGGATATCGGCGGCACAAAGATAATCGCTGCCGTATTTGATAGAGACGGCGCAATGCTGTCGAGGATATACTGTCTCACCCTTGGCAGCGAAGGTCCGGCCAGGGTGATAAAAAGGATTGAGTCGACGATAGTCCAGGTAATTGAAAAGGCAGGACTGAAAAGAAACCAGGTGGGGTGCATTGGGATTGCTGCTGCGGGGGCGATAGACATAAACAGGGGGATTGTCGCCGATTCGCCCAATATTCCTCACTGGCAAAATATTCCTCTCAGAGATAGGTTGCTTGAATCTCTGGGCGGTCCTCTTTTTGTGTTGAACGATGCCAACGCTGCTGCGCTGGCTGAACACCGGCTGGGCGCCGGACGTGGATTGAATAACCTGATATATATAACCGTCAGCACCGGCATTGGTGGAGGCATGATTGTCGACGGCGAACTGTATCAGGGCACGGACGGCAGCGCTGCCGAGATCGGGCACATGATTATCAAGATCGGTGGACCGGTCTGCAAATGCGGCAAGCGCGGATGCTTTGAAGCCATGGCTTCAGGCACGGCAATTGCCAAGCTGGCACAAAAAAGATTGCGTCGGGGCGAGCAGAGCAGCATGCCCGGGCTGGCCCATGATAAAGTAGGCGATGTTACTGCACAGGTAGTTGCTGAGGCGGCTCGCAAAGGTGATGCGCTGGCTCGGGCTGTAATCGAGGAATCAGCCGGCTATCTCGGCATCGGGGTGGCCAATCTTGTGAACCTGATGAATCCGCAGATGATTATAATCGGTGGCGGAGTATCAAAAATGGGGGAGATGATTTTAAGGCCGACCAGGAAGTCAATGACGGCTAACTCTATCGAGCTGCCTGCCCGGACAGTGCATCTGGTCAGGTCCCAGTTGGGTGTGGATGCGGAGCTCACCGGCGCTGCATTATATGCGCGTGATATGATGAGGGCGAAAGTATGATTTATTGGGCGCCTCTTTTCCATTTTTATCAACCGCCGACTCAGACTCCCTCCATATTAATGAAGGTGGCCAACGAGTCTTACCGACCCGTGCTGGAGGTATTTGACGAATTCCCCCGGGCCAGAGCTACGTTCAACATCAACGGTGTTCTCAGCGAGATGCTCGGCCTGTACGGGTACGGCGATGTGCTGAGCGAAATGCGCAAGCTGGCCGAGAGGGGTCAGATCGAGTTTACAGGCTCTGGGAAATACCATCCCATATTGCCCCTCATACCCGAAGATGAGATGGCCCGGCAGATCATGCTTAACCAAACGACAAATAGCGAGTATCTGGGCCAAGCCTATCAGCCGAGAGGGTTTTTCCCCCCGGAGATGTGTTACTCCAGGGATATCGCCGGGCCTGTCAGCGCTGCGTATCACGAATGGATTATAGTCAGCGGTATCGCCTGCCCGGTGGGCTGGCCCATGGATGTCATCCACCGCATCGATTACGCCGGCCAGTCGCTGGCGGTGTTTTTCCGCGACGATATCCTGAGCAACAAAATCAGCTTCAAAGATGTGGACGGCAAAGGATTTATCCAGCATTTAAAACAACTGCGCCAGGGCGAAGGAGATATCTACGTGATAACGGCTATGGATGCGGAAACGTTCGGCCACCATATACAGCACTGGGACAGGCTATTCTTATCCCAGGTATATGAGACACTGGTGCCGGCCGAGGACAGCCAGGCTGTAATGCTCGAACAGAAGCCGCTGGCCGAACAACACCGCAAGCTATTCGAGTACGAGAGGTCCCAGGACGCCGATGAGATCAGGATTGTTACGATAAGCCAGTTGCTCGATCTTTTTCCTGCGGGGCAGAAGATCAGCCCGCGGCCCTCATCCTGGAGCACATCCGCCGGCGATATCGAGGCGGGTAACTACTATCCGCTCTGGCAGGACAGGAACAATCCGGTGCATAAGATGCAGTGGGAACATCTGGACCTGACTATACGGGCGGTGCATAAAGCGGTGGAGGTGGGGGACAATCCAGACAGTCTTGAGTATGCCGGACTGGCCAGAAATGCGCTCGATTGCGCGCTGCACAGCTGTCAGTTCTGGTGGGCCAGCAGAAAGCCTATGTGGAACATCAACATGATAGATAAAGGCCTGGTACAGCAACGGGAAGCCCTGTTAAACGCAGTAAAAGCCGTATCGCTGAGCGGATGCAGCCAGCAGGCAAAGCGGGAGATTAATTACAGTGCAATGGCGGCCAGACACGTATTTGACCGAATCACTGATTACCTTTTCATGGATCAGGTGTAAATATAGCCTGCCATCGCTTATGGAGGGTTAATGAAATGATGTCCCGGGAGATTGTCGGAAAAGAGGTTATCGACTCCGGCGCGCGCATCGTCGGACGCGTGAAGGATGTCGAGGTAGACACGGTTAAGTGGAACGTGACGGGCATCGTTGTCTCGACGGGATTTATGCGGACCAGGACGCTGCTGACGGGCGATATCGACAAGGTCGGCGACAAGGTCGTGCTAAAAGTATCCATAGACAAAGCGCACAAGGTCTGAGCACAAGGGTGCATATTTGAAGCGGATATATCTGGGCCTGGCCATACACAACCATCAGCCTCTCGGCAATTTCTCATGGGTTTTTGAAGATTCTTACCGGCAGGCATATTTGCCCATGCTCGAGGCGCTGGAACGCCACCCTTCTATCAGCGTTTCACTGCATTACAGCGGATGTCTGCTGGACTGGATCTCCGAGCAGCATCCCGAATTCTTAGGACTGCTGGCAAAGTTAATCTCCTGCGGGCAGGTGGAAATAATGGGTGGGGGATACTACGAGCCGATCCTTTGCATGATACCTGATGCCGATAAGAGCGGGCAGATAGCCAGGATGAGCGAGTACATACAACAGCAGTTCGGTTGCCTGCCGCGCGGCCTGTGGCTGGCCGAACGCGTCTGGGAGCCCTCACTGGCTATGGTCCTTGCGGAGTCGGGGATAGATTGGACGCTGGTGGACGATACGGCCTTTAAAATGGTGGGCAGGGCTGAAAAGGATCTGTTAGGCTATTTCACAACCGAGGAGCAGGGCAGGTATATCAAGGTCTTTCCCATCAGCAAGCACCTGCGTTACGCCATACCCTGGCATAATGTGGGCGACGTTATCGCGTATTTGAAAGAGAACGCATCGGAAAGCGGGGAAAAGATTGCAGTGCTGGGTGATGACGGCGAGAAATTCGGCGTCTGGCCGCAGACCGCAAAGCTTTGCTGGGAAGCGGGCTGGGTTGATGAGTTCTTCACAGCTATCGAAAATAATGGAGAGTGGCTGTCCACGATCAAACTCGGTGATTACGCACAAAGGCATGACCCTGCAGGCTGTGTATATCTGCCGTGCTCATCCTATGACGAGATGCTGGAATGGTCGCTGCCCGCTGACGTATCTGAGCAGTATACGGAGCTGAAGCGCCGGCCGTCCGGAGACAGGGAGTTGAATAATCTGTTCAGCGGCTACTGGCGAAATTTCCTGGTCAAGTACCCGGAGATAAACCGTATGCAGAAGAAGATGCTTGCAGTCAGCTCCAGGGTCCACCAGGCGCTGGCCGTGGATGGGACTGATTGCGGGATAGAATACCTCTGGAAAGCGCAATGCAATTGTCCGTACTGGCACGGCGTATTCGGAGGTATCTATCTGCCGGACATAAGGGCGATGGCCTTCACCAATTTAATCAAGGCGGAGAACTGCGCGGATGCCGTATTGACCGATGTCGATCAGCGATACCGCTGGCAACAGGTTGATTTCGACGGTGACGGACGTGAAGAGATAATAATAGAAGGTGGGGACCTTAACCTGTACCTCTGCCCCGCTGAGGGCGGCAGCATATTTGAATGGGACATTCGCCGGTACGCCTATAATGCGCTCAGCACGGTATCGCGCAAACCCGAGGCCTATCACAGTGCCCTGACTGCTGGTGAGAACGCACGTCAGAAATATCAGGATGGCAGCAGCGTCCGCAGCATTCACGATGGCGTGAAGATCAAGGACAGCGATGTCGCGGACTGGCTGATCTATGACAGGTTGCCGCGCTCGAGCCTGATGGATCGCTTCCTGGACAGTCAGGTAAAAATGATGGATTATCGTAAGAATATCTTTGATGACAGGGGTGATTTCGCCGGACAACCTTACCTTTGCCGGGTTGTCCCGGAAATCAATAGTCTGAAAATAGAACTGGAGCGTGAGGGCGCTGTGCTTTCTTATCATAACACGTGCGGCTTGATGCTGAGTAAAAACATCACCCTTGAGCGTAACGATGGCAGCCTGAGAATCGATTACAGATTTGAAAACACGGGCGATATCTCAATAGATACGCTCTTTGCAGGTGAATGGAACATCAATCTACTGGGGGGAGGCCGGAACGAGGCAGCCTATTATCGTATAGAAGGCAGAGAAATCGCAGACGCCCATCTTGATTCCAGCGGAGAGATAGCGGACGTGGACCGGCTTATCATGGGCAACCGCTATCTGGGATTCGAGCTTGAGCTGGAGATCGACCGGCCGTTGACTATCTGGCGCTATCCCGTGGAGAGTATATCCAATTCCGAGGCCGGCCTGGAGAAAGTCTATCAGTGCAGTTGTGTGGTGATGCTGCTGCCTTTGACCCTGGAGCCGGGACGTACGGCTTCCTATAACTACATCTGGCGGGTGACAGAATGACGGCCGCAGAGACGCCCCACACACCGTTGAGGAAGCAGTACCTGCGCATCAAGCAGAAATATCCCGGCGCCATTGTCTTCTTCCGGCTGGGCGATTTTTATGAGACATTCGACGAGGACGCCGGGATCACCTCACGTGAGCTTGAGATCGTGCTCACCTCGCGGGAGATGGGCAAGGGTGTAAAAGTTCCGCTGGCGGGAATACCTCACCATGCCCTGGAGAACTACCTGGCGCGTTTGATAAGCCGCGGCTACAAGGTGGCTATCTGTGAGCAATTGACACCACCGGGCAAGGGCCTGGTTGAGCGCGATGTGATCCGGGTGGTCACACCGGGCACGCTGATCGAGCCCGGCCTGCTGGCGGAGAAAAGCAATAACTATCTGGTCAGCGTACTGATGCATAAGGACCAGGCCGGCATCGCCTTTGCGGATATCACCACCGGCGAGTTTGCCGTAACTCAGGTGGACCGCGACCGGGCTGCGGACGAGTTGGCCAGGTTAAATCCGGCCGAGCTCATTGTGCCGAAATCATCAGGATACGTTGAAATCAGTGCTTTCCGCAATGTAACCGAGGTAGAAGCGTATTTCTTTGAGCGGGAGAGTGCCGCTCAATCACTGCTGGATCTGTTCTCCGCCTCGTCCCTGGAAGGTTACGGCTGCGAACATCTACCGCTGGCAGTAGGTGCGGCTGGCGCCGTTGTCGCTTATCTGAAGGACAACCAGAAAGCAGCCCTGGGTCTGCTCACCCATCTGTCGACCTATTCCACGGCGTCCTTCATGACGCTGGATATGCAGACCATACGCAATCTGGAATTGTACAGCAGCTTGCGCTGGGGCGCTGCCCAGGGATCCCTGCTGTCGGTTATCGATATGACTAAAACATCCATGGGCGGCCGCCTGCTGAAAAAATACATCGGCCAGCCGCTGCTCGATCTTGGGGCTCTCGATCAACGGCAGCAGTCCATCGGATGGTTCGTCAATAACGCCATTCTGCGCGGCACAATTATCTCCCTTTTGTCCGACATGCCCGATATCGAACGCATCATCAATAGAGTGCGCGGTGGCAGCGCCCTGCCCAGGGAACTGGTGGCGCTCAAGTCCGGACTGGAGAAACTGGCTTCGATACAGGTTTCGCTGGATGAAAATGGTCCGCCTTCCTATCTCAGCGATGGACTTAAACCCTGTCCGGACGTAGTCGAACTGGTCTCCAACTCCATCGCCGACAACCTTGCCTCAAACTTCGATCACGGTGGCGTTATCCGAAAAGGCTTTTCAGAGGAGCTTGACAGGATCAGGTCCATGGCGTCCGATGCGCGGCA
>Ga0172380_10003791_pt1 | contig 20244 bp, 14 predicted proteins | sample Leawe162metaG_FD_119747 | JGI IMG/M metagenome (GOLD analysis project Ga0172380, IMG submission 119747) | Leachate microbial communities from a municipal landfill in Southern Ontario, Canada - Leachate well 162 metaG | ecosystem: Engineered > Solid waste > Landfill > Unclassified | place... | reverse complement strand
GGAACATATAAGTGCAAGTAAAATAATTTTTATGGCATTTCGTTTCATATATCGTTATCACCTAAGCGTTTTTTGCCAAATTACTCCATATTGCCGGTTAATATATGCAGAGGACAACCGGAAATCAATATCGCATCCGGCAACATCTGCGATAAAACAATCTTCCCGCTGACACCAGTATAACTTCTCACGCCGCTAAAAATCTCAGAAAACTCCAAAATTGACTTTTCTCGCTTTCTACTTACCAACTTGATGTTTTCTCCGCGTTCCAGCCTCCTTACTGCGACGGGCAAGCCGCGTGAAACAGTCGAAGGATTCACTCAACGCTACAATACAAAACAACCGATGAGATATACGGGCGGACTTGAATTCCGCGAGCCGGTGACTATAGTGAAACCGAGCTTTTGTACTAATCGTTTTAAGTAACACAAGCTAAGGAGTAAGCACAAACAGGAGCTATGAAAATCAGAAGCAAAGCAATTCTAACCGTGATATTAATTGCCGTTGCGCAATTTTTTCATCCGTTATTCGCCGATGACAGCCCGGCAAAAACTTTCGAACAATACCGTCAGGCCGCGGAACTAGGCGACGCCAAAGCGCAGTTTGAGCTGGGAGAGTGTTATTATTACGGCAAAGGCGTAGCTAAAAATAAAACAGAAGCGATGAAGTGGTTTATAAAAGCGGCAGAGAAAAATTTACCTGAAGCGCAATATCATCTCGGCAAATGCTATGCAAGAGGTTATGGCGTAATTCAAAACTGGAATGAAGCCGTAAAATGGTATCGCAAGGCTGCAGAACAAGGATATGTCAAAGCGCAATGTCGCCTCGGCAGTTGCTATGCACAAGGTGATGGCGTTGAAAAAAATCAAGTCGAAGCGACAAAATGGTACAGTAAAGCCGCAGAACAATATCGCAAAGCAGCAGAAAACGGAGAAGTTGATGCTCAGTATTTGCTCGGACTCTTTTATAAATATGGTTTTGGAGTAACTGCAAATCAAGCTGAAGCGGTGAAATGGTTGAGTAAGGCCGCTAATCAAAATTATGCAAAAGCACAGTTCGAGCTGGGCGAGTGCTATTATGATGGCAAAGGCGTTGAAAAAAACCAGACTGAGGCAGTGAAGTGGTTCAGGAAAGCAGCCGAGCAAGGTCACTCAGAAGCACAGTATAATCTCGGAGAAGGCTATGCCAACGGTAGCGGCGTAGCTGAAAATAAAGTCGAAGCGATGAAGTGGTTTATAAAAGCGGCGGAACAAAATCATATAGAAGCTATGCATAATCTCGGCGGTTGTTATTACAATGGAAAAGGTGTAGGAAAAAATTACTCTGAAGCCGCAAAATGGTTTAGAAGGGCCGCGGAACAGAACGATGCCAAAGCAGAGTTTTACCTTGGAGGATGTTATACGTTAGGCATCGGAATAGAAAAAGATTTGGTCAAAGCCGCAAAATGGTACCGTAAAGCGGCGGAGCAAGGCAATGCAGACGCTCAGTTTAGTCTTGGCGCTTGTTATAATCTTGGCGAAGGCGTGAAGCAAGACTATATCGAAGCCATAAAGTGGTATAGAAAAGCTGTCGCTCAGGATTATGCGGCAGCTCAATACAATCTTGGAATTTGCTATGCAGATGGTAAAGGGGTCGGAAAAGACCAGGCTGAGGCGATCACATTAATCCGCAAAGCGGCGGCAAATTGTTATCCAGAAGCTCAATGTTACCTCGGCGGATGCTATGCCAACGGCGAAGGCGTTGAAAAAAACTTAGTTGAGGCCGCGAAATGGTATCGCAAGGCCGCAGAACAAGGAGAAGCTACCGGACAGTTTAATCTTGGTAATTGCTATTATCATGGAAACGGAGTAAAAAAAGACTTGCCGGAAGCCATGAAATGGTACAGGATGTCAGCTGAACAAGATTTCCCCGCTGCTCAGTTTAATCTTGGCGCTTACTATGAAAATAACAAAAACTTGAAGAACAACTATGGCGAGGCAATAAATTGGTATCGGAAAGCGGTTGAAAAAAATTATGCAAACGCACAAAACCGTCTCGGAAATTGTTATTACAACGGAAACGGAGTAAAAAAAGACTTTACTGAAGCGGTCAAATGGTACAAAAAAGCAGCAGCCCAGAAACATGTAGGGGGAATGGCAAATCTTGCCAATTGCTATCACAACGGCGAAGGCGTAAGAAAAGATTTTGCTGAAGCCGTTAAATGGTTCAGTAAAGCCGCAGAAAATGGAGATGCAGTAGCCATGTCTAATCTCGGATTGTGCTATTACCACGGAAACGGAGCAAAAAAAGATTTTGATGAAGCGGTGAAATGGTACAGTAAAGCGATAGAACAAGGTGATGCAGGAGCCATGTGTAATCTCGGAGTTTGCTATTACAGCGGAAACGGCGTTAAGCAGGACAAAGCCGAAGCCGTTAAATGGTACAAAAAAGCAGCAGAAAAAAATTATCCTCAAGCACAGTATAATCTCGGCCTTTGCTATCATGGAGGCAATGGTGTTGCAAAAGATAAAGTTGAAGCTGTAAAATTGTTCCGTAAAGCCGCAGCGCAAGGTCATAAAAAAGCCGCGGAAGAATTGAAAAAGCTGGAAAATAATGATATTAACAACGAGAAGTGAAAATTATGGATAAGATTGTAATTCTTGATGGATATGCGGCGAATCCGGGGGATTTATCCTGGAATGAATTTGCCAAACTGGGTAAGCTGGAAATCTATGACCGCACTCCGCCGGAACTGACTGTTGCACGTTCTCAGGGCGCAATGGCGGTAATTACCAACAAAACTCTGCTTGACGGTACAGTATTGGCAAAATTGTGCGCACTGCGTTACATCGGAGTGACGGCGACTGGTTACAACATGGTTGACCTGAACGCTGCACGGGAGCATGGCATTATCGTCACCAACGTTCCGGCTTACAGCACGGAATCGGTCGCGCAAACGGTTTTCGCGCACATTCTCAATCTGACGCAACACGTCGCGGAACATGCGGAAAGCGTTCGTGTCGGAGAATGGTGTTCTGCCCGGGATTTTTGTTACTGGAAGATGCCGTTATTTGAGCTTTGCGGGCGGACGCTGGGAATTTACGGTTTCGGCGCGATTGGTCAGGCGGTCGCACGGACCGGAACCGCTTTCGGGATGAAAATTATTGTCGCTTCTCGAACGCAGCAAAAAATTTCCGCTGCCGGTTATGAGGCGGTAACGCCGGAAGAATTGTTCCGGCGCAGTGACATTCTTTCCCTGCACTGCCCGTTGACGGCGGATAATCACGGCATGGTGAACGCGCAACATCTGGCGTTGATGAAGTCAACCGCTTTTCTGATAAATACCGCTCGTGGCGGACTGATTGACGAAAAGGCTTTGGCTGAGGCGCTGAATTGCGGCGGCATCGCCGGAGCCGGGCTGGACGTTTTATCCTCGGAACCTCCGCAGCCGGACAATCCGTTGCTGTCTGCGAAAAACTGTTACATTACTCCGCATCTGGCGTGGGCGACCAAGGAAGCGCGGATGCGACTGTTGCATATTGCGGCGGAAAATATGCGGGCGTTTATAAACGGCGCGCCGGTGAATGTTGTGAGTTGATCCGGTCAAGCGGCAACAAAAATCAATGCTTTCGTTGATTTTCCGCCATCAACGTCTATATTATAAATACTTTATCGCTTTAATAAAAAATTCATCTTATTCAATAAAAACATAGAATAACAGGAGCCAGTATGAGATTGCAAGGCGTATATACTGCAATAGTAACCCCGTTTGCCGGAGGCGCGGTAGATTTCGGCAAGTTGCGCGAGTTGGTGGAAATCCAAATTGCTGGCGGCGTTGACGGCATTGTTCCAGTCGGCACCACCGGCGAATCCCCGACACTTTCCTTTGAAGAGCATTCAAAAGTAATTAAAACCGTTATCGAAACGGCTAAAGGGCGTTGCCTGATTATAGCCGGAACCGGCGCCAATTCGACCTCGGAAGCGATTGAACTGACAAAGCATGCCCGGGAAGCCGGAGCGGATGCCAGTTTGCAGGTAACTCCATACTACAACAAGCCGACTCAGGAAGGACTTTACCGCCATTTTTCCACGGTCGCTGATGAGACCGGACTGCCGATTGTGCTGTACAATGTTCCCGGACGCTGCGGCGTGTCGATTGCGGTGGAAACCATTGCCCGGCTCAGCGCCAATCCAAATATTGTCGCGGTAAAAGAAGCCGGTGGCAGCGCGGAACGGGTTTCCGCAATTCTCGATTTGTGCGACATCACTGTTTTGAGTGGCGATGATGCGCTGACCCTGCCGATGATGTCGGTCGGCGCCAAAGGCATTATTAGCGTCGCCTCCAATATTATTCCGGCGGAAATGAAAGCCATGGTTGACGCGTTCGCCTCTGGCAATTTCGCGAAGGCGTTGGAAATTCACATGAAATTCTATTGTCTGTTCCGCGACCAGTTCATTGAAACCAATCCGATTCCAATCAAGTCGGCGATGGCAATGAAAGGGTTGATTGAAGAAGAATACCGTTTGCCGCTGTGTCCGCTCAGCGCTGGCAGCAGAGAAAAACTCGCCGCTTCACTCAAGCGTTGCGGCATTCTGTAAAAACATTGTTCTTGAAAAGCAAAAAGCCGTCCTTTACCGGACGGCTTTTTTTTATGCTGAAATGCGATGATTTTATTCTTTCCAGTATGGAGAAATCGCGCGCAACCGTTTAATAATCGGCGGCAACGAGTCCGCGATAAAATCCACTTCATCCTGAGTATTGAATCGGGAAAAGCTGAACCGGATTGTTCCGTGCGCCGCAGTGTATGGCAAGCCCATTGCCCGCAGAACGTGCGACGGTTCCAGGCTGCCGGTAGTGCAGGCGCTGCCGCTGGAAGCACAAATTCCGAGCTGGTCGAGCAGCAACAGAATTGATTCGCCTTCAATAAATTCAAAACTGATTGAAGCCGTATTCGGCAGGCGGCTGTCCAAATCACCATTAATTCTGATTACCGGAACTGTTGCCTGAATTTTCTGTTCCAACCGGTCGCGCAATGCTTTAACCCGGGTATTTTCAATTTCCATATTCTGCTGTGCGAGTTCGCAGGCTTTGCCAAGACCGATAATGCTGGCAACGTTTTCAGTACCGCCGCGCCGGCCTTTTTCCTGATGTCCGCCGACGATGAACGGGCGGAAACGGATTCCGCGCCGGATGTAAAGCACACCAACGCCTTTCGGCGCGTGAAGTTTATGTCCGGACAAGCTCAACAAGTCGATTTGAGAATTTTTTAAATCTATTGGAACTTTGCCGACCGCTTGAACCGCGTCAGTGTGGAAAAGCGCACCGTAACGATGAGCGATAGCCGCAATTTCTTCAACCGGATAGATATTGCCAGTTTCGTTATTCGCCCACATTACCGAAACAATCGCGGTATTGTCGTCCACCATTTCTTCGAGCCGTTCCATGTCAATCCGGCCTTTCGCGTCCACCGGTACATGCACGACCGGATAGCCGCGGCGCTCCAGTTCACGTCCCAGATTTAACACCGCCGGATGCTCGACTTTGGACATTACAATTTTTTTCTTTTTCGGACAGGTATGCAGAGCGCTCCAAATTGCGGCATTATCGCTTTCCGTGCCGCAACTGGTGAACATTATTTCCGTAAACTGTCCATGCTCGTTCTGGTGGTCAGCGCCAAGCAGACCCGCCACCTGGCCGCGAGCGCGTTCGATATCCGCCGCCACGCTGCCGCCAAAAGTATGAACGCTGGACGGATTGCCGTAACGTTCACAGAAAAACGGCTGCATCGCCGTGAATACTTCAGGATCAACCGCCGTGGTGGCGTTATTGTCAACATAAATGCATTTTTCAGTATCCATAATATTTTCTCCAGTTAAATGCTCTCGACCGTCAATTCCGGGGAAATAAACTCTTTCAATTTATCTTCCACCGTGTGTTTCAACGTAACATGCGAGGTTGGACAGACGGCGCAACGGCCTTTCAATCTTACCACAACGGTATTGCCTTTCAGGTCAACCAGTTCGATGCTGCCGCCATCGCGTTCCAGCAACGGCTTGACTTCGCGGGTGATGACTTCATCCACTCTGATAACCCGCTGCACCAATGGCAGTGAATTGAATTCCGACATCGTTTTCTCTTCTGATTCTTTTTCTTTCCAGAGGCCGTCGAGAATTTGATGAATTTCATCCAGGCAAGTGCCGCAGGCGCCGCCGGCTTTGCAATAGTTGGTGATTTCGTCAGTCGTATGCAGATCGTTTTCGAGAGCGACTTTTCTGATTTTAACATCGGTCACACCGAAACATTTGCAAACAATCCGACCTTCATGTTCGTCATCGCCTTCAAACGGGCTTTTCTCGCCGCGATAGTTGGCAATCGCCGTCTGCAATGCTTCCATTCCCATAACGGAACAGTGGAGTTTTTCCTCCGGCAGTTCGCCCAGCAAGTCAACAATATCTTTATTGGTAACTTTGGAGGCTTCCTCAAGCGTCATGCCTTTGATGATTTCAGTCAAAGCAGATGACGACGCAATGGCGCTGGCGCAACCAAAAGTTTTGAACATGGCATCCACTATCCGGCCTTTATCGTCCAGTTTGAAGGTCAATTTCAACGCGTCGCCGCAAGTGATATTGCCGACTTCGCCGACACCGTCAGGATTCTCAATCTCTCCGACATTTTTCGGATTAAGAAAGTGATCCATTACTTTTTTATTATAATCCCACATTTTAATGCTCCTTTTTCAGTAACGATTATCAAAAGCCTGTTTTATATAATACACCGTTTTTTAATAAAGTTTACCTATTTGGTAGAATTTATTCAAATTTTTTAAATTCCGCCGCGATAGCTTCCTGCATTTTTCCCACAGCTTCACCAATTTCCAGCACAATTCCCTCGCGTTCGCCGCGCCGTTTGAATTCAACTTTATTCTCCGCCAAAGTTTTGGGAGATATAACCAGACGGAACGGAATGCCAATCAAATCGGCGTCATTGAACATAAAACCGGCCTTTTCGCCGCGATCATCGTAGAGAACTTCAATTCCGGCGGCGGTAAGCGCGTTATAAAGTTTGTCGGCAGCCTCGCTGACGCCGTCTTTATCCGGATTGAGCGAACATATATGAACTTGATAGGGAGCGATAGTAATCGGCCATATCGGGCCGTACTGGTCATTCGACTGTTCCAGCACTGAGGCCATGGAACGTCCGATACCGATGCCGTAACAACCCATAATCATCGGATGCGCTTTGCCGTTATGATCCAGGAAAGTGCAGTTCATGGCGGAGGAATATTTTGTTCCGAGCTGAAAAATATTGCCGACTTCGATTCCGCGTTCCATTTTCAACGGTTGTCCGGTCAACGGGCACGGATCGCCTTCACGCACGGTGGCAATATCGGTTACAGTAATGCCTTCAATTCCAATCAAGTCGCGGTCAAAATTGAAATTCTTAACGTGATAATGCGGTTCATTGGCGCCGACCACCAAATTGGATGACTGCGCGATAGAATTATCGATGACAATCCGGACTTTTTTGCCGTTGATGGCTAACGGCGAGGCGTAACCGGGTTCACAACCGGCAGCGCGAATCGCTTCGTCAGTGGCGAATTTCAAGTCCGCCGCCCGGGTGGCATTCTGCAATTTAGTTTCGTTAACTTCAAAATCGCCGCGAATCATGGCGAAAATCAATTCTCCGCTCAGGCCGTCCTGATAGAAAACCGCTTTGCCGGTATTCTCAGCTTTCAGGCCAAGGAAAGTCGCGACTTCCTCAATCGATTCCCGATCCGGGGTGTGGACTTTTTCCAACGGCAACGGAGCAGATTTTTCAAATTTCCAGGCAGCAACCGCGATTTCCCGGTTGGCGCGATATGAATTGTCCGGAGAAACAAAAATCGTGTCTTCGCCGGAATCCGCCACCGCCATAAATTCATGCGAAATTTTGCCGCCCATCATGCCGGAGTTGGACAGAATAGACAATACGTTTTTCATGCCGATGCGCTTGAAAATCCGGACGTAAGCTTCATGAGCGCGGGCATAATATTTTTCCAGACATTCCTGGCTGGTGTGGAAAGAATAGGCGTCTTTCATGGTAAATTCGCGTACCCGGATTAAACCGGCGCGCGGACGGGCTTCGTCGCGATATTTGGTCTGAATCTGGTACAACATAACCGGAAGTTGTTTATAACTGTTGACTTCTGAACGCAACAGATGCACCACCGCTTCTTCATGTGTCATCGCCAGCAACATTTCTTTTTCATTGCGGTCTTTAAACCGGAGCAATTCCGGACCGACGGATTTATAACGTCCGGACTCTTCCCAAAGTTCCGCTGGCAGCACTACCGGCATCAATACTTCCTGTCCGTCAATTTTGTCCATCTCGTCGCGGACAATCGCTTCGACTTTATCAACAATCCGTTTTCCGAGCGGCAACAGTGAATAAATTCCCGCTGAAACCGGACGCGCGTAACCGCCGCGCACTATAAATTTATGACTGACCGTCTTGGCGTCTTTAGGATCTTCTTTCAGCCGCCGGCCGACAAGCTTGCTCATTCTCATCGTGTTCATCTCCGTGTATGTTAATGAATTTTATCTTATGTAACTTTTTCAGGTGAAACGGAATAAGTTACCGTAAAAAAAGCCTTTTGCAACTATGTCGCCGGACTAATCATGCTGATTATTGCGTTGTTCGACTCCGGAATGCGAATGCCCGGTCATGCAACTGAAGAATTTCGCCAGGCCAAAACCACAATGCTGGAACCGGTATCGACGGAGTGAGCCCAAAAAAACTTGAAGATTGAATATCCAATCTTGAACACTAAATTTCCAATGACGAAGGAAATTCAGAAGTCGGAAAGTTTTAACGCGAGCGCCAAGATCAAGTCAGCAGTCCAGTTTTGCCAAGACTGACTTGCGAAAATATTTCAGCAAAGTATATTTGGAAAAAAGACAATTGCCAGGATGGAAATTTATGGCTATTTCCAATGAAAATATTGACCGCTTTCTTGAACAGCGAATCCCGCGGATAATTCCTGACGAGATTCGTAAGCTATTTATTAAAAAATCATCCATCCGTCCGTTGTTGCATATCGGAATAATCGCCCTGTTGTTTGATATCGCGCTCGGCTGGTTCATATTACCGCGAAATATGCTTCAGTCCATAGAGCTCGACACCAGCGAAAAAGCAATCGCTTACGGAATTGTCGAACGCGCCGAAAAAACCAACACTACTATTAACCACCATAGAGTTATCAAAATACTTTTTTCGTGGACAACTCCAGAAGGAAAAGTTATTAACGGCGTCTGTTACAGCGCAGGTGAACAGTACGCCAATAACGCGCGAGTGGAAATTGAATATCTAAAATCAGAGCCCGGCGTCTGCCGAATAAAAGGTTGCACGCTCAGCCAGTTGGGCTATTTGGCGTTGCTTGCAATCGCGGTTCCGCTGTTAACCGGTTTTGCCTTTATTATTATTTATCTCGTCAAACGGGCAGGAATTGACCGGTTGCTCCAGTACGGCATACCGGCGCAGGGATTTATCCGGAACGTGATTTCCACCAATGTCACAATAAACAATCAGCGGCGTTACAAAGCGCTGGTTGCCTATGATGATGACAATGGCGAACTGCGGGAAGGATTTTATTACGCCTACGGCAATAAAGTTACCGAAGCGGAAAACAAGATGCGAAGCGGCGAAAAAATTCCCCTGCTCTACGACCGGGCAAAACCGCAAAAAATTCTGCCGTTATAGACAATTTATGAATAATTTCGTTCCGTCGAAAATCAAGCAAATCTTCCAGATTACGACCTTATAAACAACCAAATATTGTGTTTTTTAACCATGCAAATTAAAACCTTCTCTTTGAAATTGCAAGGTGTAATTATACTATGATATATTACCATTTATCAAACGAGTCGTCTCGAATTAGTGACAAAAACTCTTTCTGTACTCTGTAAATGCTGAAACCGGTATCGACAGAGCGATTCCCTCCAGAATCAGAAATTTTGAATATCCAATATACAACTCTCAATTTCCAACCGATGAGGGAAATGCAGAAGTCGGGAAGTTTCAACGCGAGCGCCAAGATCAAGCCCGCAGGCCGTTTTTGGCAAAACTGGTCATAAACGCAACTCGCCAGCAAAACGACTACTATAGTCAGGCGAACGTGATGGAATTCGCCCGGCGCAACGTGAAACTCCTGCCCCCGGTCGCTTCGGATGTCCTCAGAGCCAGTTGGCGATATATTTTCTTACCAGCGCCGGAATATCGGCGACCAGTTTTGGATTTTCATCGGCAACGCCTAGAGTCAAAGGCGATAAAGTTCTGAAAATCATGCAAACTTCTTCAAGCTTGTCATTTATTCGCTTTTTCTGCCCTTGCAGGCCAAGTTCTGCAATCGGATGCGCCCCGCAGGAATTAGGACATCCGGAAATCTTAATAGCATCAATAATCCGATTAATCAAAGCGGCTTTCCGTTCCTGATTATGTTCAAACAACCCGTCAAGTTCCGCCGCCACAGCTTCGGCAATCGCCGGTGAATTCAAAACGCCTATTTTACATACTTCCGAGCCAACGCAGGAAACAATATGTCCACGAAACGACTTTACCACCAGGTCGATTTCTGTAAAATCGCGGTTTAATGCGGCAAAAAGCTCCGGCAATACAGATTCATGGACGAGCGGCAACAGTATATCCTGAGTTCTAGCCAACCGGACGAAACCGGCTCCATAACGTTCAGTTAAAAGAACAATTTTCTCCAATTGCCCCGCAGTAAGATTGCCGTAAGGCACATAAAGCCGCACAGTCTTAATGTCTTTTCCTTGACTGCTTGAAGCAACCGCATACTGCCGCCACAAATCAAATCCCGAAGACACAGTGTCATTACGCTCAAAACTTTTTCTGTCAGGCACGGAATAAATAACCTGTTTAACATCTGCCTCGTAAGCTGGAGTTTGCGCAAAATATTTACGATAAAGTTCAATGAATGCCTCTTCACCAATATTTTTTACAATGAACCGGACTCTGGCGCGACTGCGGTTGGTCCGGTCGCCATGATCATAAAACAAATCAGTCATAGCCACAGCACAGCGGATAAATTCATTTTCCGGAATAAAATCAAACAGTTTAAGACCGAGCGCACTTTCTCTGCCCATGCCGCCGCCGCCGTAAACAGTAAACCCTTTCCTGCCGCCGGAAACAGTTGCAACAAAACCCACATCTTGAACCAATGCATAGTGCAATTCATGTTTTCCTGAGAAGAACCCTATTTTAAACTTGCGTGGCAAAGCAAAAGCTTTATCATAATTCAATATAAACTGATTCAATGCTCTTGCATGTGGCTGAACATCAAAAACATCAGCAGCAGAAAAACCGCTGTTCTCAGTCGTCATGATATTACGTAACGTATTCGCGCCGCCGCCTCTAAACGGCATTCCTGCTTCAGAACACGCCAATATCACCCAATATACATCTTCCGCCCGAACATTCTGCAATTGAATATCCTGCCGGGTTGACAAGTGCGCATACTCAATCTGATGCCGTTTCATGATTTTTGCCACTGTCAGCAGTTTTGCGGCATCAATATCGCCACCGGGAATTCTAATGCGCACCATGAACAAACCGTTCCGTTGTTCATAAACGCCGAACTGCGCGGAGAACGGTTTCAACTGTTCAGCGGTGAGTCCGCCGCTAAGATAGGTATCAAGTTGTTCTTTCAGTTTTAAATACAGTTCACTAAATTGCATAGTTATATCCTTCTATTGAGAAATAAGCCTTTTCATTATTTAACGATACTACCAGGCAGAATTAAATGCAATATTCCGGAATAACATTTTTCACGGTCAATAATTTCAAAATCTGCTCCTGGCTTTCTTCAATGTCCGGAATACTGTCGAGATTGATATCAACTTCATATTCGCTGAAGTTGCTCGCGCCAAGATTTACCACCAGCAGTTCATTCGGATAATTAAGTTTTTTCAACCGTTGCAATTCATAGTCACCCGCCTCTCGAACCGCAGTGATAAAAATCAATCCAGCGTCAGTCATAATTCTGGCGAGCTCTCCAAGTCGTCTGATATGTTCATCCCGGTCAGGGAAACTGTCATTAATGTCAGCGTCAAGACCGCTGATAACATTATCCACTCCCAGATAATATGAATTCATATTCAGCCGGAACAACTGTTTTTCAAGATTTTTTGCAACTTCCAATATGGCGGTATCCCGCTTGCCGGTTATCACCACGGTTTTTCCGCGATGCCGGTTCCGGATGGTGCGCTCTTTGGGAGTCACTAACCCCGTCTGCCACAAAAATTCGCGCCGGTCAACATGTTCCTGAAGTCGCGATTCGGAATCATGCTCGCCGCCGGAAAATTTATCAAATGAAACGCCTTCGACAATCATTCCGGCGCCGACAGTAACATTTGTCACCGGATCAATGACGATGAAACTTCCAGTCTCATGATTCTTCGAATACGCATCGTAGTACAATGGTTTGGTTGTGGACAGCGCAACCCGTCCAATCTCATTTAATTTCAATTCCGACGAACTGTTCTTGTGCAGAGTATTAACATCAATATTATAGACAATCGTATCAATTCTCGCCTTCAGGTTTCTTCCGGCATGACGGATGACATAATTTTTTGCTACTTGCAACGGCTTTTCATTCATCCAGATCACCACTGACTCAAAATTATTCGCCACTTTTGGTAGATTATTGGCATGAACAATCATATCACCGCTGCTAATGTCAACTTCGTCAGTCAGCTCCAGAACTACCGCCTGGGAAGCAAACGCCCGGTCAAGATCACCGTCCGCAGTGACAATTGTTTTGATTTTGGATTCCTTCATGGACGGCAGAACTTTAATCCGGTCGCCAGGCTTTACCTCGCCCGAAGCCACCGTTCCGGCAAAACCGCGAAAATTAAGATGCGGGCGGCTGACATACTGCACCGGAAAACGGAAATCCGTAAAATTCCGGTCGGAAGCGACATTCACCGATTCCAGTATCTCCAGCAGAGCATCACCATTGTACCAGGGAATATTCTCTGATTGATTAACCACGTTGTCGCCTTTCAACGCGGAAAGCGGAACGTATTTGACATCCGGCACATCAAGTTTTTCAACAAAATCCGCAAAATCATGCCGAATATTGTCAAATACTTCCTGCGAATATCCTACTAAATCCATCTTATTAACTGCTACAATAACATGTTTAATCCCCAGCAGCGATACAATAAATGCATGCCGCCGGGTCTGAACTACCACACCGCTTCGAGCGTCAATCAAAATTATCGCCAGATTGGCAGTGGACGCGCCAGTCGCCATATTCCGGGTATATTGTTCATGTCCCGGCGTGTCGGCAATAATGAACTTACGCTTAGGAGTGGAAAAATAGCGGTAAGCCACATCAATCGTAATCCCCTGCTCCCGTTCAGCCTTCAAGCCATCCAGCAGCAACGCATAATCAATCTCGCCGGCGCCGGTTGTTCCAACTTTTTCACTATCACTGCGAAGCGCACTCAACTGATCTTCGTAAATCAGTTTGCTGTCGTACAACAACCGCCCTATCAGTGTTGATTTACCATCATCCACCGAACCGCAAGTAAGAAATCTCAGTAAGTCCTTACCTTCATGCAAATTTAAAAACTTATCAATATCCATATTCTTCTTCTCCTGTGCTTTATATTTTCTCTGAAACTTTTTCCGTAATCTCAAACCTAAAAATATCCTTCACGTTTTTTCTGTTCCATCGATGAATCACCGTCACGGTCAATAATCCGGGTGGAACGTTCACTGAGCCTGGTTTCCATCATTTCGGCTACAATTTCCTCAACCGTAGTCGCCGTGGATTCAATTGCTCCTGTCAGCGGATAGCAACCCAGCGTCCGGAATCTAACCATTTTTTCTTCCGGAATTTCTCCCGGCTCCAGCCGCATCCGGTCGTCGTCAACCATTATCATCGTGCCGTCACGCACCACCACCGGACGCTTCTGCGCAAAATATAACGGAACTATTTCAATCTTCTCCAGCCGGATGTACTGCCAAATATCCAGTTCCGTCCAGTTGGACAACGGAAACACCCGCACGCTTTCTCCGGAATTAATTTTTCCGTTGTACAATGACCATAATTCAGGACGCTGATTTTTCGGATCCCATTGATGATGCCGGTCACGAAATGAATAAATACGCTCTTTGGCGCGTGATTTTTCCTCGTCGCGCCGGGCGCCGCCAAACGCCACATCAAATTTTCCGGCATCAAGCGCCTGCAACAAAGCCTGCGTTTTCATTATGTCCGTATATTTCCGGCTACCGTAATCGAACGGATTGACCCCGGAATCTTTACCCTCTTTATTGTGATGAACCTGCAAATCCAAACCCTGTTCATCGCAAAATTTATCCCGGAATTGAATCATTTCCTGAAATTTCCAGGTGGAATCAATGTGCAAAAGTTTGAACGGCAGTCTGCCCGGGTAAAACGCCTTCTGCGCCAACCTGACCAGCACCGATGAATCTTTCCCGATAGAGTAAAGCAATACCGGACGTTCAAACTGACTTACCGCGTCGCGGAAAATATTGATGCTTTCCGCTTCCAACTGTTTCAATTGACTTAAACTGTATTCAGACATTATAACTTCCTCCAAATCATTAATATTTCTATTTACTTATTCTTTCTTACCAGCTTGCCGTCCACCAGATGCAAACCGCACTCCTTCTGCTCCGGAGCCTCCCACCACCAACGTCCGGCTCGAACATGTTCGCTGCGTTTCACCGCACGCGTACAGCCGGCACAACCAATACTGGGAAAGCCCTTGTCATGCAATTCATTATATGGCACAGCGTTGTCACGAATATAATCCCAAACTTCCTGCTCCGTCCAGGATGCCAGAGGATTAATCTTTACTTTCTGATTGCTTTCATCCCAGTCAATAACATTTATCTCATTCCGGGTAATTGACTGTTCACGGCGCAAACCGCAAATCCAGGCGGAATACGGTGTCAATGCCCGCTTCAACGGCTCAATCTTCCGCACCCGGCAACATAATTTGCGATTCTCTATGCTGTCACGAAATAGATTAATGCCATGTTCATTCACCATCGACTCAACCGCAACCGCGTCCGGAAAAAACACCTTGATTCGCATATTGTAACGCTGCTCGTTTTCTCTCAGCAACTTATAAGTTTCGTCGAACATTCTGCCGGTATCCAACGTCACCTGCGGAATATTTAACTTATTCCGGAAAATCATATCCGTAATCACCTGATCTTCCGCCCCCAACGCGGTGGAAAATACCACCTGTCCGTTGAAATATTCCGCTGCCCACTTCAAAACCTCCTCCGGACGCTCCGCGCCAAACCGCTTGTTCAACTCCAATATTTGTTCTGCATTCATCTTTTTATAATCCTTATTCTTTTAATAGAGTATTTAGCTAATAAATTTATTAAATCATTTTTTTCAGCTTATACATACAATATATCATCTATATAAAAATAGTAAACATTAAAAATATTTTTTTTGCGTTTTTTTGCATCTGGAGGTTTTGCAATATGGAAAAGATAAAAAAATTGCCGGAATGAAAGAGGGTATTTTCTTCAATTCCGGCAAAATAATTTTCTCAGCTTAAGCCAACGATGCAGTTCGGACACTATTTTATTTGCCCGCGGCAGTTCCTTTGACGTTTTTTGGAAGATTTTTTTCAACGGCTTTCAGCTTACCGGCAAAGTTGTCTTTATTCCGGTTCTGAGTCCACTTACGCAAAATATTCCAGCCGACAAAACGCCAAATATTATTCCGCCAGGAATGATACCATTTCCGCCAGCCGTCTTTCACGTTGAAGAACGGAAAGAGAATCATCGGGAACAGCAACAAGTCCAGCACAATCGCAAAGACATAGCTGAACTGGTAAAAGCGCGCCATCAACGTTTTATTGGCCAGATGCAAATTTTCCGCAGTAAGTGGATAATCCGGAGTAAACAGCGGGAAGTTGCCGTCGTAATATTCCCAGCCGATACTTTCTTTCGGAAAAATCCGGCCGTCATCATTCAGACGTTTAGTCAATTCAGTTCCCGGCAACGGCACCGGCAACAATATTTGAATAGTATCGATGTGTGCTTTGCGGATAAATTTCCAAAAGGCTTTCACCCGGTCTTCGGCTGACATAGAGAAAAACTGTCCTTCCCGCGCCGGGTAGCCGAAAATAAACATACCGTGAACCATAAATCCGGCTTTATGGAAAATCTTGGTGTTTTCAATCATTTCTTCCGGGTGAAGTTTTTTATTCATCGCCTCAAGCTCTTCAGGAATCGGCGATTCATAACCAATCGCCACGACTCGCACCCCTGCCCCCTGCATTGCCTTGAGCAGTTCAAAATCCTTTGCTTTGTCCAAACGAATCTGGACCGTAATAAAAAACTTTACGCCCATCGTGTCCTGATATATTTTCAGCCGTTCACAAAAATCCAATGCCAACAACCGGTTCTGCCCGAACAAGTCGTCAACAATGAAAAAATATGTGGCATTGAACCGTTCAAACAAGGAAACCATCTGGTTCATCACGTAATCCGGCGACGGGCAGCGGACCCGGCCTTTTACAGTACAGAACTCGCAGTGCATTCCGCAACCGCGTTCCCAGCTCACCGGATAAAGTTTAATTCTCGCATGACGCAGCAATGAAAAATCCGGAAGCGGCAGCAGATCAATATCTTTTATATCCGTTCTCGGCGTGGTTTTCACCAATTCTTTATTACGATAGAAAGCCAGACCGTCAACGGTCTCAGGATTTCCGCCGGTAATAATTACATCCATCAATTCCCGGATTGTAACTTCGCCTTCACCGATAATCAGATAGTCAATTCCGCGGTCCAGCCCTTCGCGCAAATTATCATCGACAAAATGCTGCCCGCCCGCCAAGGTTATCGCGCCTTGCGCTTTATAAAACTTTGAAATCTCGTAAAGTCTTGGCGTCGTGCTGGTTAATCCGCCATAAAAACCAACTACATCCGCCCGGCGAATCGCCTGCAACGCCACATGATCCGGACGGCTGGCCTCATCTTTCGGACCGCGCCGATGATAGTTATTTTCATCAATAACTTCAACTTCCCAGCCCGGCATCTTGCTAACCACCGTAGCAATCATCACCGGCCCGAGAGCAGTAGTGTAACGCGCAACGCTGGAATAAATATTAAAAGTTGGAAATCCCGGAATAACCAGTCTGAATATTTTTTTTCTGTCAGCTGGAAACGGCGACTGATGTTCTGCTGTGTTCACTGTTTATCCTTAGTATTTCCCCGAAAGGCAGGAAATTTTAAACATTAATATTTCACCCATGTCTTTTAAATATAACCTGATTTTTTTACGTTTCCAGTCCAGCTTCCATAAACAAGCCCGGGTTAATTAATAATAACAACGTTTGCGAGAATTAACCAATCGCACACCGGATTAAAAAATTATTTAACAACAATTATGCTTGTTGAACCATCTTGAGTTTGGGAGTTTTTCGTTAGACGGAGAAAAGCTTCCAGGTTGTCCGGTGGCAATCAGCCAGTTGATGATTGTCCTGAGCAGTTGCTCTCTTATTGCCCGATAGTCTTTTTGCTCAAAAAGATTGATATATTCATGCGGATCTTTTTGCAGGTCGAAAAGTTCTCCAGTTTCTTTTTCGCCGTCCCAACCGTAGCTGAGTTTGTAATTCTCCGTTCTTACTGTTTTGACCCCGATAAATTCATAGAATATTTTATCTTTTATTTTGTCGGTTTCTCCTGACAAAAGCCTGCTCAGGTCGCAACCCTGAACGGTTTTGGGAACCGGAATCTCCAGCAAGGCGCAGATTGTCGGAAAAAAATCGACCGTTTCAACCAAAGATTCAACTTTTCTTGAAGAAATTCGCCCCGTCCAGTTCCAAATAAACGGAATCCGGTGAATCGCATCGTAGTTCCAGCCTTTAGCCATCCGACTGTATTCGCCCGCAAAGTCGCCATGATCGGCACAAAAAACAATCAGGGTATTTTCGCGTATGCCTGATTTTTCCAATTGCGCAATAATCCGGCCAATCTCGTTGTCAATCAAGCTGATTAATGAATAGTACGCACATAACGCTTCCCGCAAAGTTTTTTCGCCATGCGTTGATTTACACCATTTCAATTCTACATTCCGGTCAAAATAAAAGGTGGAATTCAGCGCAAGTTCTTTGCTGTTTTCCGGCAGAGTTATTTTATCCGGCTCATAGATAAAAGGGCATCCTTCAGGCACGGTCAACGGCGGATGCGGACGTTCAAAGCTCACCTGCATAAAAAATGGGTTGCCGGAATCTCTTTTGTCTAAATATTGAATAGCCTCGTTTGCGGTCCATACTTCCAGGGAATGTTCCACAGGAACCTTCGGGCCGTCTGTAAGGCAGAATTTTTCAACATCGCCAAGATCATCGTAGAGCGCATGCAAATTATGCTTTTTCAGATAATTGTAGTAATGCAGATTTCTAACGGCAGCGTCAGCATGGTAGCACAGGCGTTCGTACTGAAATCCGTGATTTTTCCAGTTTGGCATATGCTTTTTGCCAATCATCGCGGTTTCGTAATCATAATTTTGCAGAAAACTTGAAAGCGAAACCAGTTTATCCGGAATGGAATCAGAATCGTTGCCGTAAACCCCGTGCGTATGACAATACTGCCCAGTCAAATAAGTAACCCTGGATGGGATACAAACCCCGTTCTGACAGAAACAATTGTTGAATGCAACTCCACCGGCCGCCAGCAAGTCAATGTTCGGCGTTTTTACGTCCGGATGATTTTTGTAGCTGAAACAACCGGCATGATGTTGATCCACCATTATCATCAATATATTTGGCTTTTTACTCATTTTGGTCTCCAATATTTTTGCATTAGTTGATAATAGTGGTAAATATAATTATATCTATTCATATAGTAAATGATTAAAATGGCATAATAGTTGACCTTTATGGTAAAAAAAGATGATATAGCGGTAATTCTCCCGCTGGAAAACAATTCCTGTCACCGGCTGTTGAACAGCGACGCCAGAAGTCATGTTTCGTGCAATGTCAATACTGTCGAATCAGGACTGCGCAAACAAGTCAACAATCATTCTTTGCCTTATCTGACGTTCATCTGTGTGCTCAACGGCGGCGGCAAGCTCGTGCTTGACGGATTGAATTTCGACATGCAACCGGGACTTGCCTTTATCAGGTATCCGAATAAAATATTTTCCATTACCCGCTCAGAGGATTACGTGGAATTTTCAATTGCGCTACCGCCTGACTTCGGCACGCTCTTGAAAAAATATGTTTCCGACAGAACATTATGCACATTGCGTCCGCTGGACACAAACACTCTGAAATCAATGCGTAATATTTTTGATTTCTGCCGGGACACCCCGGACGACAAACTGTTAACATTTGCCGCCGAAGCATTTAAGTATATTGTTGGCTTGCATTTTAAGCCTGAATCAAATCCCATTTGTGAAAATGAACTGTTTATTGAACGCGCCTGCCGCCTGCTGATTGACAATAATGGGATTAATTCGCCTGGACGTGAAACCGCCCAAAAAATGGGTCTTGGTTACGAGAGTTTCCGCAAAAAATTCAAGACCATCATGAAAATATCCCCTAAACAATATGTGTCTAAACAAAATTTCTACAAAGCCGCCACCATGCTGTCAGAAAACCTGTCAATCAAAGAAGTCGCCGATAAAATGGGTTATTCAGAAATCCCGGCATTCTCGCGACAGTTTAAAAAACATTTCTCCGTTTCTCCATCGGAATATCGGAAAACTGCGCGCCATGATTTTTATTAATCTTTCTACGTGCGGTGTTTTAAATCATTCCAATCTATAGCGATATATTTAAAAAGCCGGCTATTCTCTGGTTAACGCATTGACTCAAAGTCAAATCGTTATTATAATTTGCAGTGTGTGATATGTTTAACCAGCAAAAAAAAGAGTTTGAATTATGATTAAGATATGGCGCTCTCCGTACAGTGAATTTGGCAAGTTCAGCCGCATTCCGAACGACTTGCAGGATGAAACCATTACTGCGGACAACGTTTATACCGACGCGGTTTTGTCCGGAATCGCAACGAGCGGATTCAACGGTATCTGGCTGCACGGATTGTTGCATAATCTGGTTCAGGCAACAGAATTCCCGGAATTCGGACAAAATTCTGCGATACATTTGGAAAAATTGCGCAATCTGATAAAACGGGCGGCAAAACATGGAATAAAAATATATCTTTACATGCAGCCGCCGCGCGCAATTCCGGTGGAGAATGAG
>Ga0172380_10003790_pt1 | contig 20253 bp, 21 predicted proteins | sample Leawe162metaG_FD_119747 | JGI IMG/M metagenome (GOLD analysis project Ga0172380, IMG submission 119747) | Leachate microbial communities from a municipal landfill in Southern Ontario, Canada - Leachate well 162 metaG | ecosystem: Engineered > Solid waste > Landfill > Unclassified | place... | reverse complement strand
TCTGAAAGATCGGGTGCGAGGCTGCTCACCAGATAGGCCAGGGCGGCCATGACGATGATGATCGAGAAGATCAGCAGGGCGGCGCCCCGCTGGCGAGGCAATGAGCCTTCGAATCGCCGTCCTGCAGGGACTGACTTTTTCCCCGTGTTCATGGTGTGGCGCGAAGGCAGCGGCTTCGGACTACTTAGCCTTGGCACTGCCGCGCTTGACGACGATGCGTCCTTCACTACCATGTGACCCCAAGATTGGGGTAACGCCGAATCGTTTCGTCCGCAGTGGCGAGCACAGCACTATGAGCTTGCGCGGTGGCTATGATGATGCGGTCCGCGGGATCTTTGTGGATGTCCGGCAGTTCCGTGCTGGCAGTGGCTATTTCCGGGGTGAGGGGCAACAACTCGATTTGCGATTCTGACAAGGCGAGGGCGAACCAGCGGTTCAGCGCGCAGGGCAGTTCGATGCGTCCTTTCCTGGGCAGAAGCGCTACTTCCAGGCAGGAAATGCTGGCTACACCTACACGTGTGCCCTCGGACTCGAGTTTATCGAGCAGGGGCGCAGGCAAGGTGCCGGGAACGGAATTGACCCACCAGAGCCAGGCGTGGGTGTCCAGTACGATCACTTAAGAGCGTCCCAGTCGCCTTCCGGAATGACTGGCGAAACAATGTCACCATGAATCTTGAGCTTGCCAGCCAATTCGAGAGGCGGCACGCGCCGCGTTGTGACGCTGTTCGCCCTCGGCAACAGAAGAAAGATCGCCTCGACCCTGCTTCGAGGGGGCAGTTCCGGAAGCCCCAGAAGATGGCCTTGATCGTCGGTTTCGAGAATCAGGCGTTCGGCTTGCATGGCCTTGTCTCCGTGAAAAACATGAAAGCAGTTTGACACTTCTCGCGATGCAAGGCCAGACCGGCTTATTTGGTCTTGCCGCCCTTGACGACGATGCGTCCTTCGCCGACGCCGCTGGTGGTCTCGCGGGTGGCGCGGTTGATGGCTTCGCCGACCTTCAGGCTGGCCGGGGATTCCTCGCCGGCGACGACGGTGGTTTTGGCGGGGTTCGAGCGGTCGATTTCGACGCGCACGCCGGTGGCGGCGTTCATGTCGTCCTGCGGCGTGCCGTTGACCCAGGTGGTGGCCTTGCCGCCGCTGCGCTGGACGACGCCGGAGACGGTGAGGGTGGCGCCTTCGATGACTTGCTGGGTTTCCTGGATGTTGAGCAGGCGCTGGCGTTCCAGGGCGGCGCGGCGTTCGGGGGTGAGGAAGAGGCGGCCGAGTTCTTCGGCGGAGACGGGCAGGGCCGAGAAGAACAATGCGAAGGCGATGCAGAGCATGGTACGCCGCTGGATTCCCGCTTTCGCGGGAATGACGGAATACCTCGCGGAAATGACGGAATTCTTCGCGGGAATGGCGGTGCGGGTCATGATGCGGCCTTTTTCTCGCGGATGGTGATCCAGTCGATGGTGCAATCGGCGCTGAGCTGGGGCGGGATGCCGCGGTTCTCGCCGGTGGCTTTCGGCAGGCGGTCCACGTCGCAGCGGCGCACGCGCAGGTAGGCCTGGGCCGATGCGCGCAGGTCGGCGAGGAAGTTGAGCAGGTCTTCCTCGTGCAGCAGCTTCATGCGCATCTGCATCGAGCTGGAGAGAAAGTCGAAATTCGCGCTGCTGCCGGGGAGCAGGGCGGCGTCGATCGCCTGCTGCGGGGCGATCTCGTACTGGATGTCGAACAGCTTGCGCTCGGTCTTGATGCGGCGAATCTGCTCGACCCAGTCGAGGCGCTGTTCCTCGCCGAAAACGCCGCGTTCAGAGAGCCCGTTGTAACGGGCGATCTTGCTCTTGACTTCCAGCTCCTCGTCGCGCGCGCGCATCAGCCTGCCCTGGATTTCCGCGCGCTTGGCTTGCGCCGCGGCCTGGTTCTTCTTCTCCGCCTGGTGCAGCAGGAGCGAGGCATGGACGATGGCGCCGCCGGCGGCGGCCATGACGACTGCCGCTGCCAGGCTCAGGCGGATGCGGCGGAAGTCGTCCTTGGAAAACGAGGTGGCCATGTCACAGCTTCCTGCTGAGGTGGATGACGAACTTCAACTGGGCCGCCGCCTGCTCGGTTTCGCTCGAGCTCTTCAGCGACTTGCCGGATTCGATGTCGAAGGGCATGCGCTGGACGGTGACGTTGAGCGCGGCGTTCTTGCGCAGGGCGTCGGCGAAGGCATTGACCGTTTCCAATTGGCCGCGCTGGTCGGCGGCCATCGATGCCGGCAGCAGGCCGTGAACGATGGCGACTTCATGCATGCCGTTGCCGCCGGCCGCGGCCGGCGCCGGCTTGCGCGGGTCGGCGATGAACTTGATGCCTTCGTCGGGATTGCCGCTGAGCTGCCACTGGATGCGCTCGATGTCGACCTTCGGCGCTTCGCCCAGCGCGCGGCTGACGGCATGGTAGAGCGGTTCGATCGACGCGCTGCGCTTTTCCAGATCGTCGAAGCGATTCATCACCGCGCGCAGGTTGTCCGTGCTGGTGGGCATCGGCGGGAAAGTGCCCTGGATGGCATGGTACTTCTGCGTGTCGGCCTCGGTCTGCTGCTGCAGGTCTGCCGTGGCGGAACGGGATTCCATGATGTTCACCGCCTCGCGGCCGGCGAAGATCAGGCAGCCGAGCAGGGCGAGGGCGCCGCCCTTGACCAGCCAGGAGCGAATCCGCCAGAGGCGATGGAAGCGGCGTTCCGGCGGCGGGGCGAATTGCTCGCGCGGCGGGTTTTGCGCCAGCAGGTGGAGGAAGAGGGCTTCGCTGCGGGAATCCCGGGGCAGGGTTTTCAGGCCGAAGGTCTTGCAGGCGGCGTGAAGATCGTGGAGGGTGACCTGCAATTCCTCCATGTTCTTGCAGTGTTCGAGGAAGGTGCCGGTCTGCGCGGGGTGCACCAGGGCGATCACGGGCAGGGGCGTGCCGCGCGCGAGCAGACGCTGGCCGAGCAGGTACTGCTGGATCTTGGCGACTTCAGCGGCGCAGCCGGCGGCGATTTCGGCGGCGTCGTTCGCCATCATCGGGGACAGGCGGCTGAACTTGAGCTGGCCGTTTTCGAAAAAACTTTGGCGGATGCCGCCGCGGGAAATCGAAACGAGCAGGCAGCGTTCGCGGACGGGCGGCAGCTTGGCAAGCAGCGCGGTGCCGAGCAGGGACAGGGAATAGATGCCTTCCAGCGGGGCTTCGGCGGCACGCAGGGCGGCGAGCCAGGGGTCGAACAGCTTGGACAGCGTCAGGCCGGCGAACAGGAATTTTTCGTCGCGCCGGCCGGATTTCTCGCGGCCGCAGGAAATGGCCGTCGTCAGCGGCGAGCCGTAGAAGTACTGGCCCAGCTTGCGCGCCAGCAGGGCGCTGCGGTCGGCTCCCTGCGTGTAGGGCAGCGTCTCGATCTGGAAGCCTTCGTCGGTGACGTCGGCAAGCAGGCGGAAATTGCTGCCGCGGTGCCGGGCAAGGTACTCGGTGAAAGCGGCAACGCCCGCATCGTCATGCGGGAAATGCCCTTCCTCGCGCAGCGTGCCGCCGTGCCACAGCAATGCGCTGAGGTGATTGGTGTCCAGATAGAGCAGGCGTTGCTGTGGCATCAGATCTTCAGTTTGGTGATGACGTCGTAAATCGGGCCGAGCACCGAGAGCATGACCCAGCCGAGCAGGGCGCCGAGGATGAGGGTCATCGCCGGCTCGATCATGGCCTGGACCTTCTCGATGGATTCCTTGACGTCGCGGTTGTAGAAGTAGGCGACGTTGAGCAGCGCGGTGTCGAGCGCGCCGGTGTTCTCGCCCACGCGCAGCATGCGCACGACCAGCGGCGGAAACAGGCCGATGTTCTGGAAGGCCACGGTGACGCTTTGCCCTTCGGCGATCAACTGGCCGGCGCGCTTGAGGCCGTCCTGGACGACGACGTTGCCGACGACGTCTTCGGTGGCGCGGATCGAGTCGATGATGGCGATGCCCGAGGCGTACATCATGGCGAATACGCTGGCGAAGCGGGACAGGATGATCTTGCGCAGGATGGGGCCGAGGACGGGCAGCGCCAGCTTGAATTCGTCGAAGCGGTAGCGGAAGGCCGGGTTGCTCTCGACCGCCACCTTGATGCCGATGAAGACCAGCACCGGCGTCGCCAGGATGAGATACCAGAATTGCTTGACGAAGGCCGAGGTGGCCAGCAGTACCTTGGTCTGCGTCGGCATGTCCTGCCCCATGTTCTTGATGAAGCCGGCCATCTGCGGCACCAGGTAGACCATGAGGAAGAAGGTCACGCCGAGCACGATGGTGCCGACGAAGGCGGGATACATGAACAGCTTCTTGGTGTGGGAGGCCAGTTCGTCTTCCCACTTGAGCGATTCGTTGAGGCTCTTCAGCACGGCGGGCAGGTTGCCGGTGTTCTCGCCGGCGAGGATCAGGCTGCTGAAGACCTTGTCGAAAACCTTGGGGTGCTCGCTCATCGCCTGCGAGAGCGTGCGGCCGCCCTCGATGGATTCGATCATGCTGGCGATCACCTCGCGAAAGCGCGGGTTGAAGAGGCTGTCGCGCAGGTCGGTGAGGCCGTCGAGGATGGGCACGCCGGCGCGGGTGAGCTGCTCCATGTGGAAGCAGAAGTTGATCAGTTCGCGCTTCGGGATCCTGGCGCCGCGGAAGAAGCCGCGCTGGCGGACCTCGTTGCCGTTGATGAAGTCGAGCTCCATGCGCTTCAGGCGCATTTCGAGGTCGACCAGGTTGATGGCGTCGAGCTGGCCATGCACCATGCGGCCGCCGTCGTTCATCGCCTTGTAGGTGAATAGCGCCATTGGCCGGCTACATCCTTTCCGTCAGGTCGACCACCCGGCCGATTTCCTCAAGGGAGGTGGAGCCCTCGAGAACGCGCCTGAGACCGTCTTCCGCCAGGCTGCGGAAGCCCCTGGCGAGCGCGGCCTGCTTCATGTCGCGCATGGTGGCGCGCCGCGCCACCAGCTCGTCGAGGTCGGCATCCATGCGCAGCAGCTCCATGATGGCCTGGCGGCCCTTGTAGCCCTGGTATTCGCAATGCTCGCAGCCGCTGGCGCGGTACAGCGTGGGCGGCGGCGCATCGTCGGCCAGGCCGAGCAGGCGGGTTTCGTGGGCTTCGGGCTTGTAGGGCTTCTTGCAGTGCGGGCAGAGCTTGCGCACCAGGCGCTGGGCGACGACGCCGATGATGTTGCCGGCCATGATGTCGGGCAGCACGCCGATGTCGAGCAGGCGCGGGATGACGCCGATGGCCGAGTTGGTGTGCAGGGTGGAATACACCTGGTGGCCGGTCATGGCGGCGCGGAAGGCCATCTCGGCGGTGTCGGCGTCGCGGATCTCGCCGACCAGGATGACGTCCGGGTCCTGCCGCATCATCGAGCGCACGCCGTTGGCGAAGTCGAGCTTGGCGGCTTCCGCCACGGAGGTCTGGCGGATCATCGACATCGGGTATTCGACCGGATCCTCCAGGGTCATGATGTTGATGCCTTCCTCGTTGATGTGGTTGAGCACCGAGTAGAGCGTGGTGGTCTTGCCGCTGCCGGTCGGGCCGGTGACGAGGATGATGCCCTCCGGACGGGCGACCATGAGCTTCAACTGGTCGAGTTGCGTGTCGTCGAGGCCGATCTGGTCGAGCGGTACGATGCCCTTCTGCCGGTCGAGGATGCGCAGCACGACGTTCTCGCCGTGGATGGAGGGCTGCGCCGAGACGCGGAAATCCACCAGGCGCCCGCTGATGTTGAGCGAGATGCGGCCGTCCTGGGGCGCGCGCGTCTCGGCGATGTTCATGTTGCTCATCACCTTGATGCGCACGGCCATGGCCGGCCAGTAGGATTTGTGCAGGGCGCGGATCTGCCGCAGCAGGCCGTCGATGCGGTAGCGGATGCGCAGGAAGTTCTGCTCCGGCTCGAAGTGCACGTCGGAGGCGTCGCGCTTGACGGCGTCGGTGAGGATGGCGTCGATCAGGCGCACCACCGGCTGGCTGTATTCGTCGCTGGAGGCGGCGAGGCTGCGCCAGTCGATCTCGCCGGTCTCGATCTCGTGCAGGATGCCGTCGATCGACAGTTCGTGGCCGTAGTACTGGTCGATGGCGCGGGCGATTTCCGACTCGCCCGCCAGCACCGTTTCAATCTGCAGGTCGTCGTGCGTGAGCGAGCGCAGCTTGTCCAGGGCGACGATGTCGTTGACGTCGGCGATGGCCACCGTCATGCGGTGCTGGGCGCGGTTGTAGTCGAGCGGCAGCAGGCGGTGGCGTTTGGCGAGGTCCAGCGGCACGAGACGCAGCGCCGCCGGGTCGACGATGGCATGCGAGAGATCGATGCTCTTCTTGCCGAGGCTCTCGCCGAGGGCGTCGCGCAGCGTCGCTTCGGAAATGAAGCCCAGGCTGACCAGCAGCTTGCCGACCGGCTGGTTGGACTTCATCTGCTCCAGCAGCGCGATGCGCAACTGGTCTTCGCTGATGACCCCCTGCGCGATCAGGATCTGGCCAAGAGGCCGTCGATGCGGTGCGGGCGAATTCATCTCCATGGCGCCTGAGTGGGCGCAGAGTTATTTTTGCAGTTCGCTGACGCGGCCGGCGACCTGGTTTCTGTCGAAGGCGGCAGGGCGTTGGGAGGCCGCAGCAAGCGCTCCCTGATAATACTGCAACGCAAGCCTGGGTTGACGCAACTGCTCCAGGCTGACCGCCAGGTTGAACTGGTAGTCCGGATTCTCGCCGTCGCCGGTATAGGCGCGGAAGTAGGCCTGCTGGGCATCGTTCCAGCGGCCCTGCTGGGCGTAGAGATTGCCCAGCGTGAAATTCAGGGTGGGGGAATCCGGCTGGCTGGCCAGCAGGTTCTTCAGCCGGCTTTCGGACTGGCTCGGATCGATCTGGCCCTTCAGGCCGATCAGGCCGGCCTGCGCGGCGCTGTCCTTGGGATCGGCTTCGAGGATGCGCAGGTAATGTCCCTCGGCCGCCTCGTATTGTCTCTGGTGCAGGCTGATGGCGGCGAGGCCGTGCAGGGCGTCAATGTTCTTCGGATCGTTCTTCAGCACCGACTGGTAGTCGCGCTGGGCCGTGGCGAGGTCGCCTGCCTGGAATGCCTGGTAGGCGCTGGCGACCTGGGGATGGACCTTCAGCTTGCTGGTCGTGATGCGGATCGGGCTTTCCGGCTCGGCGGGTGCGGGGGCAGAGGCAGGGGCAGGGGCAGCAGCAGCCTTTCTGCCAAAAGTCAGTGCCGGTGGGACGGCGGCCGGTTTCTGCACGGCGGGCGCGGCCGGTTCCGGCGCAGAGGCTTCAGGTGCGGCCGGCGCGGCGGGGGCGGGCGCCGCCATCGGAGCCGGTGCGATGGGTGCGGTTGCCATCGGTGCGGGGGGCGCTGCGCTGCGGGCCGTGACCGGCGCCGGGCCGAGCCCGCCCTTGGGCTGCATCTGCCACCAGAAATAGCCGCCGATGCCGACGATGGCCAGCAGGCCGGTGACGCCGGCAAGGATCATTGCGTTCTTGTTTTGCGCCGGCTGCTTGGCCTGGAAAACGTTCTGTGCGGCAGCGCGTTCGCGCTGTTGTGCCTTGTCCGGCGACTGCCTTGCGGCCTGGGCCGGTGCAATGGAGGGCTCCGGCTTGGCGGCAGGGGACGGGTGAAACTCGTGATCGAGCAATTCGAGGCGCGAAGGCAATTCGGGCAGGCCGCGCGATTCGGCGCCGGCCGACGGCATATCTTGCGGTTCGATTTTCGCCGCCGCCTCGGACTGGCGCTTGGCCTCCTCGGCCTTCCTCAGCGCGTCCATGAGGAGGCTCACTGCGGGTTGCCTCCCACGTTCCACTCCGGCACAGGCTGCAGGCCGCCTTTATTGTCGAAGAAGTCGTCGCGCGGCAGATTGCCGCGGAAGCTGCTGTAGTCACCCTGGATGCTGGCCTCCTTGACCACGGTTGGTCGCAGGAAGATCACCAGTTCGGTCTTGGTGGTGGTGTCGTTGCGGTGGGTGAATAGATTGCCGATGATCGGGATTTTCGATACACCCGGTACGGCATCATCCGTATTGCTGACCACGTCCTGCATCAGGCCGCCGAGCACGGCGATATCACCGTTATTGACCCGCATCAGGGATTCCATTTCGCGTGTCTGGATTTCAGGCACCAGGTTGGGGATCACCAGAGACGGGTGGGGGTCACGCTTGGTGCCGGTGATACGCGAGATGGTCGGTCGCACGTTGAGCAAGACCGTGCTGGCTTCGCTGATTTGCGGGGTCACGCTCATCACCAGGCCGACCGAGACCGATTGCGGTGTGGTGGTAAGGTTGGTCAAGGTACTCGTCTGACCCTGACTGGTGTCCGATTTGACCTGGAAATAGACGAAATTGTCGACCACTTTGAGGATGGCAGTCTGGTTGTTAAGTACCGACAGTTTCGGGCTGGAAAGGACTCTTAATGTGCCAAAGTTTTCAAGCAGCTTGATGGCAGTAATGAAGTCGGCACGCCTGAAGGCCAGGCTAAACAGAGTATTGCCTACGGCCGATGGAAGAGATACCGCAGAGGTGGTAGCCTCAAATTGTCCCGTTAGGGGATTGACGGTGAGCGATCGAGTAGTGGTTCCCTGACCAACGGCACGCATGGCTTCCCCTCTATTGAAGGTCTGCCAGTCGATGCCCTGCTGGTAGTTCTGGTTCAGGCGGACTTCGACGATGGTGGCCTCGATCAGCACCTGGCGGCGAGCGGATGACAGGACTTGATCCAGAAATTCCTGGATTTTTTCATGCTGGCGCGAGGTGGCGCGTGCCATCAAAAAGCCGGTTTCGCGGTTGACCATCACCGAGGCTGCCTGCAGGGTCTCGTATTCCTTGTTGGCCTGGGATTGCTGCTGCGGGGGCGGAGCAATCTGAACCTGGATCTGTGAGGGGGCCGCTGCGCTCCCCGCCGCCCCGGGCGCCGTTGTACTGGCACTGGCCGCAGTTTGTTCCTGCCCTTCGGCCACGCGGCGCTTGACGATGATCTCCTTGTCGGTTTCGCGCAGGATGTCCTTGATGTTCTGTTCCAGGGTTTCCCAGAAGCGGTTTTTGGCGAGGTTATCCACCTTGGTGGAGGAGACGTTGCCGCTGGTGCCGCCGGCCGCAGCGCCTGCACCGCCGGCGCCGGCGGCGGTCGGGCTGATGCTGGCGATCTGGGTGTTGATGGCGACGTTGCCGGTGGTGTCGCGCGACATGTTGACGTAGTCGACCTTGTAGGTGCGCAGGTAGGGCGAATCCGGCATCACCACCAGGTTGGGGCCGTCGAGCTCGAAGCGCATGTCGACCTGCTTGGCGATGCGGTTGAGCAGTTGCGGCAGGGTCTGGTCGATGGCATTCAGGGTCACGGTGCCGCGGATGCCGGGGTGGATGTCGACGTTCAGTTTGGCATCGCGGGCCAGGGCGAAAAGCAGTTCTTCGACTTTTACGTCCTTGACGACGACGCTGTAGGTTTCGGTCTTGGCGGCGGGCTTGGGCTTCGGTACCGCCACCGATTGCTGCACCGGTTGCGGGATGTTCGATTTGGCGGCGGGCGGTGCGCTGTCGGCATTGATGTGCCCGCTCGAGGGAGGCTTGGTCTGCGGCAGGGCGCAGGCCCCGAGCATCGTCGCTGCAATGAGAGGGGCGATCTTTGTTCTAGCTGTCATGGCGAGCCACGGGGTTGCGCCTCCTTCGAGAGGACGGGTTTTTTGAGCATAGCACATTAACATTATTTTGCAACTGGCTGATTTAATTATTCAATAACCCCTGTTTCTTTCTCATTGCAACACCTTCATATTTAACTCCTCAAGCGTCTGACCTGGCGGGGATACGGACCGTATATCTTTAGCGCTACGGGGAGAGTGTTCAAGGCCTGGGTGGCTTCTTCGCGGGACGAATATTCGCCGTAGATAACGCCCAGGCGCAGTATGCCCCTGCTTTCAACTGTATACACCCTGATCGCGTCGGCATCGACTACTTTGGAGGCGCTGGCAATGAAGCCCTCGACGTGTGCCGCGTTGCCGACGTCGCTGCTGAGCAGTTGAATGAACCAGCGGTTGTCGGCAGTCGCATCGAGCCATTTCCGGGTTTCCTCAAGGCGTTGCCGGGTGAGTTGCCCGAATGCGGGCGCCTTTTGCGCAGGGGCGGCAGGGTCTGGGGAAACGGCCGGCGCGGCGGGCGTGGCGATGACCGCCACTTCCGCGCTTGCGGGGCTGCTGTTCGCGGCCGGGCTGGCCGCCTGCGGCGGTGCCGGGGATTCCTGGGCAGGCGCGGGTGCGGGTGCAGGTGGGGGGGGCGTTACGGCCGATACTGCCGGTGTGTCCACATGGGTAGTTCCGCCGAGCTGGTAGTAGGCCACGCCCGCTCCGGCGATCAGGAGGGCTGCAGCGGCGCCGCCCAGCCAGTAGCCGAGTCGCGGCATGGACGAGCCGCGGAATTCGGCGTCGCGGATGGCGGCCTTGACGTGGGCAACGGTGATTTGATGGGTGTTGCCGGCGAAGGCGGCGAGCAGGGCCTTGTCGCAGAGGATGTTGATGCGCCGCGTCAGGCCCAGCGAGGCGCTGGCGATGCGCCTGAGCGCGGCCGGGGAGAAGATATCGGGCCCTTTGTAGCCGGCGGTGCGCATGCGGAAGTTGATGTACTGGGCAACATCCGCGCGCACCAGCGGTTCGAGCGTGAAGTTGTGCGTGATGCGTTCCTTGAGCTGGCGCATCCCGGTGCGGTTGAGGACCTCGTTGAGTTCCGGCTGGCCGAAGAGAACGATCTGCAGCAGCTTGTGGCGGTTCGACTCGAGATTGGAGAGCAGGCGGATTTCTTCGAGCGTTTCGGTCGGCATGGCGTGCGCTTCGTCGATGAGGACCACCACCTGGCGCCCCTGGCTGTAGAGCCCGATGAGGTGCTCCTGCAGCGCGCGCATGACGGCGCTGATGCGATTGGTGGCAAGGTTGACCTTCAGTTCGTCGGCGAGGGTGAACATGATCTCGTCGCGCGAAAGGGAGGGGTTGGCGAGGAAGATCGTTTCGACGTTTTCCGGCAGGCGCTCCATCAGCACCCGGCACAGCATGGTCTTGCCGCTGCCGACTTCGCCGCTGATCTTGACGATGCCTTCGTCGTGGGTGATGGCGTAGAGCAGCGCCTCGAGCGTGGCGCCGCGGTTGGCCCCTTCGAAAAAGAAATCGGTGTGCGGCGTGATGCGGAACGGCGCCTCGTTGAGGCCGAAATGTTCAAGGTACATGGTGCGGCGGTTTCTCCCTTTTGTTGTTTATGCCGTGCTTGAAGGGGTTCCCAGATCCCGTTCCAGCACTTCCATGCGGTTGTACAGCGTCGTGCGGTTGACGCCCAGCAGCCTGGCGGCCTGGCTGACGTTGCCGTGGGTCAGCTTGAGCGCCGCCTGGATGTAGCCCAGCTCCCAGCGAAGGAGGGTGTCTTCGAGGCGGAACTGGCCGCGCTGCTGCAGCTGGCGCAGCGCGATCTCGGACAGTTCACCGACATCCTGCGGCGGCAGCCAGGTGGAGGGGATCTCTTCCGTGCCGGTATCGAGTTCGTCTTCCAGCTCGGCGATGCCGATCCGCTTGCCGGGATGCTTGGTAGCCAGGCGGATGACGATGTTGCGCAGCTCGCGCACGTTGCCGGGGAAGCCGTAGTTCTGCCAGCGCTGCAGCGCCTCGTCGGCGAGTTCGAAGGGCAGTTGCCGGGCCTGGCCGGCATAAAAGGCGCGGTAATGGCGCAGCAGCAGCACCTTGTCGTCGCCCATTTCGCGCAGCGGCGGCACGTTGATGGTGAAAACGGAGAGGCGGTGATAGAGGTCGGCGCGGAAGCGGCCTTCGCGCACCTCCTTGCGCAGGTCGCGGTTGGTCGCGGTGATGACGCGGGCGCGGCTGACGCGCTGCTGGGTTTCGCCGACGCGCTGGAACTCGCCGTTTTCAAGGACGCGCAGCAGCTTGGGCTGCAGTTCCAGGGGCAGCTCGCCGATCTCGTCGAGGAAGAGCGTGCCGTCTTCGGCATCCTCGAAGTAGCCCGACTTGGCCTGGGTGGCGCCGGTGAAGGCGCCCTTGGCATAGCCGAACAGGGTGGGTTCGACCAGGGTCGGCGAGATGGCGGCGCAGTTGAGGGCGAAATACGGCTTGTCGCGGCGCGACGTCATGCGGTGCAGGCAGCAGCTGGCGACGATTTCCTTGCCGCTGCCGGATTCGCCTTCGACCAGCACGGGGAAGGGCGAGTCGCCGTACTGCTTGATTTGCGCGCGCAGCTTCTGCATGGGCACGCTGTTGCCGAGCAGCCCGCAGGGATCCTCGGGTGTGGCCGGTTGGGCGGCCAGTTCAGCCGACTGGTAGGCGAGGATGCGATGCAGCGTTTGCCGCAGTCCTTCCGGATCGGCCGGCTTGGCGACGAATTCCGTCGCACCGAGGGCGCGGGCATGGCGTGCATTCGCCTCGTCGTTCTGCCCTGAAAGCACGACGATCTTGATGCCCGGGGAGTGGGCGAGGAGGTCGGAGATGAGGGCAAACCCCTCGTCGGGCTGGTGCGGCAGCGGCGGCAGCCCGAGGTCGACCAGGGCAAGCTGGGGCGTTGCCCCCTGGCTGCGCAGCAGGGTAATGCAGTCGGCGCGCGAGCCGGCGGTGCTGATCTCGAATTCGCGGCTGAGGAAGAAAGCCAGGGTGTCGATGATGAGCGGGTCGTCATCGACGATCAGGAGAGAAGGCTTGCGGGATTCAGGGTTGGTCATGCCGGCGCTCGCCCAGTGCTTCCATCGTTTGTTTTTCTACTATATCAGAGCCGGTTCCCGGCAACCCGGGTAAGGAGATAATGGGCCGGCGGCGTGACCGATTTCACGGCGCCGCGGCGGATACGCCGATATCATGAACCGGTGCGACTGTTCTGGCTGGGCTCTGCTAGAATGCACGCCTTGAAAAAACACCGGATCCAATCTTTCGTGTCGAACGAGCCTCTCGTCAAAATCAGCGACCTGAATTTCACCTACGACCGGCGGCCGGTCCTGACGGGCATCAACATGACGATCCCGCGCGGCAAGGTGGTGGCGATCATGGGACAGAGCGGCTGCGGCAAGACGACTACTCTGCGCCTGATCGGCGGTCAGTTGAAGCCCACTCAGGGCGAGGTCCGCGTGGCCGGCCGGGCGATGCACGAGCTCGACAGCGCAGAGCTGTATGCCATGCGCCGTCGGATGGGGATGCTGTTCCAGTTCGGCGCGCTGTTCACCGACATTTCAGTATTCGACAACGTTGCCTTCCAGATGCGCGAGCATACCGACCTGACCGAGGAAATGATCCGCGACCTGGTGCTGCTTAAGCTCAATGCGGTCGGGCTGCGCGGCGCGCAGGACCTGATGCCGTCCGAACTGTCCGGCGGCATGGCCCGCCGCGTCGCGCTGGCGCGGGCGATGGCCCTCGACCCTCTGCTGATGTTGTACGACGAACCTTTCACCGGCCTCGACCCCATCACGATGGGCGTCATCGGGCAGTTGATTCGCAAGCTCAACAGCGCGCTGGGCGGCAGTTCGATCATCGTCACCCACGACGTGCAGGAGTCGTTGCAGATCGTCGATTACGTTTATTTCATGGCCGACGGCAAGGTGGTGGCCGAGGGAACGCCCGACGAGATCCGTGCTTCGGACAAGGCCTATGTGCACCAGTTCGTCTGGGGCGAGATGGACGGCCCGGTGCCCTTCCAGTATCCTTCGGCGCCGTATCGGGAGCAGATCTACGGAGCGGCCCATGCTTGACAGCGTCACCTCCGCCTTGCGCGGTCTCGGCAACCGCGTGACTTCGCGCATCTGGCGTCTGGGCTTTGCCAGCCGCTTCCTGCTGGCCACGCTGCTGTATTCGAGTACCAGCTTCCGCCGTTTCTTCCTGACCATCCGCGAGATCTATTTCACGGGGGTGCAGTCGCTCATCATCATCCTGGTGTCCGGCCTCTTCGTCGGCATGGTGCTGGGCCTGCAGGGCTACGATACGCTGCAGCGATACGGATCGAGCGAAGCGCTTGGCATTCTGGTGGCTCTGTCGCTGGTGCGCGAACTTGGCCCGGTGGTGGCCGCTCTGCTGTTCGCCAGCCGCGCCGGTTCGGCGATTACCGCCGAGATCGGCCTGATGAAGGCCACCGAGCAGATTTCGGCAATGGAAATGATGGCGGTGAATCCGATTGCACGCGTCGTTGCGCCGCGCTTCTGGGCCGGGGTGATCTCGATGCCCCTGCTGGCAGCGCTGTTTTCCGCCATGGGGGTCTTCGGCGGCTATCTGGTCGGCGTGGTGCTGATCGGGCTGGACGAGGGTTCTTTCTGGTCGCAGATGCAGGCGTCGGTCGATTTCCGCGAGGACATTGTCAACGGTGTCATCAAGAGTGTGGTGTTCGGCATCATCGTTTCCTGGATCGCCGTATTCGAGGGCTATGATTCCGAACCTACCGCGGAGGGAGTCTCCGGCGCGACGACGCGCACTGTGGTGACTTCTTCACTGGCTATCCTCGCCGCCGACTTCATTTTGACGGCTTTCATGTTTCGGGGTGCGTAATTGGCGGCATTCATGTTTTGGGGTGAGAAATGAACCGTATTACTTTAGACCTATGGGTAGGCGTTTTTGTGGCCATCGGCCTGGGTGCACTGTTGTTTTTAGCACTAAAGGTAGGTAATCTGGCTTCGTCAAACACCGGGGAAACCTATGTACTCAAAGCAAATTTTGATAACATCGGTGGCCTGAAGGTACGTGCGCCGGTGAAAAGTGCCGGTGTCGTGGTGGGCCGGGTCGGCGATATTCGACTCGACGCGGAACGTTACGAGGCGGTGGTGACGATGAACATCGGTACCCAGTTCAAGTTTCCCCGCGACACGTTTGCCAAGATTCGCACGTCAGGCCTGCTGGGCGAGCAGTACATCGGTCTTGCGGTAGGCGGCGACGAGCAGGTGTTCAAGCCGGGCGATTCCGTCAAGAAGACGGAGTCCGCCATGGTGCTGGAGGATCTGGTGGGCCAGTTCCTTTTCGACAAGGCGGCTGAAGGAAAAGACAAGAAGTGACGTTAGTGCAATAGGGCATAACAAGAAAGGCACCTCGATGACAAAGACTATTTTGATGCAAATCAGCAGGATGGCGTTTATTGCGGCTGCCGCAGGCCTGCTGGGCGGATGCGCCACGAGCGGAAATCCAAAGGATCCCATCGAGGGCTTCAACCGCGCCATGTACGGGTTCAACGAGGGGCTCGACAAGGTCATCATCAAACCCGTGGCGACCGGCTACGAAGCGGTGCTGCCGTCGCCCATCCAGACGGGCGTGGCCAACTTCTTCTCGAACATTGCCGATCTCATGATTGGGGTCAACAACCTGTTTCAAGGCAAGCCGGCCCAGGCTGCCTCGGATGCCGGGCGCGTCCTGGTCAATTCGACCATGGGTTTCCTCGGCATCATCGATGTCGCCAGTTCAATGGGTATGGAAAAACATGAAGAGGATGTCGGCCAGACTTTCGGTCGCTGGGGCATGGATGATGGCGCCTACATCGTTCTGCCGTTCTTCGGGCCGCGCAACGTTCGCGACACCATCGGACTGGCTTTCGATGTCTATACCGATCCGGTGGGGCATGTCGATCATATTCCGACCCGCAATGTCCTATTGGCGACCCGCATCGTCAGCGATCGCGCGGAGTTTCTCAAGGCGGACAAAATCATCGAGGAAGCCGCGCTGGACAAGTACAGCTATGTGCGCGACGCCTACCTGCAGCGCCGCCGCAGCCTGATTCATGACGGCAACCCGCCGAAATTCGACCCCTATTCCGGTTCCGGCGATGGCAAATCCGCCGCAGCGCAGGAAGCGGGTGGGGCTTCGGCACAAGTCGCCGTACGCAACTGATCCGATTACGTTTTCAGGTAAATCATGAAGCTATTCGCTTTGCTGCTGGCCTGTGCCAGCTTCTTTCTGTCGCCAGGCGTCCAAGCCAGGGAAATGGCGCCCGATGATCTGGTGAAATCCGTCACCGACGAAGTCCTCGACATCATCCGCAAGGACAAGGACATCAAGGCCGGCAGCACCAAGCGGGCCATCGATCTGGTCGAACAGAAGGTCCTGCCGCATTTCAACTTCATGCGCATGACCGCCCTGGCGGTGGGCAAGGACTGGCGGCAAGCCACGCCGGAGCAGCAGAAGGCGCTGACCGAGGAGTTCCGCGACCTGCTGGTGCGCACTTATTCGAATGCCCTTACCGCCTACAAGAACGAGACGGTCGACTACCGGCCATTCAAGATGAAACCCGGCGAGACCGACGTCACGGTGCGCACGCAGATCCATCAGCCGGGCGCCCGCCAGCCCATCAAGCTGGATTACAGCCTCGAGAAGAACGGAAACGGCTGGAAGGTGTACGACGTGGTCGTCGCCGACGTCAGCCTGGTGATGAACTATCGCTCCAGTTTTGCCACCGAAATCCGCAACGGCGGCATCGACGGCCTGATCAAGACGCTGCAGGCGAAGAACCGCGGTCTGGAAGCTTCCAACAAAAAATGATTCGCGACGCCGGAGATCGTATCGAGGTTTCCGGTCCGCTCACGCTCGGCAAGGCGCGTGAGATGCTGGAAGCCGGCAACGCGCTGATCACCCGGCCTGAAGTCACTTTCGATCTGTCCCAGGTGCAGGAGGTCGATTCTTCCGGCCTGACCATCGTCTTCGGCTGGGTGCGCGCCGCCAGGAGTCGGGGCAAGGTCGTTCGCATCAGCAATCCCCCGCAGAATCTACTCAGCCTGGCCGAACTCTACGGCGTGACCGAGCTTCTTCCGTTGGCCTAGGCCGGCGATTCGCAGGCAGTTCCCATGAATTCCGCGATACGCATCGAAGGCGTGACCAAGCGCTTTGGCAGCGTTCAGGCGTTGGCCGGTGTCGACCTGGAAATCCCCCAAGGCGAGTTCTTCGGCCTGCTCGGGCCGAATGGCGCAGGGAAAACAACCCTCATTTCCGCACTGGCGGGCCTGGTGCGCCCGGATGTCGGCCGGCTGGCCGTGATGGGACATGATGTGGTTTCGGAGTACCGGGCCGCCCGGCGGCAGCTCGGCGTGGTGCCGCAGGAACTGGTGTTCGACCCCTTTTTCAGCGTGCGCGAGTCGCTGGAAATCCAGTCCGGCTACTTCGGCATCCGGGACAATGCGACGTGGATCGACGAGATCCTGGAAAACCTCGACCTGACATCGAAGGCCGACACCAACATGCGGCAGTTGTCCGGAGGCATGAAGCGCCGCGTGCTGGTGGCCCAGGCGCTGGTGCATCGGCCGCCGGTGATCGTGCTCGACGAGCCGACCGCAGGGGTCGACGTCGAACTGCGCCAAGGGTTGTGGAGCTTCGTGCGCCGCCTAAACCGGGATGGCCATACCATCGTGCTGACGACGCATTACCTGGAGGAGGCGGAGAGCCTGTGCGGACGCATTGCCATGCTCAAGCAGGGACGCATCGTCGCACTCGATACGACCGCCAATCTTCTGCGGCGTTTTTCCGGGCATACGTTGCGACTGCGCCTGGCGGGTGACGTTGCGCTGCCGGAATCCCTGAAGAAACGCGTTGCCGGAGAATCCGACAGCGAATTCGCCTTCGCCCTGGCGAGTTGCGAGGAGATCGAGGCAATTCTCCATGACCTGCGCGAGTCGGGATGCCGCATCGAGGATATCGAGGTGGGCAAGCCCGATCTCGAGGAAGTGTTCGTCCGCGTCATGAACAACAGGACCTGAGATGGACGGCTTCCTGACCCTGCTCTACAAGGAAGTACTTCGATTCTGGAAGGTGGGTTTCCAGACGGTGGCGGCGCCGGTGCTGACCTCGCTGCTGTACCTGCTCATCTTCTCTCATGTGCTGGAACAGCATGTGAAGGTGTACGACAACGTTTCCTATACTTCCTTCCTGGTGCCCGGCCTGGTCATGATGTCGGTGCTGCAGAATGCCTTCGCCAATAGTTCGTCCTCGCTGATCCAGTCCAAGGTGACGGGCAATATCATCTTCGTGCTGCTGCCGCCGATTTCCTACCGGCAGTTCTTCGCTGCCTATGTGCTGGCGGCCGTCGTGCGCGGCTTCGTCGTCGGGTTCGGCGTGCTACTGGGGACGCTATGGTTCGTCGGTCTCACATGGGCGGCGCCGCTCTGGATCCTGGTGTTTGCTGTGCTGGGCGGCGCCATCATGGGGGCGCTGGGCGTCATCGCCGGCATCTGGGCGGAGAAGTTCGACCAGCTGGCCGCCTTCCAGAACTTCATCATCATGCCGCTGACCTTCCTCTCCGGCGTGTTCTACTCGATCCATTCGCTGCCGCCCTTCTGGCAGCAGGTTTCGCATTTCAACCCGATCTTCTACATGATCGATGGTTTCCGCTACGGCTTCTTCGGCGTGTCGGACGTGTCGCCGTTGCTGAGCCTGGGCGTCGTCGCGGCCTGTTTTGTCGTTCTGACCGCTTTCACCTTGTGGCTGCTCAGGATAGGCTACAAGCTTCGCGCTTAATTCCCACTAGAGGACATCATGGTCACACCCGCAGACATCCAGGGCTACATCGCGCAGGGACTCCCCTGCGAGCATCTTGCCGTCGACGGAGACGGCGCGCACTTCGAGGCGCTCATCGTCAGCAGCGTCTTCGAGGGGCTTTCCCGCATCCAGCGCCAGCAGGCGGTCTACAAGGCACTCGGCGGCCGCATGGAAAGCGGCGAGATCCACGCCCTCTCCATGCGTACCCTGACGCCGGAGGAATGGCGACAGCAGAATGGATAAGCTGCTCATCGAAGGCGGCGTGCCGCTCTCCGGCGAGGTGAGCATCTCCGGCGCCAAGAATGCCGCCCTGCCGCTGCTGTGCGCCGCGCTGCTGACGGATCAGCCGCTGCACCTGTCCAACGTGCCGCACCTGAACGATGTGTCCACCATGCTGCGGCTGCTGGTGCAGATGGGCGTGGAGGTCACGCTGGACGAGAAGAACGGCATCGTCCTCAACGCCGGCGGGCTGAACAATCCGGAGGCGCCCTACGACATGGTGAAGACCATGCGCGCCGCCATCCTGACCCTGGGGCCGCTGCTGGCGCGCACCGGCCGGGCGCGGGTGTCGCTGCCCGGCGGCTGCGCCATCGGCGCGCGGCCGGTGGACATCCACATCCGCGGTCTGCAGGCGATGGGTGCGGAGATCCACGTCGAGCACGGCTACATCCTGGCCAGTGCCAAGCGGCTGCGCGGGGCGAGGATCTTCTGCGATCTCGTCACCGTCACCGGCACCGAAAACCTGATGATGGCGGCGGCGCTGGCCGACGGCGTGACGATCATCGAGAATGCCGCGCGCGAGCCGGAGGTGGTGGATCTGGCCATTTGCCTGAATGCCATGGGGGCGAAGGTGAGCGGCGCCGGTGGCGACGTCATCAGTGTCGAGGGCGTCGAGCGGCTGTCCGGCGCACACCACCGCATCATGCCCGACCGCATCGAGACGGGCACCTTCCTCGTCGCCGCGGCGGTGACCGGCGGCCGGGTGCGCCTGAACGGCACGAACTGCGGCATCCTCGATGCGGTGGTCGAGAAGCTGCGCGAGGCCGGCGCGAAAATCGATTGCCACGAGGATGCCATCGATATCTCGGTCGAAGCGCCGCTCAATGCGGTCAACCTGCGCACTGCCCCCTATCCGGCCTTTCCCACCGACATGCAGGCCCAGTTCATGGTGCTGAACAGTGTCGCCCGCGGCTCGGCGATGATGACCGAGACGATTTTCGAGAACCGCTTCATGCATGCCCAGGAACTGCGCCGGCTGGGCGCCGACATCGAGATCAGCGGCAATGCGGCGGTGGTCAAGGGCGTGCCCCGGCTCGACGGCGCCACCGTCATGGCCACCGACCTGCGCGCCTCGGCCTGCCTGGTCGTCGCCGGCCTGGTGGCGCAGGGGGAGACGCTGATCGACCGCATCTACCACCTCGACCGCGGCTATGAGCATATCGAGGAGAAGCTTTCCCAGCTGGGCGCCCGGATTCGCCGGGTGCATTGAGGCGGATCGCCGTGCTGCGCAGACTGACTTTTGTCTGCGTTAGAATCTCTCCTTCACCATCTGGAATTCCACCGTGACCGGCATCACCATCGCCCTTTCCAAGGGCCGCATCTTCGAGGAAACCCTGCCACTGCTGGCGGCGGCGGGCATCGTGCCGGCCGACGATCCGGAGACTTCGCGCAAGCTGATCCTCGGCACCAACCGCGCCGACGTTCGCCTGGTCATCGTGCGCGCCTCCGATACCCCGACCTATGTCCAGTACGGCGCGGCCGACCTCGGCATCGCCGGCAAGGACGTGCTGATCGAACATGGCGGCGCCGGCCTCTACCAGCCGCTC
>Ga0172380_10003787_pt1 | contig 20260 bp, 14 predicted proteins | sample Leawe162metaG_FD_119747 | JGI IMG/M metagenome (GOLD analysis project Ga0172380, IMG submission 119747) | Leachate microbial communities from a municipal landfill in Southern Ontario, Canada - Leachate well 162 metaG | ecosystem: Engineered > Solid waste > Landfill > Unclassified | place... | reverse complement strand
GCCGCCTCTATGGCCGCATTGAGCGCCAGCAGGTTGGTCTGCTGGGCTATGTGGCCTATCACGTCGACGATGGCGGTGACATCATCCACCGAGCGCTTGAGCTGGGTCAGGGCGCCACTGCTCTCGTCGATGGCAAGCCCGGTCTGGGCCGTGGCCTGCAACATGCCTCCCACCAACTGCTCGCTCTGGCTCATGGAGTGCTCGTTGTGCTGGGCGTGCTGTGCTATCTCGGCGGCCACCTGATGCACCTCGCCGGCCAGCTGGTTCAGCTCGTTCATCATCAGATCGCCCTCGTCCACCGCCTGCTCGGTGGTGCGCGTACTGTGGTGGATCTCTTCGACCTGATTGACCATGCCCTGCAGGCTCAGTGAGACCGCCGACAGTTGCCCCTCCTTTTGCTGCTGCTCCTGTTGCAGGTGCATGATGAGGCGGTTGTAACTGGCCACTATGTCGCCGAGTTCGTTGCGCTCGCGCCCCTGGGGCAGGGTCTCGGCCTGACCCGTCTCGTCGAGTTGCAGAAAAGCACCTCGCAGCCGCTGCAGCGGTTTGACCAGCCAGCGGCGCTGCACCAGGGCAAACAGCAGCGCAACCAGCACCAGACAGAGCGCCAGGCTGCCGAGGATGAGGGCCAGCTCCTGGTGGACCGCCTGCCGCCCGGCTGCAAGCTCGGCCCCCATCTGGTTGGTGGCCTGCAACATCTGGCCGATGTCCTGCTGCACCGCGAGGCGGGTAGTCTGCTGCTGTTGCAGCGCCTTGCGGCTGTTCTCCAGCTCCTGCGGGTAGCGAGTGAGCAGGGAGAGCAGTTCGCTGCGCGGTTGATCGCCAAGCTCCTTGCGCTCTGGCTCCCCCAGAGTGAACTCGTCGGCAGGCGCCGCTGCAAACAGGCCGAGCAGCGGCAGTGCGGCCAGTTGCTGCGCCTGCTTTTGCAAGGCAGCCAGCTCGAACGTCAGTCCCTCCAGCAGCTTGGGGCTGGCCTGTTCCATGTAGTTCTGGCGCAGGTGACTGAGCCCGGGCAGGGCCGCCAGTATGTCAGTGGCACCCTGGCGGTATCGATCCGCGCTGGCCGGATCTGCACCCGTCGCCCCCTGCTGGCCATAACGCAGCAGCGCCCTGGCCTGGGCGGTCAGCTCGTTTTCGGCGTTTTGCAGCAGCCACTGGCTGTTGCCGGAGAGCTTGCCCGCCGCCAGATAGTCGTTGTCGATGCGCGTTCCCATCTGCTCGAGCAGGGCGCGTAGCGGGGCTGTCAGCTGCTCGTCCTGCTGCGCCAGCTGGGCGAGTGCCTGCTTGCGCACCCCTTCGGCCTCAGTCAGGCGCAGGGGATCGCCGCTGGCGAGGTAGTCGCGCAAGGTGCCTTGCAGTGTGCCGGTCAGTCGTTGTTGCAGCCGTTCGTGTTGATGCTGGGCCTGTTCGGCCCGGTTCAGCTGCTGCCAGCCATGAAACAAGGCGCCGGCTTGCACGGCGGCGACCAGCAGCAGTACCAGGGAGGAGAGGGAGGCGTAATGGGCTATTTTCACGTCAGGATTCCTGCTTGAGCCACGGGAATGGAAGTCGGCGTGAGCTTAAGCAGGAGAGATGGCGTTTTTATGACAGCCGCTGCATGGCGGCGAGATCATGACAACGAAGGCGCGGCTGGCTCCTCCGGCTTGCGGGCGGCAGGCGACTTGCCCAGCATGCCGAGCAGGGCGCCCCCCATGATGAAGGCCCCGGCCAGCAGGTGACGGGGCGTCAGCTGTTCGCCATTGAGCAGCACCAGCAACAGGGTGCTCAGCAGCGGGGTCAGGTAGGCCAGCGCCCCGATGCGACGGGGATCTCCGTCTCGCAGCGCCAGATACCAGGTGACGAAGGCCGCCCCCATGGGCCCGAGCGCCAGCCCCAGGATCAGCCACCAGTCGCCGGCGGGGATCTGTTCGAGGGGCAGCGGCCCTTCCAGCCAGAGTGCCAGCAGCAGTGCCAGCAATCCGGCGGGCAGGCAGGCCGCCGCCGTCACCACTGCCGGGGCGGGGGGCAGCCGGCGGGAGAGCACAGAGTAGGCGCCCCAGATGATGGCGGCGCCGAGCGCCAGCAGGTAGCCGGGCAGATAGGCCTGTTGCAACCGCAACTCGCCGTTGACCATCACCAGCACAGAACCCGCCAGCCCGAGCGCGCCGGCCAGCAGGTGGCGGGCATGGAGCGGATGGCCCGGCAGCAGCAGAGGGGTGAACAGTATGATGCACAGGGGCCAGAGGTAATTGATAAGGTTCGCCTCCAGCACGGGGGCGTGGCGAAAGCTCATGAACAGCAGCAGATGGTAGAACAGCAGCGCCGCCACCGTGACCAGCCAGGTGATGGGGCGAGCCCGCCACTGGCGCCAGAACGGCAGGGCACCGGCGCCACAAAAGAAGAGCACCAGCCCCACCAGCACCAGAGGTGACACGCTGGTGATCCGGGAGGTGAGCGCCGCCAGCGAGGCCCACAGCAAGATGGTCAGCAGCGCAAAGCCGGTGGACCTGTCCCACCAGGAAGAAGCAGACATCCAACACTCCTTTGCAAGATGAATAAAAAGAGGGCCAGTCTAGCAGACCGGCCCTCCCTGATGGCCATACCTCGGTGGTATGGATCGTCGGCTATCTGTTGTCAGCCACTGTGCTGGCGAGTGTCCTTTGCATCTTCCTTCGGGTGTCTTGCCAAAACGACCAAGGGGTTGGCACCATTATGATGCCAACCCCTTGTTTTATATGGTGCTCCCGACTGGAGTCGAACCAGTGGCCTGTCCCTTAGGAGTCCAGAAACTATTAGTTTCATATAGAATCAGTTGGTTTTGTATGAAATGTTTTTTTGATTAAAAACAGCTGGTTACATAATATATCTGTATCAAGGGGTTTCATAAAGTCTCACTCCAATGCACTGCACTGGAGGGGTACGGGGAGGGGTACGGATGGCGATAAGTAAAGACTTGGAGATCTCGTCACTCAAGCCAGTTGAAGGGGTTAAAGTGAAACGCTATGCGATTCAATCGAAGCATGGTGGCGGGCTCAAAATAGAAATCCGTGAAAGTGGCCTCAAGCGTTTTGTATATCGCTTCAAGATTGGTGGTACTGAAGGCGAATTGTTGCTGGGGAGTTATCCTGCCCTGACTCTGGCTAAAGCCAGAGAGGAGCATGGGAAAGCCGTGCAGCTTGTGAAGCGGGGCATTGATCCCACCAAGTTTGCGGCCCAAGAAAAGGCTAAAAATGAAACGGCCCTGACGATGGATGAGTTGCTTGGACGATGGCTTGATGCACAGCGTGTTGCTCAGGTCGTCAAACCCAAAACCCTCCAATGCCATCAGGATCGTTGGAATCGTCATCTCAAGAAGACTCTGGGCAACATTCGCTTAATCGATCTGACTCGTGCCCACTTGGCACAAGCGTTAGAGATAACCAGGCGTGCAACAAAAGACGAAACCCGTAAAGGGTTGGGAACGCTTAACCAGATGTTAGATTATGCCGTGGTTCACTGTCTGCTTGAGGCCAACCCTGCGAGACTGTTGCGCCCAAAAGATTTTGGTGCCAGTGCTGGCTCGCCAAGAGAGCGATGGTTGACCGTCCCCGAATTGCGCAGGTTATGGAAGGCGATAGAAGAGGATCTTGGAAGTGGTGGCAGCTTTTCGGCCGGAGGGCGTGGTGTTTCTCGCCATGCAACGATTTCTATACCTGCTGCGAATGCGATTAAGTTATTGATACTGACCGGATGTCGTAGAGGCGAAGTTGCTAATATGCGTTTTTCACAGATAAAAGATGATATATGGACTATACCTGAAACAAAAAATGGTAGAGCTCATACTGTCTTTATTTCCCCTCAGGCGAAATCGGTCATTGAAGAGCAGGCGCAGTATGCCAAGGGTGATTTCGTATTCGAATCTGATCGTCCAAAAAATGATGAAATCGAGCCAATTTTAGTTGATTCCATTACTCGGGCGCTAAGGCGATTCATAGCACGATGTTTACCTGATATGGACCCATTTACTGTCCATGATTTGCGGCGTAGTGCGGCTACTAACTGGGCAGAAAGGCTAGATGTTGAGGAAAGAGTGATTGAGCTTTGCTTGAACCATACACCAATTAACAAACTGGTTAGAACTTACCATCGTTCAAGGCATACCGAAAAAACTCGTCTTGTCTGGATTAATTGGGGCCGCTTGGTAGCCGATGAGGTGATGCAAGATCCTGTTACTGAAACAGCATTTGATAACGTTGTGAAGGTGAGTTTTAATAGAAAGTAAATGTGGCTATGATCCTTTTTAGTAATGGACTGAATGATTTAATCATTCAGTCCAATTTATTTATATTGCACACCGTTTTGCGTATGCCTCTCTAATCAACTCTTCTATGATGGCATTTTTATTTTTGTTTTCTATTTGGCTTAGTTTGTCAAGAATATCACCTATATCTTTACTCATGTTAATGCTGTATTGTTTCTTTTCTAGATTTTTATCACGATATGATTTTTGGCTCCATGCCTTCTTGATATTTGGAACTAAAAATTTATATCTATCAATATTAGTGATGCTTAATACATCGAAAAAGGAAATAAGATCATCTTTTTGAGCTGATGTACCATTTAAAACTAATGGAACATAATCTATTTCTTTATGCTCAAGATATTTGTGTAGCCATGTTGTTTTTTCCTTATTTTGTTTGTTCAGCCAAGACTTAATTTCATCATTTTTCATTGCTGATTCAGCAGATTCGGATATAGCTCGTACTAAATCTTCCTTTTCTATTTTTTTGCAAGGTAGTCTATTGATAAGTGCAGTTATATCCTGCGTGCTTATTTCAGTATTCCATTTTTTATTCGTGCGTGTGTGCGTTTTTATATTTTCATTGAGCATTGATGGACTCAAAAAAAACTCGCACTTATGTTCTAGTTGTTGGTCTTTTTTTTCTATGGATATACCTAAGTGACTCAAAAATCTCCATGTGAAGTAATGCGGCCTCGTATTTTTATTATCTAGCCAGCAATAATGTTTGTCTGTAAGACATCTTGTGTGAAATTCATCCAGTAAAGTGTCAATCCATTTTTCAAGTCCATTAGATCGTTCATCTCTTACATTGTAATTACGCATAAAAGAAAAAGCACTAGCAGTATTGCAGGCATCTTTTAAATGCTTGATTAGTATATGGCGAGGTGGTGTATCTACAGCTTGAGATTGATTGATTTGACCTGTTCTATACCAGAGGTAGTCCACAAAAACAGGGTCATCTAATTTCTTATAAACTTGCACGTCCACACCATTATCATGAATTGCCATAATGCCCCCCTACTTAATCTACATTGTAGTGTTTTGTGTTGATTTATGGTTGCGTTTAGTGTGTGATTTTTCATGGTATTTTTCAAGATTTTATTGTTGCTTATGTTGGCGGATTGGCCTGTGAATGCATGGCTCAGGCTCTGCAATCTAACCTACTTAGTGGCATTGAAGCACTCTGGGAGAACTAGTGATTGTTTCTTCTGCATAGCTAATCGGCTTAGGGGCAATGTGAGAAGCTATAAACGTAAATATTAACATTGTTGGTCCAGCTATGGAAAAATAGCCGGATCTAAAAAATGAAACTGATCAAACTCAAAGAAGTCACGGAAATGACGACGCTATCCAAAGCGACAATTTATCGTTTGATGAGCAAAGGGGAGTTCCCTAGTGTCGTTCGTTTAGGGCCTAGAGCGGTCGCTTGGATGCAGAGTGAAGTAATAGAATGGATTGATTCGAAGGCATCTGCTAGATAGGAGAGGGCAAGCTAAGTTCAGAGTAACTTTCTTGCTTTAATAACCGGTATTACTGGGGTTTTATTTAAAATAATCACGTATTCCCCGGTGATTAAGGAGGTCGATAAGTTCGGTAATAGTAATATATACACCAAGGTGTATATCAAGGTAGAGGGTGTAGGAGATATATCGAGGGATAGAGTGATACACCGTCAGAGTGTATCAACGAGTATACCAACGAGAGCATGAGATATATACACGAAGTGTATACCAATCAGATATACATCAGGCTTGTACGTCAGATACAAGCCATTAGCCGTATACATCGGCATAGCGAAGCATATGCAAAGCACAGAGTGCTAAATGCAGGTTGGTATATCAACCTAGGGGTTTGATAAGAGAGCAAGGTATCAGTTGACCGTAAAGTTTTACGCAGCAGCCCTCATTAATGACGATTAGTGCAGTTACTTGAACATCTAACCCCAAGGCACGGATATTCCATTCGAACAATAGGAGCGTATATGAAAATTGAAGCCGGGTATTATTTAATGCCCAACGAGCTAGAAAACTTGCGAGTTGTGGTTGAGGCTAAGTATGGCTCAATATCCTTTGAGCAGTTGAAAAAATCCGAGGAGGTAATCACAAACTTCTTGAATAAACATCCACGAGTGTTTGCTGTACGCGTTGACCTGCGTTTTCCTCATATATCCACTATGGATGATCCGGACATGCCGACAGGCTTTCCACCGGAGGTAGAAGAGGAAGAGGTTATTACGCGCTTTTTTGCTTCACTAAAAAGCCAGATACAGGCGTTACGTCACCGTAAGGGGAAGACTGGTACACGATTCTTCTTGGGTTATATCTGGGTAAAGGAGCAAGTAACAAGCCAGTACCCTCATTATCACGTGGTGCTACTATTTAACCGAGATGATTACGGTTATCTTGGTGATTACTCAAATTTTGATGCGGATAACATGGCTACGCGTATCCGTAAAGCTTGGTGCAGAGCATTGAGGCTTGCATACCCTGACTATGCGTCTTTGGTTCATTTCCCTGCTGACGCAGAGTATCGATTTGATCGCCTAGATGCAGTTCTGCACAATGATAATTTTTATAACTTCTTAGTGAGGATCGGGTATTTATTTAAATTACGTTCGAAAATAATAGATGAGCGTAATTTCGGGCATAGTGAACGGATAAGGTAATGTTCACACTTAATTCACTGGCCCTAGTGGGGATGCTTGGCCATTCAAATTCAATTCGGGAGTTTCTACTCCCGGATCTGTTAAGAAAATTCCCCTTGTTGGCTGTCATCAGACACTTTAGCGTAGATGCTTGCCGTAAACTTGGTAACAAACTCCCGCCAAATCCTCAGGAGCTGAAGATCTAATCCACATGTTTTTATAGGTGTTAGAAGCCAGCAATTGTGAACCAGAGCAAGCCGCGTAAGCCCACAGTGGTATACCATGGTTTCATTTGATTATATCACAGCATGTGAGCCACAACGTATTCACATGACTTACAGCGCGTGCAAGCCCAGCGGTACAGGTGCTGGTTAGCTCTATCGGGAGAAATTGAATGCAGATTGAAAAGGTTCGGATTGAGGGATTCCGGCTCCTTCAAGATGTTGAAGTCATGCTAGAGAAAAGCTCCACGGTAATCGTAGGGCGCAACAACAGCGGAAAGACATCGTTCACCGACATTTTTGATCGTTTTACCGGAGAGACCGGGGCACGGTTTCGCTTGGAAGACTTCTCGGCTAGTCAGCGAGAACGATTCTTCAAGGCAAAGACGCTGAGAGAAGGAGGAGCAAAACCAGAAGATGTACTCGCCATGCTCCCAAAGATCTCTCTTACGCTAACCTTTCGCTATGACTGTGCAGCTACGAATTTTGGGCCTCTTTCGCCATTCGTGATTGATTTGGATGTTGACTCCACCACAGCCATTGTGCGCGTCGAGTACAAAGCGACGCTGGCAACCCTCCACACTCTGCTCGATGTACCTGCCGAGCCAGAAGGTGTCGAGTCAAGAACACACTTCTTCCGCTCATTACGCGGTACCTTGCCCAAGGCATACAACATTCATGTGTTCGCCATCGACCCCACGGATGATACCAATCGGCGTGATTTTGAGGGTACGGCCGCACTAGCGGCTTTACTGCAGTGCAATTTCGTTCGAGCACAAAGAACGCTCGACCATGCGAAGCATGGCGACGCCGATGTCATTGGAAAACTGCTCAGCGCGCTATTCAAGACCGCTTCCGCACCTACGGCCGCAGCAGGAGATCAGGATCTGGCGGCAAAGCTGAAGGCGTCAGTCGAAGGCATCGAACGCAGCATTCAAGGTAACTTCGATGAAATGCTGAAGAAGCTGCTGCCTGCCATGGAAGTTCTGGGCTTTCCAAGCCTCAACGATACCGAGCTTCGGCCCGAGACCTCATTGAATGTTGAGGCCCTGCTTTCGGACCACACAAAGGTGGTCTACACCGGCACAGACGGGGTACATCTTCCGGAAGGCTATAACGGCCTCGGCACTCGCAATCTGATCTACATGTTGTTGCAGCTCGAAAGCTACCACAAGGCCTACCGAGCCAAGGCAACCCGCCCAGCCACACATCTAATCTTCGTCGAAGAGCCTGAGGCTCATTTGCATCCGCAGATGCAAGAGGTTTTCATCAGTCAACTGAATGCCGCCATTAGAAAGCTGTCGGCGAGCTACCCCGAAGAGGCTGCGTGGAGCGTTCAGTTCGTCATCACGACGCATTCTCCGCATGTTGCAAATGCCGCATCGTTTGAAGCAGTACGGTATTTCCTAAATGAGTCGCCGAGCCAGGCAAATGCTCGTCAGACCAAGGTTAAAGATTTCAAGAAGGGCATGAGCAGTATCTCTCCCGACGACCAGAACTTCCTGCACCAGTACATGACATTGACCAAGTGCGATCTGTACTTTGCGGACAAGGCCATTATGGTCGAGGGGACGACGGAGCGGCTGCTGATGCCTCGGCTGTGCGAATTGGTTGATAGGTCGCTCGACGACAAGCACAAGCTGGCCAGACAGTACGTGACCTGCGTCGAGGTCGGCGGAGCTTATGCGCACATCTTCTATCCACTCCTCGACTTTCTCGAACTCAAGACCTTGGTCGTCACCGACCTGGACTCAACCAAACCTGTTGAAAAGCAGAACAAGAAAGGAAAAACGATTACGACTTGGGACAAGTGCCCTGTGGCTGAAGGCAAGCGGACGTCGAACGCGGCTATCAAGGAATGGTTTCGCCCCGAAGATACCGATGGAAAGGATGACTGGCAAATCACTCCTGCCGAGCTTATTGCCAAGACTGCCGAAGAGAAGCAAAGCGGTTACCGTCGCATTGCCTATCAGATAGCAGAGAAGCCTGGTACGAACGTATGCGCCCGCAGCTACGAAGACGCGCTCGTCTTAGCAAACCCGGATCGATTTGAGTGGCCAAAGGAACAGGACGAGGCCACTGAAGCGTGGGAGATCGCCCAGGGGCTCGCGAAAGCGGATACGGCCTTGCGGTTCGCCATTCGCGAGAAAGAATGGGTGGTACCCCGCTATATCCAGGAAGGCTTGGCATGGCTTTCCGCCCCTCCTCCTCCACCCACACAGAACGTGGAAGCGCCAGCCAAGGAGGAGGCAATATGACTAAACCTGACGAGAATCCCGCACTCATCGCTGCACAAGAGGCTCAAAGAAAGATCAATGAGGCCCTTGATGCGGGTCACAGCTTTCGCCTTGAAGCTGGTGCCGGCGCAGGCAAGACGTATTCCCTGGTCGCCGCGCTGAAGCGATTGATTGCGGAGCGAGGCCCAGCCTTGATCCGAGCGGGGCAAAAGGTAGCCTGCATCACCTACACCGAAGTTGCCCGTAATGAGATTGCTCAGGAGATTGAGGATCATCCCGCTATTCTGGTCAATACCATCCATGGCTTCTCGTGGGCATTCCTACGCCAGTTTCAGAAGGCGCTACGTGACCTCGTGGGGGAAATGGAGGATAGGAAAGAGAAAGTCGAACAAGGCGGAGGTATTGGCTCAAAGCCTGTGGATTACGACCTGGGATTCTTCGGCGTCGACATGGACAGAGTCACGCTGAGTCACGACGACATCCCAGAGATGATGGCCAAGCTTCTACAGAAGGAAAAATTTCGACGCATCTTGACCCAGCAGTTTCCAGTGATTTTTATCGACGAGTATCAAGATACCCATCGCCAATTCATGGAGGCGATTAACGAGCACTTTTTAAAGCCCGAAACCGGGCCCCTCGTTGGTCTATTTGGGGACCACTGGCAAACCATTTATCGAAGTGAATACGAGCTCGCGGAGTATCCGATCAAAGAAATTGCCAAAGGCTCCAACTTTCGGTCGGTTCCCGCAGTCGTAGATGTGCTGAATAAGCTGCGCCCTGAACTACACCAAGCCGTTCATGACCCCGAGGCAAAGGGCGAGGCGCGCTTCTTTCACACCAACGCTTACAAAGGTCAACGGACAAATGACAGGCACTCCAAAGAGGATCTGCCACCTGATTTGGCCCGATGCACTCGGGAAAATTTGATGCAACGGCTGCAAGCCGAGGGCTGGGACCTGAGCAGGACGAAGGTACTGATGCTTACCCACAACGTCCTAGCCGCTGAACAGGGCTATCCCAACCTCGCTGAGGTATTCAGTGGCCGTAACGATCTGTTCGTAAAAAAGGAAGACCCGGCGATCAAGTTCTTTGCAGAAGTCGTTGAACCCATATGTGCAGCCTACGGCGCATCTCGCTACGGCGATATGTTCAGGGCATTCGGATCCGGTCCTGCGATAGCCAAACATGAAGACAAAGCCTGTTGGCGTCGCGACATGGATGCTCTCCAGAAGCTGCGTGCAGAAGGCTCGGTCGGACAGGTCATTGACCACCTGAAGGTGACAAGACGTCCATCGCCACCAGACCGCGTATTGCGGCGTGACGAAGAACTCATCGCACTAAACGGCGACCCCATACCTGAGGATGCGTCCGCACTTATGCGGTACAGCAAGCTGCGGGACATTCCTTACGGAGAGGTCGTCGAGGTGATCAAGTTCATCGAAAAGCAAACCGCCTTTGCTACGCAGCATAGCGTCAAGGGCGCGGAGTTTGAGAACGTTCTTGTAGTGCTGGGAGGCGGCTGGAATCATTATAACTGGCCACAACTACTCGAGCTAATTGAGACAAATGCGCTGAATGCAAAAAACACGAAGGGCTTCTATCGTGCTCGTAATCTCTTTTATGTATCCATTTCCCGACCTATGACGCGACTCGCCGTGCTGGCCACACAGAGCATGCCGGATACAGCTCTCGCAGCGGTGAATCGTCTTTTTGGACATGACAATATCGAAGAGCTTATTATTGCCGAATAGATGTTTCATACTGGCGTGCACAATTTCTTGTGTCGGCAAGTCGCAATGCGGATTGGAAAGTCGACCAGTACAGTGGAGAGAGCTGTTGCCGTACTGGTCAAAGATGGGCGATTACGTTTTGTTGGGCCGCGTAAGAGCGGACGTTGGGAGGTACTGGATCCTGACGTGTAACCATCTAGCCCCGCAGCTAATTGACTAAGGACTACCTGGCCACCGGCAGGTCCTCCCAGCGAGTGGTGTAACAGGGGCTCAGGTGCTCTTGTCGCATCATCCACTCAGGCGACCCCGTGCCTTGGCTGGCAAAGCCTACGCGCCCCAATCCCTTGGCTTTGAGCTGGTCCATCACTGCCATCAGCGCGTCCGATTGAGCGGAGGATGGGGCAAACAGGTCGGCCTGTTGCTGCCCCTTGGGGGTGAACTCACTCAGCATGACCCCGCCTTTCTGATAGCGGTAACCGTTGCGCCAAATCTGCGGTAGCAGCACGTTCACTTGCTGCAGCAACAACCGGGTGTCATCGCTAGGGCAGACCAGTCGGACGCCAGCCTGCTCACTGTAGTAAGGAGCCCGTTCATCAAAGGGGCTGGTGCGCACGAACAGGTGCACCCGCTGGCAACACATTCCCTCGGCTCGCAGCTTCTCGGCAGCGCGAGCCATAAAGCCTGACAACGCTTGGGCCATTCCCCCACGGTCAGTCACGCGCTCCCCAAAGGAACGGCTCGAGAGGATCTGCTGCTTCGCCACCGGCTCAACGGTCAGCTCCGCGCAAGGCAGACCACGCAGCTCCTGTACGATCCGCTCGACCACCACGCCATATTGGGCGCGTAACCCTTTGGCATCGCTGGCCACCAGGTCAGCCACTGTGTTGATGCCTTGTGCCACCAACTTGGCCCCCAAGCGCCGCCCTATACCCCACACCTCATCCACCAGGGTGATGGCCATCAGCCGGGCACGGCGCAGCTCGTCACGTAAATCCACAACGCCGCCTGTGGCAGGCCATTTCTTGGCGGCATAGTTGGCCAGCTTGGCGAGGGTCTTGGTGGGGCCGATCCCGACCCCTACCGTGAGGTCGGTCCAATGCCGCGCTCGATCAACTCCAAGGTTCCCTCCTTGTATTACTGAGGGTAACGGGAACGGAGTTTTTTCTGTTCAGTTGTTGCTTTGCGCATGCACCACCTATGTCTATGATTTTACTAATTTAAAAAGGTGTCCATTGAGCGTGGGTTAGATCGCCATGTTGCGCGACCGACAGGCCGAGAACTCGAGTTCGCAGTTCGCTCCTGTTAATTGGGAGCAGTCGAGTACCCGCTAATTTTGCATAGTCATTTAAGGGGGAATTGAGTAGACTATTAACGATTTTGAACGACTCTAGTCTTCTTTAATAGGTGCTGCTGTTATGACCGCCGAACCCTGGGTCACCGCCCTTGATGTTGCTCAACACTTGGGCGTTGCCAAAGATACTGTCTACCGCTGGTGCGAACGTAAGGGACTGCCCGCCCATAAAATTGGTCGGCTGTGGAAATTTCAGCTGTCAGAAGTGGATGAATGGGTGCGAGCTGGTGGGGCGGATGAGCCTGATGAGGTAGGTAGCACAGAATGACTTCAAGCCGTGGCGAAGCACAGACTCGCACCGAGATCATTGATTCGCAGCTAGCTCATGCTGGCTGGTCAAGAAGTCGGCGCACGCTTATAGAGGAATTTCTGCTCAAAACGACGAAGCCTGATAGTACCGATAACAACCCCCAATTTGCGGATTACATTTTGCTCGGATCAGACAGCAAGCCAATTGCTGTAGTCGAGGCTAAACGATCATCTCGCGATGAACTCGCAGGAAAGCGCCAGGCTGCAGATTACGCAGATGTGATCAAAACCCAATTTGGCAGCGACCCGTTTATTTTTCTCACCAATGGCAAAGACATTCAATTTTGGGATCGGGCTCGTTATGCCCCTCGCAAGATCTCAGGTTTTTATACCCGAGATGATTTGGAGCGCCTACGACACCAGCATCAGTTCGCCGAACCCGTGGGCAATGTAACTATCAATGCTGACATAGCCGGACGCGACTATCAAAACGAGGCTATTCGTCGCGTCACTGAAGGCATAGATGCCGCCAAACGCAAGTTCCTATTGGTGATGGCCACTGGCACGGGGAAAACGCGAACGACCATTGCCCTGGTTGATACCTTGCTGCGCTCCAAGCGCGTGCAGCGAGTGTTGTTCCTAGCAGACCGACGGGAATTGGTGCGCCAGGCAATGTCGGAGTTCAAATTTCATCTGCCCAACGAAAGCCTGGCTCGTATAGAATCTGGCGAAACCTCTGGTGCGCGCATCCAGTTTTCCACCTACCCAAGCATGATGCAGGTGTATTCGTGCCTGTCAGTCGGTTATTACGACCTGATCGTAGCCGATGAAAGTCACCGCTCCATCTACCAGCGCTATAAGGCCATTTTTGATCATTTTGATGCGATACAGCTCGGGCTGACCGCAACCCCAACCGATTACATCGACCATAACACATTTGAACTATTCGATTGTGGCAATGGCGCTCCCAGCTATTACTACAGCTACGAACAGGCCATCGCTGACCAGAATCTAGTGAATTACCGTGTACTTGACGCACAAACCAACTTTCAGCTTCAAGGTATTCAGGGGGACTCACTCCCCGAGCCCTTGAAGCAGATGGCACGTGATCAAGGCGTAGATCTTGATGAGCTCAATTTCGATGGCAGCGACATCGAAAAAGGCATCATCAATCAAGGCACCAACGATGCCATGGTGAAAGAGTTTATGGACAAAAGCCGCAAAGATGTTCGCGGCCTGCCGCACAAGTCTATCATCTTCGCCGTCAGCCACGCTCACGCCAAAAGGCTTTACGCAGGCTTTAACCGCTTGTATCCAGAACTGCAACGCCAGGGCATGGCCGAAATCATCGACAGCCACATGGAGCGTGCTGGCTCCACGTTGGACGATTTCAAATACCGTACCATGCCGCGAGTGGCCATCTCGGTGGATATGCTTGATACCGGTGTGGACGTTCCAGCTATTCAAAATTTGGTCTTTGCCAAGCCTGTATTCAGCAAGGTCAAGTTCTGGCAGATGATCGGGCGTGGCACACGACTACATATCGACAAGGCAACAGGTGAAATCAAGAAGGATTTTCTGATCATTGATCACTGGAAAAACTTCGCCTACTTCAAGCTTAAACCCGATGGCGAAGCGGAGTATCCGAGTGAACCGCTGCCAGTGCGCCTGTTCCGCTTACGGTTGGAAAAATGGCAGCTTCTACACGCCCAACAGCAAGACACACACACGGCTATCGCCGCTTTGCTGGCCATGATGGATGCTTTACCTCGGCACAACATCAACGTACGGCCGCATTGGGATGACCTCGACACGCTGATGTGGCAATGGCCAGAGCCCAGCCAAAGCACACTGGATCATCTTTCCATGACCATCGCGCCATTGATGCGCTTTGCACCGTTGGCTTGCTTGGAGGAATTGCAGTTCCGCATCTGGTGTGAGCGTCTTACTGTGGCCTGGCTTAAGGGCGATGCACCTGAACAAACCAAAGTGCAGAATCGCCTCCAAGAGGCAGTGAGTAGCTTGGCCGATAACATCCCCGAAGTGCAGCGTGTGGCTGAACAACGAGTCTGGGTGCAATCTGCTGGTTTTTGGCAGCACCTAGATACGGCACGTCTAGGCACGCTGCAATCGGTGTTCTCGCCTTTGATGCGCTATCGCACATCCACACCAAGCCGCACGGTCGAAATCAATCTACCGGACAGCATTACGCAACGAAGCTGGATTATTTATGGTCCTACTGGCGAAGGTGCTTTCGCGGAAAGCTATCGTGAGCAGGTGGAAGCGTTGGTGCGCCGGCTGGCAGGCCAGCTACCAGAATTAGCCAAACTCAAGCAAGGCGAGCATCTGGATGACAAGGAGTTTGACCGAATTAGCAAAACATTGAACCAGGCTGATCTGTTTGTTACCGAAGACACCTTGCGCAAAGCCTTTGATGCCCCAGTTGCATCGCTGGCTGATTTTTTACGCCACATACTTTGTGAAGGTGCGCATCTGCCTAATCGCGAACAGCGCATTAATGTCGCTTTTGAAGCATTCATTGCCGCTCACGGCTATTTGCGTGCCAATCAACTTAACTTCCTGCGCGCTGTAAAGGCCGCCGTGCTGCGCCATGGGCGCATTACCCTTGCAGCACTCAGCGAACCACCACTCTCGCGTGTGGGCCGAGTGGAAACGCTATTTCCGCCGCAGGACATCGACGAACTCATTAATCTTGCCAACCAACTGTTGGACAACGCTGCCTGATTTATCAAGGACACCCTGAATGCTTGCACCTCATATCAAAAAAAAAGTTGACGAACTTTGGAACCGCTTTTGGGCGGCTGGTCTCACCAACCCCTTGGTGGCAGTTGAGCAAATCACCTATCTGCTTTTCCTCAAACGACTGGAAGACATCGATCTCAAGCGTCAGCAACGCGGCTTTACCTCGATTTATGTGGGCTACGAGTCCTGCAAGTGGAGCTACATCCGTCAAGAAAAGACCAATCCCACCCATTTAATTGACGTGGTTTTCCCGTGGTTACGGGAGCTCGATAAACACTTCAGCAGCTCCAGCGCCGACGGTACAGAGCTAGCCAGCCTCAATAACCGCATGGCTGATGCCTATTTCCAGCTAGACCCCAACAAAGGCAAGGTGCTGAGCGACGCGATTGATGCCATCGATCAACTCTTCGCCAGAGCAGGAGAAGGCTCAGCCGCCCAAGACATCATGGGCGATACCTTTGAGTATCTACTTAGCGAAGTCGCTACAGCAGGTAAGAACGGCCAGTTCCGTACCCCGCGCCACTTGATCCGTTTCATGGTTGAATTACTCGATCCTGAACCCGGTCAGCGCGTTATCGACCCAGCAGCGGGGACGGGTGGTTTTCTGTTCAGCACCCAGCAACACCTGATGCGCAAATACTCCGCGCAAGAAAACCTCGTGCTGGAATGGGACGGCACCCCGCATCGCACCGACGGTGCTGCTGCTACGCCTGAGCAATATGCCGCCATCCACAACGGCGCCAACTTCGTGGGCCTCGATAACGACCGCACCATGGCACGCATCGGTTGGATGAACCTGGTGCTGCATGACGTGACCGACCCACACTTGCTGCAGGGCGACTCCCTCAGCAAACGCGAAGGAAAAGCCAAGCTTAAAGAACTGCTTGAGCCGGGCAGTTACCAATTTGTGCTGGCTAACCCGCCCTTTACTGGAACAGTTGACAGCGGCGATCTGGAGCCCGATACCGTGTTGTTCCCGCGCGTCGGCGGTGGCGGCAAGAAAAAGGACGATGCAATCACCAACAAAAGCGAATTGCTCTTTTTGTGGTTGATGCTCGACGTGCTCGATATTGGCGGACGCTGTGCGGTGATCATTCCCGAGGGTGTTTTGTTCGGCAATACCGATGCTCACGTACGTTTACGCCGCGAACTGCTGGTCGAGCATATGGTGGAAGGGGTAATTTCTCTTCCCAGCGGCGTCTTTCAACCCTACACCGGTGTCAAGACCTCGATCCTGATCTTCAGAAAAGTCACTCGGCGCGACAACAAGCAAAGCCTGCCCAGCAATGCTGCGCCACTGACCGAACACGTTTGGTTCTATGAGGTGGAGGAAGACGGCTACTCAAAAGATGCCAAGCGCAATGCACGCCCAGGCCAACAAAACGATCTATGGGATGCGCTCATCAAGTTCAAAGCCTGGATCGAGCACGGTCGCAGTGGTGCGCAAAGCCATGAAAAGACCTTGTTACAACCCCGTTTTCACACCGAACGCTGGCGCCAGGCCCTACTGCGTGACACTGCCGATAAACTCACACCCGCAGGTGAGGCTTTCTCGAGCTTGCCCGACACCAGTATGTGGGACGGTCAGGTATGGGGCATACACGAGCTGTTTCCCGAGCTTCCTGCTGACCCTAAAGAAGCAGAAAACCAGGTGCGCAACGAAGCCAGCCGGACACTCTACGACTTGGTGATCCAGTTCTTCGCAGCCCCCACCCAGACTGTGTGGACCAAATGGAAAGACAAGGCCATTGCAGCCAAAAAAATGGATAGCGACCAAGCGCTGACGGAATGGCAAAAAGCCATCAAAGTACCGCAGCAAGAATTCAACCGTGCCGCACGCGATGTGCAACGCTTTTTTGAAGCGGAAGATGGGCCAGCGTTGTTGCTTTGGAAAGACATGGTCAAGGATGCGCTCAACGCCGGTTTGTCCTACCACCAGCAGGCAGTTACGCAAGCACCCATGGTGCAGTTCAGCACCTATGAGCCGGTGGCCGACCTGCATGCTGCACTAGAAGGCGTCGCTCGCGAAGTGGCCAAGCTCGACGGCTTTGACGTAACCCTACGTAGCATAGCTATTGATCAAGCTACCGAGCTCAAAGCTGCCAAACATTGGGTTGTCCCCGTACGTGCTTGGGCGCGCAATGATGAGTGGCAAAGCGCAGACGGCCAGCTCGTAGGCTCACACGATACAGATGGATTAGTACGGCCTTCTTATGTGGAAGCGATGCTGGCCGATGGGCTCTATGCGGAAAAAGGTGTACTGAAAGATGGATTGCTAGACTCGGACTGCATCGAGGCTCGGGACTGGAACCTCTCCGCAGGCCAGTACAAACCATTCGACTTCACCCAACTCAAGAGCGCCAATAGCGTGGCCGAATTGATCGGCATGCTTAAAACCACCGAGCAAGACATCATTAAAGGCTTGGATAAATTGCTGGCGATGGTGGAGGGGCGGGAATGAAGTTGCCAGAAACTTGGGTACAAGCTCGGCTAACCGATGTTTGCGAACTTAACCCTCGACTCCTTGCTGATCAGCGGCCAGAGGACGATACAACTGTAACGTTTGTACCGATGTCCGCTGTCGATGAACATCGTGGCGTGATAGATAAAGCAGAAATTCGCATGTTCGCAGAGGTGGCAAAAGGCTACACAAGTTTTCGTGACCATGATGTGCTTTTCGCAAAGGTCACGCCTTGCATGGAAAACGGAAAAGCTGCCATAGCTCGTAACCTGAGTAATGGTCTTGGTTTTGGCTCCACAGAATTCCATGTGTTGCGTTCGAACAATGTTGTTCTTCCAGAATACATTTTCAGCTTTATTCGACAGAAGGCTTTTCGAGAGCGGGCAGCATCCGCATTTGTAGGCACAGGAGGCTTGCAACGGGTTCCACCTGAATTTCTTTCACGAGTAAAAATCCCACTCCCCCCACTCCCCGAACAACAGCGCATCGTCGATGTACTGCAACAGGCAGAGGCTGCGTACGATTGTCAATCGCGACGTCAGCACCTTGATTTGATGATCAAGTCGGCTCTTGACCGCTTGGTGCTCGCTCGTGACAAGTCGGAGTGGGTACAACTTGGATGTTTCATCGAAACCCGATATGGCACGTCGGTTTCAGCTGACGCAACTGCTGACTCAGGCGTGGCAGTACTTCGAATCCCGAATGTCATGGGAGGTGAAGTTGATACCGACAAGCTGAAGTATGTCAATCTGACGCAAACTGAGCTAAAGCGTCTGAGCTTAACGTCTTCGGATGTATTAATTGTGCGCTCTAACGGCAATCCTGACTATGTTGGGAGATCGGCCCCCATCACCGCAGATGTTGCCAAATCTGATATGGTCTATGCGTCGTACTTGATTCGATTGCGAACAGACATGACTCGTTTGTTGCCGGAATATCTAAGTGCATTTTTAAACAGCGCTTATGGTCGTGCAGCGATGCGAAATGTCATCCGTACAACAGCTGGTCAGAGTAACCTGAGCGGCGAGAATTTGACAAAGGTTATGCTGCCGGTACCTTCAATTGAAGAGCAGGCCCGTTTCCGTGATGTCTGGTTACAGGTTCGGGAGCTTCGCAGACTCATTGCCAAATCGGAAAACATAGCAGCAGAACTGCGTGATGTATTGAACATTGCATCAATGTCTGGCGAGTTGACAGCAAATTGGAGAGGGAATCATACCGATGAAATCGCTGAGGCATCGCTCGCGCGCGATACCTTGCTCCGCGAACGAGGCACTAAGATTACGTTGAGTACCAATGTAGTCGTCACTTCCTCAGTACAAATTGATTCCATCACCCGCCCCGATCGCCATTGGTTGCTCAGCGAGCTCAGTGAATTCCAGCGTCGAGTGCTAACCGCCTTCACGGAGTATTGCCAGGAGAGTGGCCAGTCCTTGCTGGTAGAAGACCCGGAGGTATTTGCTCGCTTTTGCGATGACGCAACGGTAACGGAACGTTTACAAGCCTTTGGCCAATCTCATGGCAATCGTATCCGCCGTACGCTGAGCCAATTGGCTTCACTGGGCTTGATCGCCAAAATTACGCTGCCAAAACATGACCTGGAAAGCGGTGAGCTGGATTACCTTAAAGCCTTCCGCCCCTTGCGCCCGGAAGAGTTCACTCGTATGGCCGATGTGCAGACTCTGCGTAAGGCGTTGTCGTCCAGTGTTGACCAACAGCACTACCATTTTGAAGTCCAGTTGGACTACGAAACTTCCGCACGCACTGGCGCAAGCGGGATGTTTCAAGTTATCGCTGTTGAAGATGAAGACAGACAAGACTTCACCCACTTGGTGAACTTGGGCAAGCACTACGCCTCGCTCGACGAGCTGAGAGAAGACATTGCCAGCGCGCTCAACGTAGAGGTCCGGCAAGTTGATTTGGAGTCTGTGTAATGCGCCTTCGCTACTTACGCCTAAAAAACTACCCGCCCATCTCCGATATCAATGTGTGTTTCGCCAGCGGCTCGCCGCTGGCACGTGAATGCGCCATTCGCTTCGTCGTCGGCGTCAATGGCAGCGGGAAATCCAACCTGCTAAGGGCTGTCGCCGAGGTTTTCTTGGCCTTAGCAGATGGACAGCGAACCCTTTTCCCAGTGCAACTGGTATATGAGCTTGGGAGTCGCGGCTCATCCAGTGCGCGGACATTGGTCGTAGATTGGCTCGGAGATCGTCAATCTGCAAGCTTGTGGATTGCCGACAAATTTTTCTTCCCAGACAACCTGACTGCGGATCAGTTCGAGCAAATGCTTGCGCATTTTTCAGCCGAATCTAGCGATATTCCTGCGGAATTTCGACCTCTTGT
>Ga0172380_10003786_pt1 | contig 20264 bp, 20 predicted proteins | sample Leawe162metaG_FD_119747 | JGI IMG/M metagenome (GOLD analysis project Ga0172380, IMG submission 119747) | Leachate microbial communities from a municipal landfill in Southern Ontario, Canada - Leachate well 162 metaG | ecosystem: Engineered > Solid waste > Landfill > Unclassified | place... | reverse complement strand
CGCCATGCACCCGGAAAACCGTGCAATCCAGCCCGTAGCGCTCTCACCAAACGGGTGAACGCAAAATAGATGACAAAATTGTTTAGAACCACCATGTTACACATCTTGGCAAGCGGTCAACTGCGCTTTCTAGGATAATGCCTCCTCAATACGAGGAGGAACAAGCCATGCCTATACGTCATGTGATTACCGATAACCGGGTGCCCGTCAAAATCTGGACGGACGATGTGGACGAGCGCTCTCTGGAGCAGCTTGGCAACATTGCTAAAATGCCTTTTATCCACCACCACGTTGCCGCCATGCCGGATGTGCATCTGGGCATCGGCGCCACTATCGGGTCGGTGATTGCCACTCACAAGGCCATTATTCCGGCTGCCGTGGGCGTGGACATCGGCTGCGGCATGTTGGCCTGCCGCCTGTCGCTCACGGCCAACGACCTGGATAATGCCGCGCTGAAAAAGGTGTTCGACCAGATCAGCCGCGATGTGCCGGTGGGGCGGGATCAGCATACCAACCAACGGGCGCTGGTCGATGCCGCTAAGCCTTTCGAGGCGCGCCTGGATATTATGACCGGCAAGCATCCGCAATTGCTCAAGGCGTTCGGCAAGTTCTCGAAATGGGTGAACCAGATGGGCACTCTGGGCGGCGGCAACCACTTTATCGAAGTCTGCCTGGACGAGGAAAACCGGGTGTGGGTGATGCTGCATTCCGGCAGCCGGGGGATCGGCAATGCGCTGGCGGATTACTTCATCAAGCTGGCGCGTGAAGATATGGAACGCTGGATGATTAATCTGCCGGATCGCGATCTGGCTTATTTCCCCGAAGGCAGCGAACACTTCGACGATTATGTCGCGGCGGTGCTATGGGCGCAGGAATATGCCGCGCGCAATCGCCAGTGCATGGTCGAACTGGTGCTGGCCGCGATGCGCCGCCATCTGCCGCCTTTCGAAGTCACCAGCGAAGTGGTCAATTGCCATCACAACTATGTGGCCGTGGAGCATCACTACGGAGAAAATGTCTTCGTAACGCGCAAGGGGGCGATTCGCGCCAGGGAAGGCGATCTCGGTATCATTCCCGGCAGCATGGGCGCGCGCAGTTTCATCGTGCGCGGCAAGGGCAACCCGGAAAGTTTCTGTTCCTGTTCCCACGGCGCGGGGCGGAAAATGAGCCGCACCGCTGCCGAAAAAACCTTTACCGAAGCCGATCTTGCGCAACAAACGCAAGGCGTGATTTGTCGCAAGGACAAAGGCGTGATCGATGAAATTCCCGGCGCCTACAAGGATATCGATACGGTGATGGCCAACCAGGCCGATTTGGTGGAGGTGCTGCACACCTTGAAACAAGTGGTGTGCGTGAAGGGGTAAGGGGCATGATGGATGGAATGGCGCCGTGATAAGATGTCAAAGTTGTTTAGAACCACTATGTTATGCATCTTGGCAAGCGGTCAACGGCGCTTTCCAGGATTATTGGCGTCAAATCATGCGAGATTGTTTTCGACGAACCAAACCGGCGATTGTCTGTCATAATCGCGTTGTGAATATTTCGCCTTCATGATAGCCGCTCCGAAACAGGTAATCATGAAGACTATCGCAAATTCCTTAACGTTATTTTTAGAGAGAGTCCCGAGATGAAGAAGATAACTTTGATTGCAGTCTCTTTGGCGGCTTCCGCGCCCTTTGCGGCTTCTGCTGTGCAGTTCGAGGACGTTGCCACGGTCAAGAGCATCGCGCCCATGGTTGAGCGCATCAATAACCCCCGGCAGGTATGCTATACGGAATATGTCACCAGCGGACCATCGTCCCATTCGTCCGAGCGTAACTATGGCGGCGCGGTTCTTGGCGGGATCGCCGGCGCTCTTCTCGGCAATCAGGTCGGCAAGGGAACTGGACGAACCGCAGGAACTGCCGTAGGCGCGGCTGTCGGCGCCTTAACGGGCGACCACCTGGCGAACGAATCCGGCGCCGCCAGCGCCGCTCCCAGCACGCGCGAAGTCCAGCGTTGCCACATGGAGGACAGATGGTCGGAGCGGACTACCGGTTATTCCGTCACCTATCAATATCACCGGCACGAATTTACCATCGTGATGCCCCGCGATCCGGGGGTAGGCATAGGCGGCCCGTTGCCGGTGCAGGTTTCGGTGAACCCGTATTGAAAAAAATCAGGCTTGATCCAGCCTGAACAAGGGGCGCAAACGCCCTTATCCCCGGCGCTTCTCCCGCCCTTGCGCCCATCCCGACAGCCTACGGCTTGGGCACAAGAGCCGTTAGGCTATCGGGTGTGCGGGAGAAGGGAGCAAACTTGCGCTCGCTTCCGTCCTGACACTAGTGTGTAACGACGAGCGCCATGCGGAAACGTTCATCTTGCTTTCCGCAAGAGCTTTAAGCCTAAGTCCATTTGCCCTTCATGCAGAATGTTGCTTTCCAATAATATTAGCATCTGCTAATATTTGGGGGAATTAACCTTCCAAGGTGCTGCCGTGCTGCGAATTTTCTCATTCATCTTGATCTTGCTGAGCGCGTTGCCTGTTATGGCGGAGCCGCCGCTTGCCACCGCCAAGGTGGAATTTCGCGAGGTTGACCAGACTTATGCGGTGGAGGCGCTGATCGAGGCAAGCAAGCAGGCGACCGTTTCTGCGCAGATTTCCGGGCGCGTGGTGGAGATCAAGTTCGATGTCGGCGATTTCGTGCAAAAAGGCCAGGTGATCGCGCGCATCGACGAACGTGAGACCACCCAGGCGCTGGCCGGCAGCCAGGCGCAAGTGGCGCAGGCGCAAGCCAATTTGTACAACGCCAAGGCGACTTTCGAGCGCTCCAGGCAATTGTTCGAGAAGAAATTCCTCAGCCAGGCCGCGCTCGACAAGGCGCAGGCCGATTACCAGGCGGCGCAGGCGCAGACCCAGGCGACGCAGGCGGGCGCGGGGCAGGCGGCCATCGCGCACGGCTACGCCACCGTCGTTGCGCCCTACAGCGGCGTGGTTGCGGCGCGCCTCGTCGAATTGGGCGAAATGGCCAGCCCCGGCAAGCCGCTGATGAGCGTTTTCGATCCCAAGGATTTGCGCGCGGTCGCCAATATCCCGCAGTACAAGCTGGCGGAAGTGCGCCGCGCGCCGCGCGCGAAAATCGAATTTCCGGCGCTCGCCAAGTGGATCACCGCCCGCAACATCACCGTGCTGCCGTCCGCCGACGCAAAAACCCACGCCACCAAGGTGCGCCTGGATTTGCCGGAAGACCTGCGCGACATCTACCCCGGCATGTACGCGCGCGCCCACTTCACGGTGGGGCGCGTGAAAACGTTGCTGGCGCCCAGCGCCGCCATGGTGCGCCGCAGCGAAATCACCGCAGTCTACGTGATGGACGCCAAGGGCGGCATCGTGCTGCGTCAGGTGCGCCTGGGCGAGCCGGTCGGGCAAGGCGAAGTCGAAGTGCTGGCCGGCCTGACGCCGGGCGAAACCGTGGCGCTGGAACCGGTCAAGGCGGGAATGGCTTTGGCGGGTAAACGGTAATGGGGGATGAGTAATGGGTAAAACCCCGCACGACCCATCACCCATCACCCATTCCCCATCACCCGGAATGGGCATTTCCGGCCATATCGCCAAAGCCTTCCTGCAATCGCAGATGACGCCGCTGATTGCGCTGATTGCGTTCCTGCTCGGGCTGTTCGCGGTGCTCGTCACGCCGCGCGAGGAAGAGCCGCAGATTAACGTGACCATGGCCAACGTCTACATCCCCTTTCCCGGCGCTTCCGCCAAGGATGTGGAAAGCCTGGTGGCAACCCCCGCCGAACAGGTGCTGTCGCAGATTTCCGGCATCGAGCATGTGTATTCGGTGTCGCGTCCCGGCATGGCGATCCTGACGGTGCAATACCTGGTGGGCGAAGACCGCACCCAGGCGCTGGTGCGTTTGTACGACACGATACAGTCCCATCGCGACTGGGTTTCCCCGAATCTCGGCGTGGGTGAACCCATCGTCAAGCCGGTAGGCATAGACGATGTGCCCATCGTTTCGGTTACCTTATGGACTGCCGACCCGCAGCGCGGCGCGTTTGAGCTGCAACAGGTGGCGCATGCCGCCGAGATCGAACTGAAGCGCATCAAGGGCACGCGCGAGGTTAACACGCTAGGCGGGCCGAACCGTATGGTGCGCGTTATCATGGATGCCGAACGCATGGCGGCGCACCATGTTTCGGCACAGGACATCCGCGCCGCATTGCAGGTCAGCAACGCTTCCCAGCCCTCCGGCGCGCTGGTGTCGAACAACCGCGAGTGGCTAGTGCAGACCGGCGTCTTCCTGTCTTCCGCCACCGACGTGAAACAACTGGTGGTGGGGGTGGACGATGGCCGCCCGGTGTTCGTCACCGACGTGGCGCGCGTGGAGGACGGCCCCGACCAGCCGTCGCGCTACGTGTGGCTCGGCGTCGGCCCGGCGGGAGCGGCCAAGCATTTAACCGAAAAGGGCGAATTCCCCGCCGTGACGCTGGCGATTTCCAAGAAGCCGGGCGAGAACGCGGTGGATGTCGCCGAGCGCCTGATTAAGCGCATCGAACAATTGCACGGCGCCATCATCCCGGACGGGGTGCATGCCACAGTCACGCGCAACTACGGCGAAACCGCCAACGACAAAGCGATGAAGCTGATCGGCAAGCTGATTTTCGCCACCGCGTTCGTGGTGCTGCTGGTGCTGGTTGCACTCGGGCGGCGTGAAGCGCTGATCGTCGGCGTGGCGGTGATGCTGACGCTGGCGGCGACGCTGTTCGCCTCATGGGCGTGGGGCTTCACGCTCAATCGCGTGTCACTGTTCGCGCTGATTTTCTCCATCGGCATCCTGGTGGACGATGCCATCGTGGTGGTGGAAAACATCCACCGCCGCCGCCTGCTGGAGCCGGGAAAAGCGCTGGTCGAAGTGATTCCCGAGGCGGTGGACGAAGTCGGCGGGCCGACCATACTCGCCACCCTGACGGTGATCGCAGCACTCTTGCCGATGGCGTTCGTCACCGGCCTGATGGGACCGTACATGAGCCCGATCCCGATCAACGCCAGCATCGGCATGGTGATTTCCCTCGCCATCGCGTTTGTCGTCACGCCCTGGCTCGCGCTGAAGCTCTCCAAAAAGCAGCACGGCGCGGAGCCTGAAACGGAAGACCGTCTGTATCACTTCTTCAGCGCGCGCCTGACGCCGTTCCTGAACCGCGAGCGGGGGCGGGGCAAGCGCGGCATATTGTGGCTTGCCATTGTCGGGTTGATATTCCTGGCGGTGTCGCTGGCGGTGTTCAAGGTGGTGATCCTGAAAATGCTGCCGTTCGACAACAAATCGGAATTCCAGGTAGTGGTGGATATGCCGGTGGGCACACCGCTGGAGCAAACCGCGCGGGTGATGCGCGAGTTGGGCGCGTATCTCGCGACGGTGCCGGAAGTCACCGACTATGAAGCCTATGTCGGCGCCGCCTCGCCGATCAACTTTAACGGTCTGGTGCGCCAGTATTATCTGCGTAGCGGCGCGGAAGTCGGCGACATCCAGGTGAACCTCACCGACAAGCACCAGCGTAGCCGCAAAAGCCACGAAATCGCCTCTGCGGTGCGCCCGGCCATCGCAAAAATCGCCGCACTCCACGGCGCCAACGTCAAGGTGGTTGAAGTGCCGCCCGGCCCGCCGGTCATGTCGCCGATAGTCGCGGAAGTCTACGGGCCGGATTATGAAGGCCAGATCAAAGTCGCGAAGCAAATCCGCGCGGGCTTTGCCCAGACTGCCGACATCGTCAGCATAGACGACACCGTCGAGGCGGACGCCGACAAGCTGGTGCTGCGCGTGTTGCAAAGCAAGGCCGCGCAGATGGGCGTGGCGCAGAAGGACGTGGTGGAAGTGATGCGCATCGGCCTGTCCGGCGAAGAAGTCACGCCGGTGCATGAAGGCGGCGCCAAATTCGAGGTGCCGGTAAAAGTGACGCTTGCGCCGGAAAAGCTATCCAGCCTGGACGAATTGCTGAAACTCACCGTGCGCGCGCGCGACGGCACGTTGGCGCCGCTGTCCGAACTGGTGGAAAGCCATTCGGCGCAACGCGAGAAAACCATCTACCACAAGGACCTGCTGCCGGTGGTGTTCGTCGTCGGCGACATGGCAGGCTCGCTCGACAGCCCGCTGTACGGCATGTTCGACATCCGTTCCCGGATAGTCGGCCAGGAACTGAAGGAAGGCGGCAAACTTAATGAAACCTTCATCAAACCACCGCAAGACCGCTACGCCGGCTATAGCGTCAAGTGGGACGGCGAATGGCAAGTCACCTATGAGACCTTCCGCGACATGGGGGTGGCCTATGCCGTCGGCTTATTGCTGATCTACCTGCTGGTGGTGGCGCAATTCAAATCCTACCTGACGCCGCTGGTCATCATGGCGCCCATCCCGCTCACCATCATCGGCGTGATGCCCGGCCATGCCCTCTTGGGGAGCCAATTCACCGCCACCAGCATGATAGGCATGATCGCGCTGGCCGGCATCATCGTGCGCAACTCCATCCTGCTGGTGGATTTCATCAACATGCAGGTGAGCGAAGGCATGGCCTTCCAGGAAGCAGTGATCCGCGCAGGCAGCACGCGCGCCAAGCCCATCGTGCTGACGGGACTTGCCGCGATGCTGGGCGCGCTGTTCATCCTCGACGACCCGATCTTCAACGGCTTGGCGATTTCGCTGATTTTCGGCATACTGGTATCCACGCTGCTTACGCTGGTGGTGATCCCGGTGTTGTATTATGCGGCGAATTATCGCAAGTATGGATGAAAGCTTTGTCACCGCAGAGGCGCGGAGGCGCGGAGATTGGCTTTTTCTCTGCGTCTTTGCGTCTCTGCGGTAAAAATTTCTATCAACAAAATGGAGTATATTGCTATGACCATTAACCGCATCGTCCACATCTTCGCCGGCTTTTTCGTGCTGCTCTCTCTCGCCTTGGGCGTGCAGGCCAGCCCGCTGTTCGTCAACGTCAATTTCCTGTGGTTCACCGCCTTCGTCGGCGCCAACCTGTTCCAAAGCGGCTTCACCAACTTCTGTCCGCTGGTGAACATCCTCAAGGCGCTGGGCGTTAAGGAAGATTGCAAAAGCTGCTGATCTATATCTTGCCTCGCCACAATTTACCGATTTAGCCGCGTCTCGCGGGATGCGATTGCTGCGCAAATTGCGCCGTGTGGCATTACCACACAAGCAATTTGCAACGTGGAAGCCGCGCCCGCGAGGCGATGGATAAATCGGTAAATTGTGGCGAGGCAAGGTATATACTGGTCTATACTGGAAACGCGCAATCCAGGCGATACTTGCCATGTTTGTGCCTTGCGCGGGGGCAATCAAACCGGACAATTTTCCCTGCATAAGGCATAATCCTAGAAACCTCCGTTGACCGCTTTCCGATATGTATAACATGGTGGTTCTAAACAACTTTATCATCTATTTTGCGCTCACCCGTATGGTGAGAGCGCTACGGGCTGGATTGCACGGTTTTCCGGGCGCATGGCGGCGTTGCAACTCCTTGAGAAGGCAATGGAACGACCATTGCGCGTCGTTGCGCCTTGCCCTGCACCCGGAAAACTGCACACTCCAGCCCGTTCAACAGAGGTTTCTAGGATAATCAAACTGAGCCAGTCTCCCTATTTCGGTTGGAAATTAATATGCCCACTACTTTGACTTTAAATAACATCCCTGACTCCATATACAACCGGCTGAAGCTTTCTGCGGAAGCGCACCACCGCAGCATGAATAGCGAAGCCATAGTGTGTCTTGAGGCGGTGCTGTTGTCGCCCAAGGCGGCTCCCTGCGCAAGATTGGCTCGTGCGCGGGAATTACGCGCAGCCTTGTCCAACGGGAAATTCCTGGCAAGCGATATTGACGAACTAAAGCGCGAAGGTCGTCCATGATTGTGGTGGACACTAATGTATTGGCATACCTGTACCTGCCCAGCGAGCGTACCGCCGATGCTGAAGCACTACTTGAACGGAACCCGCAGTGGGTGGCGCCCTTTCTATGGCGTAGTGAGTTCCGTAATATTCTGGCAGGCTATACAAGACGGAAAGCGCTCACCTTCGAACAAGCATGCAGCCTGCAAAATGAGGCAGAAAACCTGCTCGCTGGAGCAGAGCATGAAGTCGATTCGCGTGCTGTTCTTGAGTTGATTCGCGATAGCGACTGCTCGGCGTATGACTGTGAATTCATCGCGCTGGCAATCAAGCTCAACACAAAGTTGGTGACAGCAGACAAAAAGCTATTGCGTTCATTCCCGACTCGCACGATAGCACTGACTGTGGGCGAATATTTGAATTAACCGGCTGTGTCGGACGCATTCCTTTGGTCAAAGCTTGCCGTTGCATTATCGAAGCGCGTTGCGTAGTATCCGCCTTCGGGCAGCGCGGCTGTTGGTATGGGATAATGCGTGTTTTGCCGGCCTTGTTCGCAACTTGCGCACGGGCGCTATACAATGCCATAAAAGGGTTTTGCAAGGCCCTCTATCAGAAGGGAGTTTTTTGTGATTCTAGTAACAGGCGGCGCCGGGTTCATCGGTTCGAATTTTATTCTGGACTGGATCGCCGCCGAGCAAACGCCGGTGGTGAATCTCGACAAGTTGACCTATGCCGGCAACCTGAACAATTTGGCGGCATTGCATAATGACGCCCGGCACATCTTCGCGCACGGCGACATAGGCGATAGCGCGCTGGTCGGGCGCTTGCTGCGCGAGCACCAGCCCCAGGCCATCGTGCATTTCGCCGCAGAGAGCCATGTAGACCGCTCGATTCACGGTCCGGCGGATTTCATCGAAACCAATATCAACGGCACGTTCTGCCTGCTCGAAGAAGTGCGCGCCTACTGGGGTGGACTGCCGGAAGCCGAGCGTGGCGCATTCCGTTTCCTGCACGTTTCCACCGACGAGGTGTATGGCTCGCTCGGTGCATCCGACGCGCCCTTTACCGAAACCACCGCATATGCGCCGAACAGCCCGTATTCGGCCTCCAAGGCGGCTTCCGACCATCTGGTGCGCGCTTATCATCACACCTATGGGCTGCCCACGCTGACAACCAATTGTTCCAACAATTACGGCGCGTTCCAGTTCCCTGAAAAGCTTATCCCGCTGATGATACTCAACGCGCTGGGCGGCAAGCCGCTGCCGGTCTATGGCGACGGCCTCAACGTGCGCGACTGGCTGCATGTCGGCGACCACTGCACGGCGATTCGCGCCGTGCTGAAACGCGGGCGACTGGGCGAAACCTACAACATCGGTGGGTGGAACGAAAAAACCAACCTCGACGTAATCCATACCATTTGCGCAATACTCGACGAACAGCAGCCGAGCGCCGACGGCAAGCCCTATACCTCGCTGATTACCTACGTCAAGGATCGCCCCGGCCACGACCGCCGCTACGCAATCGACGCGCGCAAAATAGAGCGCGAACTGGGCTGGAAACCGAAAGAGACTTTCGAAACCGGCATCCGCCAGACGGTGCGCTGGTATCTCGATAATGCCGAATGGATACACAATGTAACCAGCGGCGCTTATCGGGATTGGGTTGACAAGCAGTATGGGTGATGGGTGGGTGATGGGGGATGATCGTTTGATCGTTCCCACGCTCCAGCGTGGGAACGCCGTTCAGGACGCTCCAGCGTCCCGAACGAAAAGACACGCATGGGAAGAAAAGCGGCTACCGATTCTGGAGCCGAACAAGCCGCACTTCTTGGCCGACACAGTGGTCGAGCCGCTGCCCGCATTTTCCCGCCCGGATTCGATGCGGATACTTCCGGTTTGTCGGCGCCATTGGCACGCCAGTAACGGATTGCGGCTCCCCGGCTACGCGATAGGTGACGGCTCCCGCGTCCCCGGCAGCATTCCCACGCTGGAGCGCTCATCGTTACACACAAGTCGGAGCGGGAAGCCCCCTCCCCCTTCAAGGGGGAGGCTGGGAGGGGGATGGGGTAGAACGACACAGGCTAAAATCAATATCTTACATTGTTGCCTACGTCTTCCACCCCATCCCCACCCTAGCCCTCCCCTTGAAGGGGAGGGAACGCCGTGCTCCATCTTTTCTGCATGTAATCAAATGATTGAAAAGATGTGTGTAACGATGAGCGCTGGGGCGTGGGAACGATCCAATCTGCACAGTTTTTAAGCATTGCTCGCGGTTCTTTGAGCGAGTTGGAGACCCCGCTACTGATTGCAGCGGATCTCGGTTATTTGGAACAAGCTCATGGCGTATTTCCTCTGCTCGACAGGGTTTCCCGCCTGATTACCGGTTTGCATAAGAAAGTATTTAACGAAAGAATTGCCGCATCATGACCCAACCGTCCCCCCCCATCACCCATCACCCATCACCCGTTACCTGTAACACGGCCTGTAAAGGCATAATCCTGGCAGGCGGCTCGGGAACGCGGCTGTATCCCGTCACCCAAGTGGTTTCCAAGCAGTTGCTGCCGATTTACGACAAGCCGATGATCTATTATCCGCTGTCGACGCTGATGCTGGCGGGCATACGCGATATTCTGCTGATCTCGACGCCGCAGGATACGCCGCGTTTCGAGCAATTGCTGGGCGACGGCAGGCGGTGGGGGCTGAATATCTCCTATGCGGTGCAACCCTCGCCCGACGGCTTGGCGCAGGCGTTTATCATCGGGCGCGAATTCGTCGGCGCGTCGCCGTGCGCGCTGGTGCTGGGCGACAATATTTTCTACGGTCACGATTTCAGCAACCAGTTACAACGCGCGATGGGCAAGGAAAAGGGCGCCACGGTGTTTGCCTATCCGGTGCATGACCCGGAGCGCTACGGCGTGGTCGAATTCGACCGGGAAGGCCACGCCGTCAGCCTGGAAGAAAAACCGGCGCAGCCAAAATCGCGCTACGCGGTGACCGGCCTGTATTTCTACGACAACCGCGTGCTCGACATCGCCGCCACGATTAAACCATCAATGCGCGGCGAACTGGAAATCACCGATGTGAATCGCCGTTACCTGGAACTGGGCGACCTCGACGTGGAGGTGATGGGGCGCGGCATGGCGTGGCTGGACACCGGCACGCACGAATCCATGCTGGAAGCGTCCTCCTTCATCGAAACCATAGAACGCCGCCAGGGTTTAAAAATCGCCTGCCCGGAAGAAATCGCCTACCGCATGGGCTATATCGACGCAACGCAACTGGAAGCGCTGGCCGCGCCGATGCGCAAGAACGGCTATGGGCAGTATCTACTTGGATTGTTACAGGAAAAAGTTTACTAAAATGAAAGCCATCCCCACCTCCATTCCCGACGTGGTCATCCTCGAACCGCAAGTGTTCGGCGACCAACGCGGCTTCTTCTACGAAAGCTTCAATGCGCGCAAGTTCACCGAGCTGACCGGCGTAACCGACGCATTCGTCCAGGATAACCATTCGCGCTCCGCCCAGCATGTGCTGCGCGGACTGCATTACCAGATTCAGCAGGCGCAGGGCAAACTGGTGCGCGCCACCACCGGCGCGGTTTACGACGTGGTGGTGGATATTCGCAAAAGCTCGAAGACTTTCGGCCAATGGGTCGGCGTCGAGCTTTCCGCCGACAACAAGAAAATGCTCTGGGTGCCCGCCGGTTTTGCCCACGGTTTCCTGGTGCTGACCGAATACGCCGAGTTTCTCTACAAGACCACCGACTATTGGGCGCCGGAATACGAGCGCAGCATTTTGTGGAACGACAGCGACCTCAATATCCCTTGGCCGCTCAACGGCGCGCAACCGCTGCTGTCCGGCAAGGATGTCAAAGGCATACCGCTACGCGAAGCGGAGGTGTTCCCATGAACCGCAGCCGGCAGGGAACAACCAGGATATTGCTCACCGGCAAGAACGGCCAGGTGGGCTGGGAATTGCAGCGCACGCTGGCGCCGCTTGGCGAAGTGGTGGCGGTGGATCGCCAAGCGCTCGATCTCGCCAACCCGGACGCGATCCGTGCCGTGATCCGCGACGTGAAACCGCAACTCATCGTCAACCCGGCTGCCTACACCGCAGTGGACAAGGCCGAAAGCGAACCCGACCTGGCGCAGGCAGTGAACGGAACGGCGCCCGGCATCATGGCGGAAGAGGCGAAACGCCTCGGCGCCGCGCTGATCCACTATTCCACCGACTACGTGTTCGACGGCGCTAAGGAAGGCGTTTATGTCGAAGACGACCCAACCGCCCCGCTCAACGTCTACGGTCGCACCAAGCTGGCCGGCGAACAGGCGATACTTGCCTCCGGCGCGGCGCATCTTATCCTGCGCACCAGTTGGGTGTACGGCGCGCGCGGCAAAAATTTCCTGCTGACCATGCTACGCTTGGCAAAAGAGCGCGAAGAACTGAAAATCGTCGCCGACCAGATCGGCGCGCCGACTTGGAGCCGCCACATCGCCGAAACCACAGCGCAAATCCTGGCGCAACGCATTGGACTGTGGCCGGAACTGGCCGGCCTGTATCACTTCAGCGCGGGCGGCAGCACATCCTGGCACGGGTTCGCAGCGGCAATAGTGGAACTCGGCGGCATTGCACCCCAACCCCGGCTGATTCCCATTCCCACCACGGAATACCCGCTGCCCGCCGCGCGCCCGAAAAACTCGCTCATGTCCAACGAGAGCCTCGCGGCAGCGTTTGGGCTAACCATGCCGGATTGGAACGTATCATTGCGGCTGTGCATGGATGTCTAGGCTAGTTTCAAGTGAATCGGAAAACCATATGGAAACGCACTTTCCCACTATCCCCAAGCCCATCGGCAAATTCCTGTCCTTATTGCCGCGCTATCCCAATTCGTTTGTTTTCGCCCAGACGCTGAACCTCGCGCTGGGGCGCATCATGTCGCCCGATTCGTTGCAACCGCTGCACGGCAAGCTGGTGTGCATCAGCGTCAAGGATGCGGGCATGGATTTCCACTTCACCATCGGCGCTCAGGGATTCGTCGCCGTCACGCCCAAAAGCGAGCCGGATTTGACCATACGCGCCACCGCCTACGATTTCCTGATGCTGGCGACCCGCCGCGAAGACCCGGATACGCTATTTTTCAGCCGTCGCCTGGTGATAGAGGGCGACACCGAACTCGGCCTATTCACCAAGAACACGCTGGACGCGCTGGAAATGCCGCTGCCGGACATCGGCGCGCTGGCGCCGGACAAGGTGATTCCCGCCGTTATTTCGCGTCTGTTGCGGGCTAGGGGCTAACCCGCAACCAATTTTCAACGGACAGCCCAGCCACCCGCGAAAACTCTCCGGTGTTGTCGGTAACCAACACCGCTGCGCTGGACAAGGCTTGTGCGGCGATCAACAAGTCATTGGGGCCGATAAGTTGGCCCCGTTTTTCAAGATCGGTGCGGATGATTCCGTACCAGCGCGAAGCGGCTGCATCAAAAGAGACCGGCGCCAAACGGGCGGCAATGCGCCGCAGATGCGCCTGGTTGGATACTTTGCGCAGGCTTTTCTCCGCGCCGTGTTCCAACTCCGCCAACACGATGGAAGATAAAATCAGCGCCGACGCGGGCAGCGTTTCCATCCGGGCAACCACCGGCGCAGCCCCCTTCATCGCGGCAATGATGATATTGGTGTCGAGAAGATAGCGCATGGTGCAACCTAGAAACCTCTGTTGAACGGGCTGGAGTGTGCGGTTTTCCGGGTGCAGGGCAAGGCGCAACGACGCGCAATGGTATTCCATTGCAAGGAGTTGCAACGCCGCCATGCGCCCGGAAAACCGTGCAATCCGGCTCGTAGCGTTTTCACCAAATGGGTGAATGTGGAATACATATCAAAATTGTTTAGAATCACCATGTTGCGCATCTTGGCAAGCGGTCAACAGAGGTTTCTAGGTTCAATCCATGCTGGTTACGTCATCGAACAACGCCGGTTCCGGTGTCGATTCAATATCAATCCCGCCGTCCGCCCAACATTCCCGGAAAACATCGGCGGCGCTCAGCAAACCGGGCGAAGCCGGAATCAGCCTTGCCACAGTCTTGCCGCGCCGCGCAATGAGGATTTCTTCGCCGGCCTCGACTCTTGCCAAAAGTCCCGACAAATGCGCCTTGGCTTGCCCAATTTGAACTCTCTCCATGATGCGCCTCCTGCAAGTGACTAACTTGGTCATATTGTAGCAGCTTTGCAGCCCGGATGGCGCTTTGCGTTGGACGGCTGAATTTCCTGGATGCCGCGACCAGTACAGTACCTTTCGACTATGGGCAAAACTGATACAATCGGAAATGTTTGTCGGACGCAGCCTGCACCGTGATGGTGGCAAACAAGATTTATTAAGGAACAGCCCATTGAGCACCCCCGTTTTTCTCACCCGAGTGGTGTTGCGCAACTATAAAAGCATCGGCTACTGCAAGGTTTTTCTTCAACCCCTTACCTACCTAGTCGGCGCAAACGGTTCCGGCAAGAGCAATTTTCTTGATGCCTTGCACCTGGTTCGGGACGCATTGGCCGGTTCGCTCGACAACGCGCTGAATGAACGCGGTGGATTAAACGAAGTGCGGCGGCGCTCCAGCGGCCATCCCACCAATTTCGGCATTCGTTTGGAATTCCGGCTTAAAACCGGGCAAAACGGCTATTACGCCTTCAACATCGGCGCTCTGGCGGGACGCGGCTATGAGGTGCAGAACGAAGAATGCGCGATTGGCGGCGCAGGCAAGGGGTCATTCTTTCAGATTGAGCGCGGTTGTCTCATAAAAAGTAGCGAAGCGACGTTTCCGGCAGTGACCGCCGACCGTTTGGCATTGGTGGCGGTATCGGGTTTGGCGGTGTTTCGTCCGGTATTCGATGCGCTGACCGCGATGGGCTTTTACAACCTCAATCCGAAGCTGATGCGCGAACTGCAAAAACCGCAGGAGGGGCGTTTGCTCAAGTCCGTGGGCGAAAATATCGCCAGCGTGATCGGCCATCTGGAGCGGGTTGCGCCGGATCGGATGGCCATTATCCAGGAATATCTTCAGACTGTCGTTCCCATGGTGCATGGCGTCGAGCGCAAGCCCATCGGCCCGATGGAAACTCTGGAGTTCCGCCAGGAGATGGCCGGAGCAAAACATCCATGGCGCTTCCCGGCGCAAAATATGTCAGACGGCACACTACGAGCGCTTGGCGTGTTGACCGCGCTATTTCAGGGAAACATAGATTACGCACCGTCGCTGGTCGGCATTGAAGAGCCGGAGACGGCCTTGCATCCGGCGGCCAGCCTTGCATTGCGCGAGGCGCTGGCGCGCGCCTCGAAATACACGCAGGTAATCGTCACCAGCCACAGCCCCGATCTGCTGGACGACCGGGGACTGAGCGCCGACGCCTTGCTCGCCGTGGTTTCGGACGGCGGCGAGACGCGCATTGCGCCGCTGGATGAAGCCTCGCGCATGGCGATGCACGACCAACTCTTTTCCGCAGGTGAATTGCTGCGCCTGAATCAATTGGCGCCTGATCCGCAAATTCTCGCCGACCAGGCGCAGAACCAGGATGATTTGTTCGGCGAGACTGTATGATCCTAGAAAGCTCAGTTGACCGCTTGCCAAGATGTGTAATGCAGTGGTTTTAAACAATTTTGTCATGTATTTAACGTTCACCCGTTTGGTGAGAGCGCGACTGGCTGGATTGCACGGTTTTCCGGGCGCATGGCGGCGTTGCAACTTCTCAGAGTGGAACAACCATTCTTCGTCGTTGCGCCTCTTGTGCCCAGGCCGTCAGGCCGTCGGGTATGCCCTGCACCCGGAAAACCGCACACTCCAGCCCGTTCAACTGAGCTTTCTAGGATGATGACAGCGGTAGCCGCAATTGTCGAAGGCGACGGCGAGGTGCCCGCACTGCCGATTCTGTTGCGGCGGATCAACGAGTGGTGTACTCCCGATATTCATGTGCAGGTGCTTCATCCGATTCGCGTCCATCGTGATCGATTCCTGAATCGGGATGAGGAATTTCGTCGCCACTTGCTGCTGGCTGCCGCCAAGTGCGGCGAGGATGGCTGGATTCTCATCCTGCTGGACGCAGACGACGATTGTCCCGCCGAATTGGGGACGCAAATCAAGAAAAAGGCAGCGGAGTGCGTTCCTCACCGCAGAGTGTCCGTGGTATTGGCGAATCGGGAATACGAGGCTTGGTTCATTGCTGCAGCCGAGTCGCTTGATGGCAATCGGGGGTTTTCCTTCAACCCGCAGGATATTGCTGATGCCGAACGCCCGCGTAATGCAAAGGGGTGGATAGAGGCGCGCATGACCGGCGGCGCTTACCGGGAAACCACAGACCAACCGGCTTTTTCGGCGCGCATGGATTTGCAACAGGCATTTGACGGCAGCGGCTCGTTTCGCAAGCTGTGCCGTGAATGGGAGCGGCACGCGCCAATCCAGCCCGAAGCCTGATCTCAAGGAAGGTTTGCTCTAGGCTGTCGAAATTTATCATTTTTTACAAAAAATCAGCACTGGTTTTTGGCTTTTCTCAATTTACGGACAGGGTCAAATTTCCCCGTTCATGGTTCGACAGGCTCACCACGAACGGGGAAATTTGACCCTGTCCGGGCGCGTATGCCGAAGCCGCACCATTACCAACCTACCTTATTTTTAATCCGTTCGCCCTGAGCCTGTCGAAGGGGGGACGGATTAAAAATAAGGTAGGTCGTGACGTTTATGGGTATATCCAAAAACCGGGGAGCTGAATTTCGATAAAAACGCTGTATTTCGACAGCCTAGGTCTGCCCACTCTTGGGTTTTCGAGCTTGGGGCAACGCGTCCCCCTCTTTCAAGGTAATATTCCATTTTTTTCCGGGAGTCCACTCATGAGCCAACCTTTATTCAATACCAGCCTGTACAGCATGAAGCTGCTCAATCGCGGCAAGGTGCGCGACATCTATGAGGTGGACGATCGCCACTTGCTGATTATCACCACCGACCGCCTGTCGGCGTTTGATGTGGTGTTGCCGACGCCGATTCCCGGCAAGGGCGAGGTGCTGACGCGGATTTCCAATTTCTGGTTTGCTCGGCTTGAGCACATCCTGCCCAACCAGTTGAGCGGCATAGAGCCGGAAACGCTGGTGGGCGCCGACGAGCGTGCTCAGGTTGCGGGACGCGCCATCGTGGTGAAAAAGCTCAAGCCGCTGCCTATCGAAGCCATCGTGCGCGGTTATCTGGTCGGCTCCGGCTGGAAGGAATATCGCGCCCATGGCAGCGTGTGCGGCATTCCGCTGCCTGCGGGCTTACGCGAGGCGGATAAGCTGTCTGAACCGCTGTTCACCCCCTCGACCAAAGCGGAAGCAGGCGCCCATGACGAGAACATCACTTTCGAGCAAGCCGCGCAATTGATGACGCCCAAGCTCGCCGCCCAGGTGCGCGACGCCGCCATCGCGCTTTACCGGGAAGCCGCCGACTACGCGTTGACCAAGGGCATCATCATCGCCGACACCAAGTTCGAATTCGGCCTCGATAGTTTCGGTGCTCTACATCTCATCGATGAAGCGCTGACGCCCGATTCCTCGCGCTTCTGGCCCGCCGAACACTATGCGCCGGGCGCCAACCCGCCGAGCTTCGACAAGCAATACGTGCGCGACTGGCTGGAAAGCATAGGCTGGAATAAAAAACCGCCCGCGCCGGAACTGCCCTTAGAGGTGGCCGCCAAAACCGGCGAGAAATACCGCGAAGCACTGGCAAGGCTGGTAGGCTAAAACCATAAGTAAAAGCTTATCGAATCAATCAAAAACATTGACTGTATTTTATGGGTGCATGGCTTTAACCTAGAAAGCTCAGTTGAACGGGCTGGAGTGTGCGGTTTTCCGGGTGCAGGGCATACCCGACGGCCTGACGGCCTGGGCACAAGAGGCGCAACGACGCGCAATGGTCATTCCATTGCCTTTTCGTGTAGTTGCAACGCCGCCATGCGCCCGGAAAACCGTGCAATCCAGCTCGTAGCGCTCTCACCAAACGGGTGAACGCGAAATATATAACAAAGCCGTTTAGAACCACTATGTTGCACATCCTGGCAAGCGGTCAACTGAGCTTTCTAGGTTTGTAGTGCCATAGTCCACTGCGGCAGTGGAAAAAATACTAACCCCGAAACTCAACCCCCAACCGGAGAGTAAAAAACATGGATCAATCGAACCGTTACGCCGACCTGAGCCTGAAAGAAGAAGACCTGATTAAGGGCGGCAACCATGTGCTGTGCGCCTACACCATGGAACCCGCCGCCGGCCACGGCTACCTCGAAGTCGCTGCGCACTTCGCCGCCGAATCTTCCACCGGCACCAATGTTGAAGTATGCACCACCGACGACTTCACCAAGGGCGTGGACGCGCTGGTGTACGAAATCGACGAAGCCCGCGGCATCATGAAGATCGCCTACCCGAACGACCTGTTCGACCGCAATATCATCGACGGTCGCGCGATGCTGGCCTCTTTCCTGACGCTCACCATCGGCAACAACCAGGGCATGGGTGACGTGAAAAACGCGCAAATGCAGGATTTCTACATGCCGCCGCGCATGTTGCAACTGTTCGACGGCCCGGCCAAGAATATCTCCGACCTGTGGCGCATTCTCGGTCGCCCGGTGGAAAACGGCGGCTACATCTCCGGCACCATCATCAAACCCAAGCTGGGTCTGCGTCCCGAGCCGTTCGCCAAAGCCGCCTACCAGTTCTGGCTGGGCGGCGATTTCATCAAGAACGACGAACCCCAGGGCAACCAGGTGTTCTGCCCGCTGAAAAAAGTCATTCCGCTGGTCTACGATTCCCTGAAACGCGCCCAGGACGAAACCGGCCAGGCCAAGCTGTTCTCCGCCAACATCACCGCCGACGACCATTATGAAATGTGCGCGCGCGCCGACTTCATCCTGGACACCTTCGGCCCGGACGCGGACAAAGTCGCCTTCCTGGTGGACGGCTACGTCGGCGGCCCCGGCATGGTGACCACCGCCCGCCGCCAGTACCCCAACCAATTCCTGCACTACCACCGCGCCGGCCATGGCGCGGTGACTTCGCCGTCCTCCAAGCGCGGCTACACCGCCTTCGTGCTCGCCAAAATGTCGCGCCTGCAAGGCGCATCCGGCATCCACGTCGGCACAATGGGCTACGGTAAAATGGAAGGCGGCAAGGACGACCGCATCATCGCCTACATGATAGAGCGCGATAGCTGCACCGGCCCGTTCTACCACCAGGAATGGTATGGCATGAAAGCCACCACCCCGATCATCTCCGGCGGCATGAACGCACTGCGCCTGCCCGGCTTCTTCGAAAACCTGGGCCACGGCAACGTGATCAACACCGCCGGCGGCGGCGCATACGGCCACATCGACAGCCCGGCTGCCGGCGCGATCTCCCTGCGTCAGGCTTACGAATGCTGGAAAGCCGGCGCCGACCCGATCCAGTGGGCCAAGGAACACAAGGAATTCGCCCGCGCGTTCGAATCCTTTCCGAAAGACGCCGACAAACTATTCCCCGGCTGGCGCGACAAACTGGGCGCGCATAAGTAACGCCCCGGCAAGCAGATTGGGAAAAGGCGCAGACGGCAACGTCGGCGCCTTTTTTATTTTGGAAGGGGAATAACCGCATAGTTGCAGCGTGGATTTGTTCTCGGCACGGAAAAAATCTTTTTCACCGCAGAGGACGCAGAGGAAGAGCATGAGGGTTTTCCTCTGCGTCCTCCGCGTCCTCTGCGGTGAATCGGTTTTTCCGTGCCGAGAACAAATTTCCCCGGTTGCTTTCCTCCCAGGGTTTATAGCGGGGCTAATTTAGGCGACAATGGCGACTTCATGCTTTCGGTTCCAGACAATCGGCGTGGAGCATTAACACTGATTGCCTGGAATAAATGCAATACAGAATAGAAGGATGGCTGCAATATGCTGCTGATGATCGATAATTACGATTCATTCACCTACAACCTGGTTCAGTATTTTGGCGAGCTGGGCGCACAGGTGCAGGTGTTCCGCAACGACGAGATCACGCTGGAACAGGTCGCCGCGCTCAAGCCCGACCATATCGTGGTTTCCCCCGGGCCATGCACGCCCAACGAGGCGGGAATTTCGGTGCCGCTGATTAGCCGGTTCGCAGGCCAGACGCCGATACTCGGCGTGTGCCTGGGCCATCAGAGCATAGGACAAGCGTTCGGCGGCAACATCATCCACGCCAAACAACTGATGCACGGCAAGACCTCGATGATCCACCACCGGGACAGCGGCGTGTTCCACGGCTTGCCCAACCCGTTCCGCGCCACGCGCTACCACTCGCTGGTAATCGAGCGCGAAACGTTGCCGGATTGCCTGGAAATCACCGCCTGGACCGACGACGGCGAGATCATGGGGGTGCGCCACAAGACGCT